>Ga0065714_10064889_pt1 | contig 16017 bp, 12 predicted proteins | sample MisRhiReplicate2_FD_59101 | JGI IMG/M metagenome (GOLD analysis project Ga0065714, IMG submission 59101) | Miscanthus rhizosphere microbial communities from Kellogg Biological Station, MSU, sample Rhizosphere Soil Replicate 2: eDNA_1 v2... | ecosystem: Host-associated > Plants > Roots >...
CCGGAAGACACTCGAAAAATGACGGTCAACATCTGATTTCTACGGGCTAATGATCGCGATACGCTGCCCTTGAGTCGGATTTTTTATTGCGCAGGAGAACACCATTTGGCAAGACATCTCAACTTCGAAGCAAAAAATGAAGCGCGTGGGTTGAATGCGCCACCATCCAGCCCTGCCGCCGGTACTGCCGATTGTCTCTGTAAGTCCAGCAATGGCTCTTGCTCCGCGTACAAAGCGCTGCGAGTCTAGAGTCTGTTATTTACAGTCAAACTCTTGCTCTCCAAAGAACATTTTGACTTGGCTCTAAGACGGCATTTTCAGCTTGAAAAAATCTTGATATGCCCCCAGATTTGCCCCCAGTAACACGGGATGCACGCGCGATCACGAACTGCGATCTATCTCATAAGTAATATAAATTTTTAGCCGATTTATCGGCGTGTTCTCTGCGCGACAGCGCGGCGTCAAGGCGGCGGACTCCTACTCGATTTGTAGAAGGCTCTTCAGCCCATCAACTGCATCATTTTCCGAGCGCCTAGGACGCTGATCGCCCGCTTAAGGTTGTAGGCGGTGACAGCTAAAGCCATTTCAGCGCTCGTCCTGCAAGTTGTCGCAACAAGAACCGCCCGATTCCAAACGGCGCTGCTCCCTGAACAAAGTAAGGTGGGAGCCGACGGCGGCATGGGTCAGTAGCAATCACGGCGAAGGCATCACAACGATTCACAGCGAGTCTGCGTTTTTCACGGTTGTCTCGCCTGCTGGGGTTCAGGGGGGGGGCGATCCCTTGGCGGTGAGGACCGCATTGAAAGCAATCAGCCGTAGCAGGTGCCTCAAGCGTTAAGGCTGCAATGGAGTGGTTGGCTTCCGCGAGTGGTGATAACGTCGGCCAACCAGACGGGAAAAAGCCTGCTGGCGTGTCTCCCGAGTCGTCATCAACGCGCCACCATTTCCATCAACACCATCTTGCTCAAATAGTAAGCAATCTTCCCTGCGGGGATGAAATTCAAAAGGTCATTCTTCTCGCTTGCAAGCGTGACCATGCCGGCAAACCTCCAGACGTCATCGACATCGGCGATGACCACCGACCCACTCATGCCACGAAAGTCCTCCGGACGATCACCCACGATTTTTATGTTTGAAAGGCCAGGAGTCCCTGGTGCGGCGAGCTGCCCTCTAAGCCAGTGCAACTGCGCGTCCAACACCCTGTTGTCGTAGTCGTACCCTCGGCCCTCGTCTGGGTAGCCGAAGACGTGGAAGAGGTCAGCTCGGCCAAAGTCTTCGGTTTCCGCGCAACAGGCCGCGTCCAGGCTTGCGAGCCCTGCGGCGAACAAGGCTGCGTGCTGGGATTTCACGACCCGCAGAATGACTAGGTCGGAATCCAGATCGGGGTCAGATTCGTCCCGGAAAACTGCGTGCTGATCGAACAGGATGGACAGAGGCGCGTTCCGGAGCAGAATCCGCAATTCGTTATGCGCTGCACCTTGATTGTTGAGCACGTGCTGGGCGGTTAATACGAAGAGTTCTCCCGCATACTCCAGCACGAAAGCAGTTCCGACTCCATAGTGGGAAAAGTGCTCGTCATGGTGCTCACTGCTGAGGATCACTGGATGAACCTGGCCAAGCATCATGTCAACAAACTCTGTTGACGACATGAATTCTTCCGACTCCTGCATACTTCCCCCCATCTTTATGTCCTTGCCATATCGTGTCCGTCCGGACTGTGAAAAGTCCCAATGCCGGTGCCGCTACTCATAGCGAAGCCCCACAGAGGGCGCGAGCATTATGGAGCCTTAAGGGTGGACTTTACCTAGCCTATGCCATGTAATGGCCACTATGTGGAGTCGCCGTTATCGAGAAGGAGTTTGTTTTGGTTGATGCTGCCGTAGTTGAGCGCGTCCTCTGCGTGGTTGATAGATGTCTGAAGGGCCAGTTTCCTGACGATTACTACAAACGGTGTCTGTACGCATCCTTTGGTGTGCACGGTCTCCTTCAAGCAATGGGGCGCAGCCCTGCAGTCGTGGGGGGGAATTTCCTGGCCTTTGTCGTCTCGCGGGATCAACGTCAGGCCACCATGCAAGGATATGCATCTGATTCGGGCGGGCACTCTCATTATTGGATAGAGCTTGACGGTGCAATCATTGATCTGGGCACATATTACCTGCCCATAGGCTCAAGCTTCCCGGCAAGTGAGATGCCGGCGCTGTTTTGGGATACGGGTTATCGCATGCCCAAAGGGCTCAGATATGCTCCTGAAGCTTGTTATTCCTCGCCGGAAGTAGCCCATCTCGAACCACACATCATCGAAAAAATGGTGCCATTCCTGGCAGCCTGTCACGCCCGCATGGCGCAGCCTCTGGTCAAGCCGAAAATCGGCAAGTGGCTGGTGACATCGCCTTCCTCGATTAAGAAGGCGGCGATCAAAGGCGACGTGTGGGCACGCGCCGTGATGCGATATGAGTCAATGCCGGCTGAGCCTCTACCTATTTGATGGGTTACCTCTCACGATAAAATCCATATACGCTGCTCTCCTGTTTACCTAGCAATAGGATGACGATGTGATAGGCAACATTTTCAACGTCTTTTCTCGAAGGAAGGAAAACCAGGCGGTGGTTAGAAAACCACTGACAGCCGGATTCAGGCATCGCACGCTCATGTTGCTACGCGATGCAAATGGCGGAAGTCTGTATGAAATCCTTGAGTTTCTTCATGGAAAACTGGCCTATTTGGTTGGTCGAGTTCCGCTGACTCAGTCCAAGGTTGACTCTATTATGGAGGATGCCATGGAGTTCCTCCGTACGTGTAGTGACGCCCACTTTCTCGATGCTGTGGAATACGTTGTTCATTCAGAAGCACACCGTTGCTTGGGCGGACAGCAAGAGAAGGTAGTGGATAGGCTGAACGAGTTTTTGAGTGTCGACGACCTACCTTATTTCATCACCAAGCAGATTTGGGAGCCTTGGCAGAGTGACGACTTTCGCGGCCAATCCATCCGGTTGCTCGAAGAGTCCAAGGTAATTCCGAAAGACAGTCAAGTGATCCATGAAACGGCGATCGAGCCGGCTCTTCAGTTGCTTCGGCAACCCGCCTTCCGCCATGCTAATACCGAATTCATAGCTGCACTGGAGGACTACAGACACCAGAAATTTGGAGACTGTGTCACCAAGTGTAATTCCAGCTACGAAAGCGTGATGAAGGTGATCTGCGGCCAGAAGGGCTTCGGGTATACCCAGGGAGACACCACCTCGAAGCTCTTGAGAACGATCATGGGGCAGACTCAAATGGACAGCTTCTGGGAGTCTCCACTCTTAATTGTGGGCACACTTCGCAACAAACTTGGCTCCGCCCACGGAGCAGGAGAGAAGGCGAAGGTGGTTCCCGAGCATGTAGCAAAGTACGCGCTCAACGTGACAGCTTCGGCCATGGTGTTCTTGCATGATCAGGCTTATAAGTAAGGTCTGAATTTTTTCAACACTCAAACCCGAAATATCACTTGCACAAGGGATTGTTATGCAAAGCTATAAAGATACGGTTGAAGATTATATTAAGAGGCACATCTTCTCAAAAACTGGTGAGGCATTTCTCGATCCTTCGATTGAAGAAGATGTAATCTATTCTGAGTTGGATTTTGTCGGTCGATTGTTGTGCCAGAAGTATATTGAGGGTGATTCGAGTTTCTATCTCTTAGATAGCGTGCAAGTCCAAGCCGCTGCTGTTCATGGCCATCAGGCAGTTTTAGTTTGTAAGGGGATGCTAGATCTGATATTTCGTGCCTCCGCAATGATGGTAGGAGCAGAGCGGCGCCAAAAATTTCCAGAGGATGAATTCTACGAGCCTTGGAGAAACAATCTTAGCTTTTGGTTTAAGAATGCGGAATTCGATTGGTCGGATGAAAGGTATTGGTGGCTTCATCAGGATGATTATAGAAAAGCTTTTGAAATGCTTGCCGAAGGCTTATTTGTATTCCTTGTCTTGCATGAAATAGGGCATCTTCACAATTTACATGGGGACAGACGAGCTGGGAACTCAAAATCTTCACCCTCTTCAGACGCTGATGAAATCTTCGTTCATGAGGCCTTAGGAAGCGTTGAGGCGGTAAGTGAGGCCGACAGGCTAGCTACACACACTCGCGAAATAATTGCTGACACTTATGCGTTTCAGTTCATGCTTGTCGAGCTCAGAGAATGCTTACTTCCGGAGTCGGAATACGCTGGTCGAGATGAGGGTGGGTTGCGCGTCATAAATTTTGGCATGTGCATCTACATGGTTGCTTCCTTGTTCTGGGCGTTAAGTTTTCAGCGGCCAATGCGCAATGACACTCAAGATGATGATTACCCATCCCACCTTTTCAGACTGCAGAGCATTGAGGCCACTTCTCTTGAGCATCAATTATGTGGTGGTAACAAACAGACGCACCTTGGCATGCAAATTGGTATAAAGAATTATACTGATAAGTTGATATGTGCTGCTGGTGATAAGGGCTTTGTTTCTTGGCGAATGACGGCTGAGCTCCCTGCGAATCACGAGCACTATCAGAAAATCTGTGAAATGACGGATGAATGGTCAAATATTAAATTTGGTGTGCGCAATGAAGACTGGCTTCGCTGGCCGTTCTGACGGCTGGTGCCGATAAGCCTCAAGGCGTCTGAGCTCAAACACAGTTAACGCGTAGTGCAAAGCTACGCGTTCTGACTCTTGGAGACTTATGCGCCAGCCTTAGACGATTCTCGCTTCTATCGAAGTTGGCAGACCATCCACTCTTGTGATCCGTCGAACGTAAGCGGACGCTGAACACGTCCGGTGAAGACAATCCTATGGGTACCTGAAAGCATCTGAACCTAATTTTTACTCTCCAGAGCTGTAACCGTCCGGGCAACACACCTTCCTGATGCCATCGCTTAAGGCGATGGTGTCCACCTAAATTTAAGTGGACACCATTTTTTAGCCTTTTTAAGCGGACGCCCATGCCACAAGAACGTCGTTCCTATTCCAAGTCCTTCAAGGCCCAAGTCATTGCCGAATGTGCGCAGCCTGACACCTCGATTGCCAATGTCGCCTTGATCCACAACCTCAATGCCAACCTCGTCCATAAATGGATTCGGGTGCATGGGCAGAAAAACCTGGCACTGCAAACTGCCTTTATTCCGGTTAAGGCAGCGCCGTCGATAGCGACGCATCAAGCTCTTCCCGCTACGATCCGAATCGAAGTACCTCATTCAAAAGGCGTAGTTGTGGTGAGTTGGCCGACAGAAAATGCAGCGTCGTGTTCCGCTTTCCTGCGAGACCTGCTGCAATGATCCGCGTCGATTCCATCTGGCTAGCCACCGAGCCCATGGACATGCGCGCTGGCACTGAAACCGCGCTGGCGCGAGTTGTCGCGGTGTTCGGTGCGGCGAAGCCGCACTGTGCTTATCTGTTCGCCAACCGCCGCGCCAATCGCATGAAAGTGCTGGTGCATGACGGCGTGGGGATTTGGCTGGCCGCCCGGCGTTTGAATCAAGGACGCTTCTTCTGGCCGGGTGTGCGACACGGCTCCGAAGTTGAGTTGGATGCCGAGCAACTTCAGGCCCTGGTGCTCGGCTTACCTTGGCAGCGCGTCGGTGCAGGCGGAATCATCTCGATGCTTTAACACCTGCCATGGCACGCTTGCCAGTGCAATTGGCCCATCAGTCTATCGTCGCCACCAGCCCTCTCTGGCAAAATCGGCGGCATGACTTCGCATCCCAATCTCGACCAATTAGATCCTGAAGAACTGCGTGCCTTGGCGGCGCAGTTGATCCAGCGCGTCGAGACCATGGACAAGCAAATCACCCATCACAAGTCGGTCAACGAGAAGCTGGCCCACGAGATTGCGCTGCTCAAACGCTTCAAGTTTGCCAAGCGCAGCGAGCAGTTGAGCCCGGATCAAGCCAGCCTGCTCGGAGACTTGATCGATACGGATATCGCCGCTATCGAAGCCGAACTTGAGGCGCTACAACCGGCATCTGTCGAAGCCAAAGTGCGCCTGCAACCCAAGCGCGCCCCGCTGCCACCGCAGTTTCCTCGCACTCTGATCCATCACGAACCGGACAACACCCACTGCCAGTGCGGCTGCGCCCTCAAGCGTATCGGCGAAGATACCAGCGAAAAGCTCGACTACACGCCCGGCGTGTTCACCGTCGAGCGCCACATCCGTGGCAAGTGGGTCTGCGAACAGTGCGAAACGCTGATACAGGCGCCGGTACCGGCGCACGTCATCGACAAAGGCATTCCGACAGCGAGCCTGCTGGCCCACATCATGGTAGCCAAGTTCGCCGACCATCTGCCCCTGTATCGCCAAGAGAAAATCTTCGGTCGCGCCGGGCTGCCCATCGCCCGTTCGACCTTGGCGCAGTGGGTGGGCAACTGCGGCGTACAATTACAGCCGCTGGTTGATGCGCTGCGCGAAGCCGTACTGACGCACGGCGTCGTCCACGCTGACGAAACGCCGGTACAAATGCTGACGCCTGGCGCGAAGAAAACTCATCGCGCTTACGTCTGGGCCTATGCCACCAGTCAGTTCTCGGATCTGGCTGCGGTCGTTTACGACTTCAGCCCGAGCCGTGCTGGCGAACATGCTCGAAACTTCCTCGGCCACTGGAACGGCAAGCTGGTCTGCGATGACTTTGCTGGCTATAAGGCAGGCTTTGAACTAGGCGTCACGGAGATCGGCTGCATGGCCCATGCACGCCGAAAGTTCTTCGACTTGCACGCGACTAATAAGAGCCAGATTGCCGAAAAAGCGCTGCACTACATCGCGTCCTTGTACGAAGTTGAACGAGAGGCGCGCGAGCTGGAGCCGAGTATCCGGCAGCTCATACGGCAGGAAAAAGCATCGCCGATCATCGATGCACTTTATACCTGGATGATCGCTCAGAGGCAGCTTGTGCCTGAGGGGCCAGCCATCGCGAAAGCCTTGGATTACAGCCTTAAACGCTGGATAGCGCTGACGCGCTATCTAGATGATGGTGCTGTGCCCATCGACAATAACTGGTGCGAGAATCAAATCCGACCGTGGGCTCTTGGACGCTCGAACTGGCTGTTCGCGGTTTCGTTACGTAGCGGAAAACGGGCAGCGGCGATCATGAGTTTAATCCAATCGGCACGACTCAACGGGCATGATCCCTATGCTTACCTTAAAGACGTGTTGAATCGTCTGCCGACCCAAAAAGCACATGCGGTGACAAATTTGCTACCGCATCGATGGCAAGCTCTGTAACCATGGGACGTTTTTGAAGATTTGAAATTGCTCCGCCTCGTCGACCCACAATTCAGTTTCCTAAGGCTAGTCGCGTTCCTTTATGGTTTATGCATCCTTCCTTTTGATCGCATTGCTCTACGCCAGCGTCGGCCAGGCGGGGGCTTCAGGTTATATAGCAGTCATGGCGCTGCTTGAGTTTGCCCCGGAAAGTATTAAACCAACTGCATTAGTTCTGAACACATTGGTTTCTCTACTGGTTACTTGGCGCTTCATGCGCTCAGGCCGGGTGGATTGGAAATTACTGTGGCCCTTTGCTTTAGCAGCGGTGCCCATGGCACTGCTAGGCGGTGCTCTGACTCTGCCAGTGCTTTGGTTTGACCGGCTACTAGGTTCGCTCTTACTGGTCGCCGGAATCCCCTTCTTTTTGAAAAAACCTAATGAGGAAAGCATTAAGCCACCCAGAGTTGCGGTGGCCTTACTCGTTGGTAGCGTAATAGGGGTTCTATCTGGATTAACCGGAGTGGGAGGTGGCGTTCTGATTACGCCCCTGCTGATCTATTGCAGATGGGCTAGCGTGAAAACGGCAGCGGCAATTTCTGCTCCGTTCATTCTTCTCAACTCTTTAGCTGCTCTGGCAGGACATTGGGGCAGCACCAGTCAACTCCCCGAGAACGTCTGGGGGTTAGCGATGATTGCACTCTTGGGAGCGTTGATCGGTTCCCACCTCGGAACCAAGTTCCTACCGACAAATGCGGTGCAGAAGATACTTGGAGCGATTCTTCTGATGTCAGGACTCAAACTGCTGCTCGGGTAAGCATCCAAAAATTACGACACGGAGAAAAAGTCAGCCATGACGACTCCTCCGACCCAATCCCGTCGTCAACCTGGTTTAACCAGACGCTTACTTTCGTCGCACTGGATGAGACGTCTCGCTGGCAGCGGAGGGCTTACGCTAACCAGTACCTAGTGATGATTGCATCATCCATGGGAATCGTTACTCTTAACTATGTGACCGCTCCCGTTCAGACGAGCCAGAGGTCATCTGGGCCCAGATAGCTGAGGGCTAGTTGTCCGCTCTGTGGTATTACAGTCGCCCGTAAAACACCACCGCGAGCTGGGTTTAGCAGGTGAGAAAGAACACCCAAGGTTAATCCCTCGGCGGAAAGAACGTGCGGCTGGCCTTCCCAGATATGAAGAGATAATACCGAATTAGGCGGTGGGGGGGCAGCGTGCCAAACTACGTTGGCCGTATAGTAACGTTCCGCCCAAGTTCGACTGTGAGCGGGGACGGATTCTTCGGTAAAGCTGAGCCACAGTGCTCTCGTTTCAGGTGTCGGCCAATCGTGTTGGCCTGACGAAGCGACGACGTGGGGAGACTGGAGCCACACCCGTAGTTCATATGCCGTTGTAAACGTAGCCCCTGTATCGTTAACCGCTTTGATGGCAGCTAACCGCGAATTAAATCCGGCTTGCATAAGTATCGAGGCCGACCTATTCATTGTGCCAGTCTCGACTGCTGGCATAACGAGGCCAAGCTCATAGTCGTCCAAAGCAAGGCCGAAATCTCCAACCACGTCTCCATTCGCGGCAGCGCGGACACGCAACGCTTCCATCGCCCAAGGCAGGCGGTAGACGAGTCCCCCTTCGATGAATTGCAGGGCGTTCCCTTCCTGGCCAGCAATCAGAGCGCTCAATGATTCACCTAGAAGCCAAGAGCGCAGGATTTCTCGCCAGTTGGCAGGGAAGGGATCGGGCGCGAATGGATAGAACGTGAATACCCGCTCTGCGATTCCTGCAATGGCTCGTATGGCTGTCTCGCTATCTCCGATAAGCAAGGCTCCATTAGCCTCGATCAGTAATGCGTTAGCTTCTACTGCAACGGCGTCTAGCGATTGGCCAGCCTCCAAACCAAGACCTGCTAGGTAGTAGCCTCGGCGAGTAGCAGCAGTAGAGCGAGCCCAGATATAGCGGCTTCGGGCCAAAAGCGCCGACTTCATTATGGCGCGCGCCGGCTCGTCTAATCGCATGAGACGTCTTTGCCAGAGCGAAGATTGTAGGATCGCGTCGAGTGCGGCTTCGATCCCTTCATCCGGCACATCGGAATCGCCGATCAGACCGAGTATCGCAGTGTCGAACGTCGCAATATTCCGCTCCCAATCCTTTCGAGCACGATCCTCCTTTGCCAGTTGCTCACCAACTACTACCGGAAAAGTCCAGGCAACGGCGTTGTTCACGACATACTCCATAAGCTGGTTAAGGTCGCCTCCTATCCGTTTGTGCATACGCAACAGCAGCGAGCTGAGAAGCATGACTAATCCGCTCTCCATATCGCGTGCGCCTTTGTTCTCGATCAGCTCGACCCATTCATTGTGTTTCTGGTTTCGCCGATCTTCGAATATCGGAAAGAGGACGAGACCCTCTACATCGATATAGGCGCGACCGGCACGACCGATAATGTTCTTAAATTCCGATACCTTGATCTTCTCACCGTGTCTATACAGTGAGTGCATCACGATCGCTGTGGCAGAAAGGTTCAATCCCTGCGCTAGCGTTGGCGATGAGATCGTAACGCGCAGGCTGCCTCTACGAAGCAGGTGCTCCACTTCCTTACGGTAAGCCGTGGGCAATGCTCCGTGATGCAGCGCAACGCCGAGTCGCAGGCATTTGAGGATGTCGCTATCTACACCCAGCCATTCTGTACCAAGGGCAATCGCAGTCTGCAGCACAGCCGGATCGACTGTGAGTAATGATCGCAACGCACCACGCTCGTGAAGATCGACGATGATCTTCGCAAATGGCTCGACACTGCGTCGCTCAGGACAGTAGATCAAGACTGTCTGACCATCCTCAACAAGGCGCCAAGCCGTAGCGAGGCTCAGCTCTTGCTGGTCATCGGGAAACAGACGCGTGCGCGGCCTCTTTGGCGGCACGAAAAACTGAGGGACGCTACCTGTCATGTAGCGGGGTACGAATGGACGTTCATCACCTACACGTAGATTAAGACGTGCTGCCGGGCTACTCCAAACAACCTCACCGAAACGCAATCGGGTTGGACGCCAGTCACCCTTGATCGCGCTGCCCGGTTGATCGCGTCGAAGCCATGCTGAGAAATCCTCCAATTGTTGACCGTCGGGTAGGATTGCTGAGAGGCAAACGATCCTGCGTTGCTCTGCGTCCGGACGCCGGAGCAGGCGTTGAATCTGCACTTCATAGCGAACCTCACGTTCGCCCGGGCCGATCATATGTCCTTCGTCGAAAACGAGCAGGCCGACATCGTTTAGCAGGGCGGGATCATTGCGTAGCGCAAAATCGATCTTTTCCGGAGTGGCGACAACGATGTTGCGCCCCCGGATTGCATCCTCATCGAGATTCGATACGCCAACGCTGCCATAGAGCGCGGAGATTGTTTTGCCTAATGGGCCGAAGGTTCGCTGCAGCGTGGCCTCAGTTTGGGCTGAAAGGGCACGAAGGGGGGTGATGAAGACTACGCGCTTTCCAGCAGCCAAGCAGCGGAGGATGCACAGTTCAGCGATGCGTGTTTTCCCGGCGCTTGTAGGAAGGGAAACGACAAGATTGTCCGTTTGATCGATAGCACGGGCGGCAGCCTCAATCTGTGATGGCCAGAGATCGATCTCAGCTTTAGGACGGCGACTCAGCGAGGCGATAAAAAGTTTACGTAACTCCGCCCACCCTGGTGCTGCGCCCCCCGCCGATATCAGGGGAAGCTTCTTATGAAAGGTGTTTGACCAGAGGTCGGACAGCAGATGGATTGCTATGCGATGAGCCCACCACTGAGGAAGGAGGTTGAATTCAGCGCAGACAGCTAGATTCTCTCTCAGGCGTGCAACTGCGCGGTCTACAAGCTCCTGCTCACTCCTATCGAGAGCCAACATGTAGGTAGCGAGTGCGCCGAAGAAGTTGTCGGTGAGGGCTAGGTCTAAACCCTCAAACAAGTAGTCATGGCCATCGCGGTCGATTTCGGGGGCGCCTTGCGCCATTCGCTCTTGTATCAGGGCCGTGATCCTAGCATCAGATCCTCGACCACTAAGGCGATAGCCATAAATAAGCGTCTGAAGGCCGTTTATGTCGCGACGCATTAGAAGAGCTAGCGCTTGTTCAAGCGGAGAGAAGTTTGCCTCATTGGCGACTATCGCGAGGAGTGAGTAAGCGCGCGCCGAGAGATGAGCAAGATGATAACTCGCGGCCGCCATAACGAAATGAAAGTCTCGATCACTCTCCCTACGATCACCTTTTGCCATCACTGCTTCAAGTGCAGTTGCTGCTTGTACGAACGCCAAGCGAGCTTGGATTGGATCGCCATCCATCTCGAGTAGGCGCAGACCTAGACCGAGCAAGCCATACGCGTAACTGTGCAGTTCGAAGCTAAGCTGCGTGCCAAACGCGGGAGCGCCCGCAGGAAGAATGCCGTCCCGCCAAATGATTGCCCTTGCCTGCCCCTGCGCGATCAATCTGCCTCGAAAGCCGGGTGCTGACGCGGCCTCGATCGCGGCGATGATCGCATCGCGACTAGTTGCCATCGGCGATCACACGGTCATAAATGGCGCCTACGAAGGCCGCATGTCCATCCACCTGGAGCCCTACGGCCCATTGGTTTATGGTGCCAGGATAGGCCTGGAGTGATTGGCTAAGCAGCGCTCCAGGCGCGTTGCCGGAGAAGGTGAAAAGCAGATGCTGCACGTTCTCGAGAGGGATGCCGTGGCGCACCAATGCGTCATCAATGGCATCCACTAGAGGGATATTGTCGAGGTCAAGTAACCGCGCTGAAATGAAAGATAGTGCATGTGCAGATGGCCTTCCCTCATCTTTGTCTAGGCCCGCGCGCGCTTCGTTGAGTGTTTGGGCTCGCAGGTCAATTCGGCTTTTAGCTTCCGTTTTCAGGAACTTGAGGCGCAGGGTGGCTGGGTCGAGAAGCATGCCGATCACATCGTCTCCGCGCATTGCCATATTACGGTGATCTTTCCAGCGCAGCCGTTTGATCGGCGCCCGATACCCACTATGAGCATTGATCCATTCGGTGGCGTAGATTTCACCCAGGTCACCCGAACGAATCTGAGGCGTTTGCGGCAACAGTCCATTAATCAAATGTGCGGCGCCTGTTTTACCCAATCGCGCTAGAGCATGAGCGATGCGATCCTCAGCCGCGTAGTGGGAGGGAATTGCTGCTGCGGAGAGCGCGATAGCGGTTTGGGCATCTGTGGCTCGCCCCCTCATGACTCGCACATAATGATTACCAACAGGGGTGTCGGCCCAATCGCACCAATCGTTGAATTGAACCATGTGTTTGTCCTGATCCTGTCAAAAGCAAAGGCCGTAAGCTTGGATAAAGTATGAGGCTTTAGGCTTCTCGCCGTGCCTTATGCTCCAAGACCAGCGTAAATGCAATCTCTACTGAACTGTTGCTGGCGGCGCAAAAAAAAACTGTCGTCCGAGCGGTGTTACGGGGGATCCCCCGAAGTACCTTGATTCGCGATGAAAGCGGATGGCCTTAAGATAGTAAATCCGTCCGGGCTAAGCGGTGCTAATTGCACCCTTCTCAGGTATAAACGAATGCGGTGTCATCCTGCCCGAGAAACATAGGACGGGATAGAAGGCTGTCAAGGACGCTTATACCTAGTATTTGCAAATGCTGGCGAGGAGGTTGTTTTGGTTTCAGGGAATGGATTGCACCGCGGATCGGAGTGGCGCCGCTGGGAGCCGCACATTCACGCTCCTGGCACGGCTATGAACAATCAGTTTTCCGGTCCGACAGCTTGGGAGGACTATCTCGCTGCTCTGGAGTGTGCGTCACCGGCGATCGAGGCGATCGCTGTAACTGACTATTATGTTACGGACACTTATCAAGAAGTCCTACGCCACAAGGCAGCTGGACGCCTTCCGGCCACCCAGCTCATCTTCCCGAACGTTGAGCTAAGACTGGACGTAGCTACCGCAAAAGGTGGGTTCGTCAACCTTCACCTTTTTGTGAGCCCAGAAGATCCTGATCATATCGAGGAGCTCCAACGGCTTTTGTCGCGCCTGCAATTTAACGTGATGCGCGACCGCTTCGATTGCACGCGAGCTGACCTCATCCGACTTGGCAAAAAAGCAGACCCAAATATTACGGACGACCAAGCAGCATTGGCCTACGGAGCGAACCAGTTCAAGGTCAACTTCCAAAAACTGCGCGAGGTGTTTGGAGAGAGCGAGTGGGCAAAGAAGAATATTCTCATTGCCGTTGCGGGTGGAGCAAACGATGGAACCTCCGGAGTGCGTGAGGCTGCGGACCAGACTATCCGACGTGAGATAGAAGGCTTTGCCCATGTTATTTTCGCTAGCAGTGCCGCCCAGCGTGAATTCTGGCTTGGTCAACGCCAGCTAAGCCGCTCAGAAATTCGTGCGCTATACGGAGGCCTCAAACCCTGCCTACATGGCAGCGACGCTCATAAGCTGGAAGAAGTTGCCAATCCGTTTGGAGATCGCTTCTCTTGGGTCAAGGGTGGTCTTGAGTTCGATGCACTGCGCCAGGCATGCATCGACCCAGAGGGGCGAGCCCATGTTGGAGCTGAGCCTCCAGCCTCAGCGACGCCTTCACAGGTTATTTCTCAAATCGAAATCCTCAATGCGCCATGGCTAACGACACCCGTCATTCCACTGAATCCTGGCCTCGTCGCAATTATCGGTGCGCGTGGCTCGGGCAAGACTGCCTTGGCCGACATGATCGCAGCAGGGTGCGACTCTATTTCGGATGAGGTATGGGCTGCGGATGAGTGGGCGAACCCTTCGTTTCTCGTTCGGGCGCAGCCCCTGATCGGCGATAGCACAGTTAAGTTAAGTTGGGCGGCTGGGGATCCGAGCGTTCGATCACTTAACGGCTCAGACGCTAACGGTCCTTATGCTTATGAACGAGTACGCTATCTGTCACAGCAATTTGTGGAGGAGCTCTGCTCGTCTAGTGGGCTTACTGACGGGTTGCTACGTGAGATCGAACGCGTGATCTTTGAGGCTCATCCCGACGAGGGACGTGACGGCGCATTAGATTTTGAGGAGTTGCTTGAACAGCGCGCGACGCGGCATCGTCTTGCCCGTGAACGTGAAGCAGAGGCGGTTGCCCAAATTTCTGACCGAATTAGCATCGAGTTAGAAAAGGAGAAGGTAGCAGCGACCTACGAGTCCAATGCGGCTCAGAAAAAGAAGCTTGTCGACGCTTACACCGCTGACCGCGCCAAGCTAGTGTCCCCCGGTAGCGAGAAACGTGCTGCGCGCCACACTGAGCTGGCGAGCATGGTGAATACCATTCGTACAAAGCTACGGCGTTTCACAGGGCAGCGGCAAACCTTTCTCGCCCTCCAAGACGAGGTAAAAGATCAACGCCGCAACCAAGCACCAGAGACGCTAAGACAGGCGCAGGCTCGTCATTCCAATAGTGGCTTGTCGGATGAGCAGTGGTCGGAATTCTTATTGGACTACAAGGGACCTGTTGACAGAAATCTCGCCGACTTCATCAAGTGGGTTGACGATAAGATCGCAGCTGTAAAGGGAACGGCTCCGGTTCTCGGCGAACCCAGCACGCCCTATTTCCCCGATGATACCGATCTGAGCACGCTCTCGCAGGCAATGCTCGATGCAGAGATGACACGATTGGAGAAGCTTGTCAGCGCAGATAAGGAGACTCAGCGCCGCTACACCGCTCTATCCGGTAGCATCGCGACCGAAACCGCAGCGCTCCAAATCCTGACAGATAAGCTAAAGGACGCCCAAGGGGCGAAGGCGCGGGCCAAAGATCTGCAATCCGACCGCGAGGAGGCCTATGGGCGAGCATTCGACGCCCTTATCGCTGAGCAGTCGGTGTTGGAGGCCCTATACGCTCCGTTGATGGTACGACTGTCCAAGGCATCGGGGACGTTGAAAAAACTGTCTTTCTCTGTGGTGCGCATTGCTAACGTGGAACAATGGACTTCAGTCGCTGAAGACGGATTAATCGACCTCCGGAAGATCGGTGCATTTCGCGGTAGGGGTACACTTCTGCAAAGGTCGAACGAGGTCCTCAAAAGTGCTTGGGAAACGGGTGACTCAGTAGCAGTTTGTGCCGCGATGAAGGAGTTCCGGCGCCTGTATCAGAAGGAACTGCTTGATCACGCGCCTGTACCGCAAAACGACCAAGCAGAATTTCGCGCTTGGTCGAAGCGATTCGCGCAATGGCTGTTCAGTACCGACCATATTTCAATCAGGTATGGTATTGAGTATGACGGGGTTGATATCCGAAAGCTGTCTCCGGGCACGCGAGGGATAGTCTTGCTGCTGCTCTATCTGGCACTGGATGATAGTGACAACCGTCCTCTGGTGATCGATCAGCCCGAGGAAAATTTGGACCCGAAGTCAGTCTTTGATGAGCTGGTTCACCTTTTTGTTGAGGCAAAAGCGCATCGCCAGGTGATCATGGTGACGCACAATGCCAACCTCGTCATCAACACAGACGCCGATCAGATCATCATTGCTGAGTCTGGGCCGCACCCACATGGCGCGCTGCCTCCAATCACCTATCGGTCTGGCGGGTTGGAGAATGCGGACATCCGAAAAGCCGTTTGCGATATTCTCGAGGGTGGCGAAGGAGCTTTCCAAGAGCGGGCGAGGCGTCTTCGGGTACATCTGGATAGGTAATTAATCCCACGCTATAAAAATTGGCGGCCCAGATCCGTAGTCTCAGTGTTGGGCGGTGTAAACGTAAGCGTCCAGCCAAGTCACCTTCCGAACTCCAGCATTAAGGACGATGGTGTCCGCGTATTTTAAAGCGGACACCATCGTCC
>Ga0065714_10064890_pt1 | contig 16009 bp, 14 predicted proteins | sample MisRhiReplicate2_FD_59101 | JGI IMG/M metagenome (GOLD analysis project Ga0065714, IMG submission 59101) | Miscanthus rhizosphere microbial communities from Kellogg Biological Station, MSU, sample Rhizosphere Soil Replicate 2: eDNA_1 v2... | ecosystem: Host-associated > Plants > Roots >...
TACACTACATCCTACCTTTTTCCTCGTCCAGCGCATTGTTTTTGTGCTTGCTTTTGCGTGTAAATGTATCTTTACCAAAGCGATAAGTAAGTGCAATACCAAAGCGCTGGGTGTCTGATTCATTGGTTTGAAATGAATAAGCACGATCTAATCCTACAGAACGGTTTTCGTAAACCCAGGAATGAAACATGTCATCCATGTTAATTCTGATGCTCCCTTTGTCTTTCCATATCTTCTTTTGAATTCCTGCATTTACCCTATACATGCCTGATGTAAAAGTTTGCCCGTTTAAATCTCTGCTTGCGTAGTAACTTCCAAGTTCAGCACTCCAACCTTTTTTAAACTGAAACTGGTTGTATATGCCTATTCTTGCTACATAAGTACTTGGGTCAAGCTTTTTTCCGTAAGCCATGCCATCCAATCCCATTTTGGAGAATTGTGGCTCCAGATTGAGTGTCCACCATTCTGCCGGGGTTAATGTGATGCTGGTATTCAGCAACAGCATATAGCCAAAAGCTACGTTTTCGGGCTTCTTAATGAAAACATCGTCGACTACCTGGGTGGTTTGGAAAATTACATCAGTAAATCTGTTGTAGCTTAGTCCCATCCTTAGCAGTTGCTTATACTGGTATTTAAGTTCATAACGGAACTGGTATTGAGGTGTTAACAGTGGATTTCCTGAAGAATAAGAGTATTTATCTTTAAAGAATACAAAGGGGTTTAGGTATTGGTAATTTGGCCTGTTTATCCTTTTGCTAATGCTAAAATTTAATGTGTTTCGGCCGAGGGTATCGAACTTATAGTTGATAAACAGGCTAGGGAATAGTTGCGTGTAGTTTTTGCTAAACTGGCTTTGGGGAACGATTTCATTACCCAATTGATTGCCTTTGGATTGCGTGTTTTCTAAACGTAATCCCAATTGGACAGCTAAATGTTTCCAGCCTTTCTGGGCATTGATGTAAGCGGAGTTGATGTTTTCTCTGAATTTAAAGTGATTTGATTGCCCATTGTCGATAACCGGCCCCTGATCGGTAATGCTGTAATAATCAGATTTGTTATCGTTATTAACGAAGCTGGTTTTAAAACCGGCTTCAAACTTTGCATTGTTTTTCATGGATTGCACATAGTCTGCTTTAGCAGTGTATATGTTGATTTTGGATGGCAGATTGTAAAGGAATTCATCGTTGCTGATTGGAGCACCATCGGGCTGATAGAGGTTGTTTATTAAAGACTGATTACCAGTACTGCGATAATTTAAGTAGTTGAGATCGGCAGAGAGTTCCTTTCCTGTTTTCCCGAATTTGTGCAGAAAGTTGAGGTTGGAACCCAGGTTAGTTCTGTTATTATCGCCTATGGTATTTCCTTTGCCTATGTTGTCCAGCTGTCCGGCATTGTAATTTCCGCTGTTATAGTTTAGCAGATCGTTGTTTTTGTTGTCATTTAAATTGAGCTGAAAGCCATAGGTTGTATTTGGGGTAGCAGCATAATCCAAGCCTGCATTTGTATTTAATCCGTTGCTTTTAAACTCCTGGTTGTTTGATAAGGATACGGTTGATGTTGGTGTATTGCCGGCATCAAAAAAGCTTCTTGTCATGTTGTCGTTGCTGTAGTTTTTCTCATGGTTATAGCCTACACTACCAAATAAATTGATCTTTTTGTAGTTGTAGTTCAGGTTCAGCGAGTTGTTGTTTCTTCCGTATTCTCCTTGAGAGTAACCTGTAGAGAAACTTCCTATAAAACCACCTATTCTGGTTTTTTTCAATTTGATATTGATAATTGCATTTCCTGAAGCATCGTAACGGGCAGCAGGGTTATCCATGAGTTCTATTTTGTCTAAAAGTGATCCGGGAAGTGATTTTAGATAGAGCGAAAGGTCTTGTCCCGACATATAGGTAGGGCGACCATCAATCAGTACCATTACGCCAGAGCGACCGTTTAATGTGATCTCGCCATTAGCATTTACTACAATGCCAGGTGTTTTTTCGAGTACTTCCAGTGTATTGCTACTGGCACTACTGATCATAGCATCTACGTTTACTACCGTTCTGTCTATTTCCATTTGAATTAATGGCCGTTTTGCTTTAATAACCACCTCGGCAAGCGCTGTGCTTTTAGCTGGTAGCATGATGATTACCGGAAGCTCAATGCCTTGGTGCGCTTCAACATGTAAAGCAGAGGAATTGAATTCCTTTTTACCGACTGCCGTTATTCTCAATAGGTAAGCACCATTAGCTACATTGTTGAACTGAAACTTTCCATCACCATCAGTAATACGCGTAGTAATAACTGCAGTATCTGTTGCTTTAAACAAGCGTACTGTGGCGCCGGCAATGGCTTCGTTTTTTGAATCTTTTACCCTCGAGCAGATGAGCCCTGGTTTTACTTGTGCAATGGACACAAGGGAGATTAAAGAGGCGAAAAGGAAAATGGTATATGTTTTCATTACTATCTGTTTTAATGGTGATTGGGTTGTTGAATGATCAAATATTGCTGGTTCGGGGTAGCTCCGAAAAAAAATATGTTGTAACTTGGCTATCGGTTGATGGAAAGCTATTTTGGGGTGTTCAATAGTTTTGTACCCGGATATTGAGGTTCTGTCAATGGTTTTGACTTGTTCGTCAGTAAATATTTATTGATCCAATGAACTTACCCAAATTTGTAGCCTATGATGGAAACCAGGAACATGAGAAATACTATGGACGATATAAAATTTAAATCATTAATTGGCTTTTTTGGACAACCGCTCTATATCATCTTGTCCTTTATTATTTCGATTCCTGTTTTTTTGGTAATAGAAACTTATGTGAGGTCTATTGAGGTGCATGAAGATGAAGCTGTGGCCTTTGCCGGAACGGTATTCTTTTTTATCGGGCTTTTTACCGGTAGATACATTGCTCAGATCTGGACCGCAAGGTTAACAGTTCTCCCTAGAGCGCTTTCTTTTGGATTATTTATCCTGATTATGGTTTGTACAGGATGGTTGTTTTTTCATGCTGATTTTCCGTTGCATGGAAGAATTGCAATTAATTTATTACTGTCCTGGCTTCCATTTATGCTGATCAGTTTGTCCCTTGGTGCATTGATTAAGATCGTCCACGCGATTTCTGAAAATCAATTGAAAGCAGCCAAGACAATGGCTGCCCATAGTAAAAGTGAATTACACTTGTTGCAATCTCAACTAAGTCCTCATTTTCTGTTTAATACCTTAAACAATATGTATGGGCTTTCTATTACAGATCATGAGAAAATACCTGCCTTACTGTTGAAGCTATCTGAACTGCTGCGCTATTCGGTTTATGATGCCACCGAAATATATGTGCCCTTAAAGGATGAGGTTGCCTACATTAACAACTACATCGAGTTTGAAAAGATAAGGATTGGTGACAGACTGGTATTAAACACCGAGATTGAAGAGCTGATTGTGCCGGAAATAAAAATAGCCCCGATGTTGTTGATTGTATTTATTGAAAATGCTTTTAAGCACTCTAAAAATACAATTGATGAAAAGATATACATAGATATAAAGCTAAAGACCTGGGGTAATGCTATCCTTTTCTCTGTTAAAAATTCTTATGGCATGCAAGAGCAGGAGAAGGGGACACTTAATAAAAGCAAGGGCTTTGGCCTGGATAACGTGAGCAAAAGGTTAAACCTACTTTATAGCGGGGAACATGAATTGAATATTAAAAAGGATAATTCATTTTACAATGTTATCTTACAACTTAAAATGAAGTAATGAACCCGGTAAGCTGCCTTATTGTTGATGATGAACCAATTGCAAGAGACATTATAAAGAGTTATTGCAGTCATTTGGATTACCTGAATGTTGTGGCTTGCTGCGGGAATGCCCTTGAAGCTAAAGCAGTGTTGCAGCAACAGAAGATTGATATCCTTTTCCTTGATATCAATATGCCTATAATGGATGGGATTTCCTTTGTGAAAACACTGAAAGATCAGCCCCAGGTGATATTTACAACTGCTTATAAGGAATATGCAATTGATGCTTTTGATTTGGCGGCTTGCGATTATTTACTGAAACCTTTCTCCTTTGACCGTTTTATCATTGCGGTTGACAAAGCGCTGGAGAAGCTGGAACCTAAAGTAATTACGCAGGCAAGTGAAGTAGTCGGTTCGGTGGCAGAAGATTTTATCTTCATTAAAACCGATGGAAAGATTTATAAAGTAGGGTATGATGAGCTATTATACGCTGAGGCGCAAGGAAACTACACGAAAATAATAACCTCAGGCAATTTGCTGTTGCCTAAAATGGCTTTTTCAAATTTTGAAGAGCTGCTGCCGAAGGCACTCTTTCTGAGAACTCATCGTTCATTCATTATTAATAAATCCAAAATTGGCCATATAGAGGGCAATCGAGTGTTTATTAATAACAATGAAATCCCGATTGGAAGCAATTACAAAGACCAGTTGCTGAAAGACCTTGGTTTTTCTTAAAAGCGTATTATTCAGCTATTGCTTCTTTTTTGGTGAGTTTATAAATAACAAACATGACCAGTCCTGAAATGACAGCCAGCAATAAGTAGCTAAAATTTAAGTTGTGCTCGTCCTTAGCTGGTAAAAACGAAATAACGCTATAGCTCAGAAAAGATACGATTACATAAGTAACGCCACCTGTTAATCCGCTTGCTATACCTGCGTTTTTAGGGAATCTGCCTAAACAAAAGGTAAAGTAGTTGTTAAAGATATAACCTGCGGTTACGTGGATTAAAAAGGCGAATAGGATTAGCGTATATATGCTGGATATGAATTGAATGCAAATGTACATCAGTGCCACAAATAGTATTTGCAGTCCCAGATTTACAATCATTTTCTTTAGAAATGGCTTGTTTATCGTGGCTTTACCTATAAAACCTCCAACCATCCAGGCGAAACCAAGAATAAGAGAGCTGTATCCTGCAACTACTGGAGAAAAGTTAAGGTGGTGCTCTATAATAAATGGCCCTGTCATGTTGTAAATCATCACCATCGAATAGGCTAGACCCAACATCACTATCCCCAGACTAAAGCTTGGAGTTTTAATCATTTTAAGGTAGATATTGCCGATGTTTTTTATGGAGAATTTAGAGAAATTGCGTAGACTTTCTCCGCTGTAAATGAATTCGAGTGCCGCAAGTATCAGGGCTAAGCCAGCCAGGAAGTAGAAGTTAGATTCCCAACCAAAAGCTGTTTGTAAATAACCACCTAGAAAAGGTGCTACTATAGGGCCTGTAGACCAGATAATGGAAAACAGGCTTAAATAATGCTTAAGCTTGTCACCTTCAAAAATGTCGACAAAGAATGCGCGTTTACCTACGATAATAGTTCCTACCGTGAATCCATGAATGATTCGCATGAGGTAAATCAGGTAGATATTATGGGTATTTGCAATCACAATACTTGCTGCTGCAAATATCAGTAAGCAGATAAGGCTAAGTTTATATCTTCCGAAACTATCCAGGACGCTCCCTATAAAGAGTTGCGAAATTCCGTAACTGATCAGGAACAGACTTAATGTGAGTTGCACTTGTAAACTACTTACCTGCATGGCTGTAGCCATGGTAGGTAAGGATGGTATGTATATGTCTGTTGCAAAGCCTGATAAGGGCAATAATGCAAAAGCAAGGACAGTAGAAATGCCCTTGTTGTGTTCTTTTAATGGTTTTGATGCTGTCAATTGGTGATGTTTTGAGCAGGCAAAGTTACCTTTTCAAAGGTTTTTAGGCCTTGTTTTTAGAACATGGGAATGTAATAAATAGACTATTGTAAAGTCAAAATCCTGATTTCAAAAAAAAACAAATTGCTTTATTACCTTTGCCAGACCACAACTACTTATGTTATTATTCAAAGAAATTGCGCGCAATTATAAATTGTCGTTTACCGGTTTAAGTCGTGAAACCTGGATTTTGAGCATCGTTATGCTCATTAATCGTAGTGGCTATATGGCGGTGCCTTTTATGGGACTATTTGTTACGCAATCACTTCATAGATCTGCTTCTGATGCCGGATTAATCATTACACTTTTTGGAGTTGGGTCTATTATGGGCTCTGCAGCAGGGGGAAAGCTTACCGATGTTATTGGATTTAGACCTGTTCAGATCGTTGCATCAATTGTTAGTGGAATATTCTTTTTGTTTTTTGCAAATATTACTCATTTTGAGACGCTTTGTGTATTGGCTGTGGTGATCAGTTTCTTTTCGGAGGCTTTTCGTCCGGCAAACTTTGCAGCTATTGCAGCCTATGCTAAACCTGAATTGCAGACCCGCTCTTACTCTTTAAACCGACTCGCCACCAATATTGGTTGGGCTTTTGGGGTAAGTATGGGTGGTTTAATTGCATCTTACGACTATAAATTGCTGTTTTTTGTTGATGGAACGGTGAGTATAATTGCCGGACTGGGTATCTTTTGGTTTCTGCCAAAAATCAAAGGCTACAGAAAAGCAATCAAAGAAAAAGTTAAAGGGATTGTGGTTCGTAAGCCATGGGAAGACAAGGTATTTGTTAGATTTCTATTGCTTAGTGCTGTTTTTGTAATCTGCTTTTTCCTGATGTTCAGGGTTGTACCTGTTTTTTACAAAGAAATCTGGAAAATAGGTGAGTTTGAGATCGGTTTAATATTGGGACTTAATGGAATTATCATTGCGCTATTTGAAATGGTAATGATCCATAAGATTGAGCACAAGAAATCTCCTGTATTTTTTATCGTTTTAGGTGTTTTATGTATCACCTGCTCATTTGCAGTGTTATTGATCCCGTTTGGTAATGCCATAGTGCTGGGTGTGGTGAGTATGATTTTCTTCACCTTCGGTGAAATGTTTGCTTTACCTTTCATCAATACCTTTGTAATGAGCAGGGCTAACGAGTTTAATAGAGGCTCATATGCCGCAGGATACATGCTTTGCTGGTCGATTGCTCAGGTTATTGGGCCTACAGCCGGGTTTTTTATTGCCGAAAAGTATGGCTATAATCCGCTTTGGATATTGATAAGCATCTTATTATTAATCTCAGCATATATGTACAGATTGATGAAGCAGGATTAGTCAATATTTATTATTTTAGTAAAGTTTTCAAAATCAGATGTAGAATTTCTCCTGAGCTGATAACCGTAAAAATGATCAAATATAGTGGAGAGTGACATCAGTTTAACACAACAGGAAACAGGTTTGAAATACCTTTTCCTTACTTTTCTTAAAATAGGCTGTGTTTCTTTTGGCGGACACATGGCATTAATAGCTGTTGTTCAAAAGGAAATGATTGAGAAGGACAAAACCCTTAGTCAGGAAAACTTGCTAAATGCAGTAAGTATTGCCAGCTTGTTGCCAGGGCCTTTAGCTGTAAATGTGGTGTCGTATATTGGCTATCACCTGCATAAAAAGCTCGGCTTAATTGTGAGTATGTTGGGTATTCTGCTCCCGGCTTGTGTATTGATGTTTGTGCTGTCCTGGTGCTACTTTAATTACATTCATGTTAAAGATCTTTCTGGCATAATGTCCTATACAGTAGCGGCTGTTAGTGCCATCATCTTAACCACTGGTTTAAATATATTTTTGAAAGAAGTAAAGGGACATAACGGTAAAATTGCACTTTGTTTAACCTCTATAATCCTGCTTTATTTTGTTAAAGGCTATTTGATTATTCTCTTACTGATATTAGTTGGTGGATTGATTGGTGTTTATTTTAAACTGGCCAATTTAAAGGATAATAGTGCTGCAAAGTTTACATGGGGGGGATTGAGTAGCGGTGCCAAAACAGGCCTGTCATCTTTGTTGCTATTGTACGCAACTTTTGTTTCCGGATTATACAGGCATACTGATCTGATTCTTCTAAAAATTGCTGCTGTTTTTTCAGGAATAAGTCTTTCGCTTTTTGGCGGAGGCTACGTGATGATCCCGATTATGCAATCGCTTTTTGTAACGGAATTGAAGTGGTTAACCAATCAGGAATTTATAGACAGTATTGCATTTAGTCAGCTAACCCCTGGGCCGATTCTTGTAAGTGCCTTTTTTACAGGATATAAACTGGCTGGATTGCTGGGGGCAGCATTGGCAACCATCGCTATTTTTGTACCTTCCTCAATTTTAATGATCATTGTTTCTAAGATATTCAAAAATAATGCTGATTCTACAGTGATGAAAAATGCACTGGCAGGAATAAAACCTGTAGTGGTGGGGATGATCATCGCCTCAGGTATAAAACTCTTTTTCTCAGTGCATTCCACACCGATTAATGTAGCTTTATTTGTGGTCGCATTTATTTTAAGTTTCAGATTTAAATTTAATCCTGTATACTTAATTATTATTTCTTTACTAATAGGAACTGCGGTACACTTTATAGGCTAAGTACTGAATAAATTTTAACTAACAAGAATGGCTAATACGGGCATACAAATTATAGGAACACAACGTTCCGGATCTAACCTTTTAAGAGTAATTCTGGATCAATCGGAAGAAATTGCATCACCACATCCACCTCATATACTAGTGGTTTTTATGCCGCTATTGCCGCTATATGGCGAGTTGGATCCTGTTTCCTATAAAACCCTGGTAAATGATGTGGTTAACTATGTGAATGCCAATCCTGTGCCATGGGAAGGCGTTTTACTTGATGCAGATGAGATTTACGGAAAATCAACACGTTATGATCTTCTGGAAATTAATAGATTGGTGTATGAACAGGCGGCTACCAGTAAAGGAGCCAGGTATTGGTGCTGTAAAAGTATGGCAAACATTCATTATGCTACAGAAATGGAAGATTTTGGACTAAATCTAAAATACATTTATCTGTACAGAGATGGCAGGGATGTGGCTTGTTCATTTAAAAAAGCTATTGTTGGAGAAAAGCACATCTATCACATTGCCAGGCAATGGAACCAAGATCAGGAAGCTTGTTTGCGCTTAAGAGCAAGCCTGCCTGCCGACCGGTTTTTCTCATTGAACTACGAAACACTGATTACCGAACCTGAAATTCAGATCAGAAAGCTTTGCCTTTATCTTGATATTGCTTATCATCCCGAAATGCTTAAGTTTTACGATTCCAAAACCTCAAAACTTACGGCTGCCGCTGGAGAGATGTGGAGCAATCTTGAAAAGCCAATCATCAGTAACAATACCGGTAAGTTTTTAAAAGAATTTAAAGGCAATGATCTGGAGATTTTTGAACTGGTTGCAGGTGATGTATTGAAAGCATTGGATTATGAGCTGGTGATCCAAAATCCAGATATCAGTTTAATAGATACAGTGCATATTGCAAGTTACGATAAAGAAAATGCCGCTTTAAAACAGGAAGCTGTGCTAATGGCCAGGCAAAGTGATTTGGACAACAGAGAAGGACAAGCCAAAATCCTCAAAGCGATTAAACAGAGAACAGCAGCTAAAGAGTTATAATTTTAACCTGAAAACATGAATATTACAGATATACAGCCGATAATTGACATTGCGATTAAAGCCGGAGCAGCCATTTTGGAGGTTTATGACCGAACGCAGGAAGACTTTGGAATTACGACTAAACAAGACAATTCTCCGCTAACGGTTGCAGATCGTATTTCGCATGAAATCATAGTTGAAGGATTGACCAAGCTTTATCCTGAGATACCCATATTATCTGAAGAAGGTGCTGATATTGAATACGCTGTAAGGAAGCAATGGAAGCAATATTGGTGTGTTGATCCTTTAGATGGCACTAAGGAATTCATCAATAGAAACGGGCAATTTACTGTCAATATTGCTTTTATGGACGACAACAAGCCTGTAGTTGGTGTAATCTATAGTCCGGTATTGAATGTAGTTTATTACGGTATCGTTGGTCAGGGTAGCCGGAAGTTAACACCAGGGGAAGCTCCTGAAGTAATCGGTGTAGATGAAAAAACCAGTGAATGGATTGCTATAGGTAGCCGTTCTCATGCTGATGAGGATGAGGAGAATATATTAAAGAAATATCCTGTTAGCAGTAAGCTTTCAATTGGAAGTTCGTTAAAGTTCTGTTTAGTTGCAGAGGGTAAGGCTCAAATCTATTATAGAAAAGGACCAACCATGGAATGGGATACTGCCGCCGGACAAGCCATAGCTGTAAGTAGCGGCGCAGTAATGCATAATGCAGATTTTGAAGAGTTTATTTACAATAAACCATCCTTACTAAATCCAGGTTTTTATTGCAAAATAAGCTAAGCATTATCTGTGATTTTATTTTTTACGGCATCGTGCAGTTGATTACAGCATTGCTGTACCGTTGAATTGGCGGTATAAAGAATTAAATCGGGATCTGTTGGCCTTTCAAAAGCAGAACTTACGCCTGTGAAGTTTTTTAAAGTGTTGTTGTGCGCTTGTTCATACAGGCCTTTAACATCTCTTTGCTCGCAAATGTCAATCGGACAATCAATAAACACTTCGAAATACAGATCACCCAAAATATTTTTGGCTATTTCTCTATGTGCATTTAAGGGTGTAATAAATGAGCAGGTAACGATTACACCATTTGACGCAATTATTTTTGCGGTTTCGGCAGCACGTCTGATATTTTCGGCCCTGTCGTCCATGCTAAAGCCTAAATTCCGGTTTAGACCCTTTCTCATTTCATCGCCATCAAGTTGCATGGAAAAGAAGCCAGATTCATTCAATTGCTCTTCAAACAAATTGGATATCGTGCTTTTTCCTGCTCCAGATAGGCCCATAAGCCATATCACCATGCCTTTTTGATGTGGTAATTTCATTGACCTAATGTATAAAAAATCCTTGTACCTACATAAGAGAGTTGCCGAGGTTAAATATTAGTTTACTACTTTTGCATGGTCAAATGAATAATTCCAACACATCAGACCCGATTTATAACCTTCCTTTCGCTTTACTTTGCCTAAGTTCTTTATTGTTCTCTGCCAGTTTTAACATGCTGATTCCTGATTTGCCTGCTTACTTAAGTGGCTTGGGTGGAGCAGAATACAAGGGGTTAATTATAGCATTATTTACGCTAACGGCAGGTATATCGAGGCCATTTAGCGGGAAGTTAACGGATACAATCGGCCGTGTGCCTGTAATGGCAGTTGGTTCTATTGTATGTTTTGTGTGCGGATTTTTGTATCCCATATTAGGCACTGTTTCAGGCTTTTTGTTTCTGCGTCTGGTTCATGGTTTCTCTACAGGTTTTAAACCGACTGCAACAGCAGCATATGTAGCGGATATAATTCCCAGAGACAGGTGGGGAGAAGCTTTAGGTATTCATGGGCTATGTTTTAGCACAGGAATGGCCATTGGGCCTGCTATAGGTAGCTTTATCAGTGGTCTGTATTCTATAAATGTGCTGTTTTACTGTTCCTCAGCTTTGGCTTTGCTTTCTATCATCATATTGATGAACATGAAAGAAACCCTAAAAAACAGACAGAAGTTCAGCCTGGCTATTTTAAAAATATCACGTAAGGATATTATTGATGTACGCGTGTTACCGGCAGCTATTGTTACACTGTTGTCTTACGTGGGTTATGGCGTTATACTAACCTTAATACCCGATTGGAGTGGCTATATCGGCCTAGCCAACAAAGGGATATTCTTTATGGTCTTTACCATTTCTTCATTGCTAATCAGGTTCATTGCCGGGAAAGTATCCGATAAGTATGGCCGTTTGAATGTTGCGATCTGTGGATTGACCATCCTGTGTGCCTCTTTGGTGATTACAGGATACGGTACCTCCGAGGCTGGTCTACTTACCGGAGCAGTGGTTTATGGCATAGGCACGGGTATTTTATCTCCGGCTTTAAACGCGTGGACAATAGATTTGAGTCATCCACAGCATAGAGGTAAAGCCATGGCCACCATGTACATTGCACTTGAGGCAGGTATCGGTTTGGGTGCCCTATTTGCTGGTTGGGCGTACCAGGACGTGATCTTTATGATCCCGTCCATTTTATATTGTACTGCCGCTGTTGCACTGATGGCACTTATTTATATGCTGATTTGGAAAAGGCGATCTGATCGTTTACAGAAGAGCCTTTAATTTAGGGCTGCGAAGGAATAACCCGATCCATACCAGTATCCCAAAAACCAAGGCAAAATACAGGGGTTGACCAGCACGTACCATAATTGCTACTGCACCACCAAGATAGCCTGTCAGTAAAATTGCCCCAATAAATGCGGTGCGGGGAATAACGTACAGAATGGTACAGATGAATAAAACAATACCAATTGGCTGCACTAAGTGCTCTGGCCATCCCAATTGAACAGATCCTTCTATTGAGTGCGATTCTTTAATAATTTTACCAACGGCATCGAATAGCAGAAATAGAATACAAAGGCCGCTGATGATTCTACCGGTCCATAATGCTTTGCCAGATTGTTGAGTTGTTGTGGTTGCTTGAAGGGTTTCCATAGTTTTATGTTTTAGGGTTGTTAATTAATTTGTAATGCTAAATTACAAGGAATAGCAAAGCCCCGTGCTGGGCAAGTGTGTCAATAAACAGGGGCGATCGCGACTAATTTCGTATTGTTGGTAGACTAAAATATTATTGCTTTCTTTACCGTATGAAGAAATGGTTTCAAGCTAACAGCACACATTTTATTATCATCGGGATATTCTTTATTCTTTGTTTTGCCTATTTCAGTCCTGCAATGCAGGGGAAAGATCTTTACCAAAGCGATGTGCTTGAAGCCAAAGCAATGGCCAAAGAGATTATGGATGTTAAAGCGGAAACGGGAAAAGGACCATTGTGGACCAATTCAATGTTTGGAGGGATGCCGAGTTTTCAGATATGGGTATCAAATAGTGGCAGCATAGCCAATTATGTCATCAACACACTAAAAACCGTATTCCCGAATCCTATTGATATTGTGCTTTGCTACCTTTTAGGTGCTTACTTTTTATTAAGCGTACTAAAAATGAAGCCTTGGCTGGCCGCCGCCGGCGCCATTGCTTTTGCTTTTACCTCTTATAATTTCATATATATTGAAGCCGGCCACAGTAACCAGGCAATGGCGATTTCGTTTTTTGCGCCTGTGTTGGGCTCAATTCTGCTCACTTTTAGGGGTAGGTATTTGTTAGGTGGCTTGTTAACCGCTTTTTTTCTGGCTGTAGAGATTAGGTGTAATCACATTCAAATGACCTATTATCTGTTCATGTGCCTGTTGATATTGGCAGGTTTTGAGCTGTATTACGCCATCGCATCTCAGCAACTAAAGGCTTTCCTTACTGCTGTGGGGTATCTTTTGGCAGGTGTTATTCTGGCTGTGGGTGTAAACGCAGGGCAGTTGTGGACTACCTATGAATATGGCAACGAATCTATTCGTGGCAAGGCAAACTTAACCAGAACTTCTTCAAAATCGGATACCGGACTTGGACGCGATTATGCCTACAATTGGAGTCAGGGCGTTGGCGAAATTTCTACATTTTTAGTTCCAAATATGTATGGTGGCGCTACGCATCTTAAACAATTGGACGAACATTCTCATGTGGCTGAAGCACTGGTAGAAAAGGGAGTTCCTGAAGATCAGGTTAAAGAAATTATGCCTCAATTACAGCAAGGTTTATTAAGAACTTACTGGGGTGAAAAATCCAGCACCCACGGCCCTTGGTATTTTGGCTGTATTGTGATCTTTTTATACGTATTAGGGCTATTTATTGTTAAGGGTAAAATGAAATGGTGGATTTTAACCTCCACTTTTCTCTTTGTGTTTTTGTCCTTTGGTCGACATTTTCCATTAATCTCTGATCTTTTCTTTGATTACTTCCCGATGTATAACAAAATGCGGGCTGTAGAATCCATATTGGTTATACCTGCTTTAATTATACCTTTACTGGCATTTGTAGCCCTTAAAGAGTTTGTGGATGATAAAGATAAGCGTAAGGATTTAAGTCAAAAACTGCTTTATTCCCTGTACATAACAGGTGGCGCTTTAGTGTTATTTATACTTGTGCCAACTTTGTTTCTGGATTTCAGAGATACTTCGCATCAGGAAATGCTGAATCATCTTGCTGAGGCTTTTAAAGCAGACCTTAGCTTTGCCAATTCTATTGGTAACGCGCTTGTAGAAGACAGAATTTCGCTTGCCCGAACGGATGCTTTCAGGTCCTTGGTTTTCATTTTACTTGGTTTTGGTGTGCTTTGGGCTATCCTGAAAGGAAAAGTGAAAACAAATACTGCCTTTATTGCTTTAGGTGTGTTGATTCTGGTTGACATGTGGGGAGTAGATAGAAGATACCTGAACGATGCCAATTTCTACGACAAATCAGTACTAGATCAAAACTATCAGGCTACTGCCGCCGACCTTCAGATATTGAAGGATAAGGCACTTGATTACAGGGTAATGGATTTAACAAAAGGCAATCCTTTCTTCGATGCTTCGGCCTCCTATTTCCATAAATCGGTAGGAGGAAGGCATTCTGCAAGGTTGCAACGTTATGATGAGCTGATTACAGCGCAATTTAATGGCACCATAAACGAGCCCGTATTGGACATGTTGAATACCAAATATGTGATCATGGCCGATAAAGCCAGTCCGACACCTCAGGCTATTGAAAGAAAAACAGCTTTAGGAAACGCCTGGTTTATCAGCAACATCAACTATGTGAAAAATGCGGATCAGGAGATGAAAGGCATTACCAAGTTCGATCCAAAAACCACTGCGGTAGTGGATGAAAGCTTCAAATCCCAAATTGGTGATGTAAAACCATTAACAGATTCCACTGCAAAGATTGAATTGACCGAGTACCATCCCGATCACCTGGTTTATAAATATAAAAGTTCACAGGATGTTGTTGCCGTATTTGCTGAAATCTGGTATGATAAAGGTTGGAATGCTTATTTAGACGGAAACAAAATCCCTTATTTTAGAGCCAATTACGTACTTAGAGCAGCAAGGTTACCTTCTGGAAATCATAATTTGGAGTTTAAGTTTGAGCCAGAATCTTACCTTTTAGGAAGTACGATTTCTTTGATTTCTTCTTTAATTTTAGTGCTGATTTCAGCTATTGCTGTATTTTTGCATTTCAGGGCTAAGAAAAAGACAGGTTCGGTATAGGTATCAATTAAATTATAAAGATTGTATTCAAAAGATCAGGCTTCGCAAATTAAGCAAGCTTTTTGGACTGCTTATGGGCAGTATATGGCATTGCAACCTTCTGCTGAAGGATTAAGAATTAACTGGATTAACTACAAGACCGGCATCAAGCATTTGGCTTTTAAAATGCAGGTGGATAAAAAGTCGGCATGGATAGGGATAGAAATCTCGCATCCTGACCTGACTATACAGCAACTTTTGTTTGAACAGTTCGAAGAATATAAGAAGCTGTTAAGTGGCACTTTGGCTGAAGAGTGGGACTGGGAGCTACATACCACCGATGAGTATGGTAAAACAGTTAGCAAAATACACATTGGTTTGCCTGATGTGAGCATATTTAAGCAGGAAGACTGGCCTCAGCTCATCTCGTTTTTTAAACCTCGTATGATTGCCTTAGATGAGTTTTGGAATGATGCTAAGTATGGTTTTGAGCTATTTAAATAAGCTGTTTAGCGTTTATTTAAATTTCATCAGATCTTTCATAGCGGGTTTCCCCGGTTAGTATAAGTTCATTTGTGTCTTTGTCAATAGCAAAATCTATATCCATGGAGTGGTTATCTGTATAATCAATTGCTGCACACATGGAAAATTCGCTGATCTGATAGCCTGCTTTAAATCTGCCTTGTAGGTTTTCATCGCTAACAAGGGTATCTTTCAGAATTTCAATATTTTCTATTTTACCCTTGCCATAATCATAATCCAGAATCAACTTCTCCAATTCTCCGGTTTTATTAATGTGATGCTCCAGGAGTTGAATAAGCTGTTTATTATTTTCCTTAGTATCATAAAAAACAGAAGCGTCTATTTTAGTCTTTCTTGTGATTGCTGACATGGCCTGAATATTTTTTTTAAACTTTATACAATATTACTGTTAAATATGCGTCTTTGTATTGAGAGCGTTAATTTAGATAAGCGGGAACGGTTGGTATGATCGTTCCCGCTTTCTTTTTATACTAAGGGTAGTAATTGAAGTGGAAAAT
>Ga0065714_10064891_pt1 | contig 16007 bp, 14 predicted proteins | sample MisRhiReplicate2_FD_59101 | JGI IMG/M metagenome (GOLD analysis project Ga0065714, IMG submission 59101) | Miscanthus rhizosphere microbial communities from Kellogg Biological Station, MSU, sample Rhizosphere Soil Replicate 2: eDNA_1 v2... | ecosystem: Host-associated > Plants > Roots >...
TGATAAACCGCGAAACGATAGATAAGATAATGGATACCGCCCGTATTGAGGAGGTAGTTGGGGATTTTGTGCACTTAAAAAAACGCGGAACCAGTTTAATTGGTAATTGCCCTTTCCATGGCGAAAAAACTCCTTCCTTTCACGTATCTGTAACTAAAGGCATTTACAAATGTTTTGGTTGCGGTAAAGGTGGAGATTCGGTGCGCTTTATTATGGATCATGAAAAATATTCATATCCGGAAGCGCTTAAATTTTTAGCCAATAAATACAATATTGAAGTTGAGGAAATCGAGCTCAGCCCACAAGATGCAGAAGCACAAAGCGCTAAAGAAAGTCTTTATGTAGTTTCGCAATATGCAGCTGCGTTTTTCGTGAAACAGCTTTGGGAAACAGATGAGGGTAGGGGCATAGGCCTGAGCTATTTTAAAGAGCGTGGTTTTAGAGAAGATATCCTAAAAAAATTCGAGGTTGGTTATTCTCCTGATGTTTGGGATGCGATGACGCAAAGTGCAACCAATGCAGGGCATAAGTTAGAGTTTTTAGAAGCCACCGGATTATCGATCAAAAATGATAATGGTAAAATTTATGATCGCTTTCGCGGTCGGGTAATGTTTCCGATCCATAACTTTACTGGTAGGATTATTGGTTTTGGTGGTAGAACGTTAAAAACGGATAAAAACGTTCCTAAATACGTAAACTCGCCCGAAAGTGAAATTTATCACAAATCGAACGTGCTTTATGGATTATTTCATGCCAAAAAGGCCATCCGCGATCTGGATAACTGTTACCTGGCCGAAGGTTATGCTGATGTACTTTCGGTACACCAGGCCGGAATAGAAAACGTAGTAGCCTCATCAGGTACTTCGTTAACGGTAGAGCAAATTAAACTGATCGGGCGCTTTACCCAGAATATTACAATTCTTTTTGATGGCGATGCTGCGGGAATTAAGGCCTCGCTCCGTGGCTTGGATATGATTTTGGAAGAAGGGCTTAACGTTAAAATTGTTTCCTTCCCTGATGGCCATGACCCTGATTCTTATATGCACCATGTGGGGGCTGGGGCATTTAAAACCTATCTTGAGGACAATAGAAAAGATTTTATTTTATACAAGGCGAATGTGTTGCTTAAAGATGCTGGCAACGATCCGATCAAAAGGGCAGGTATTATCCGTGATATTGTCGAGAGCATTGCCAAAATTCCCGATCAGATCAAGGCTTCGGTTTTTATCCGCGAGTGCAGCAGTTTGCTAGAAATTGATGAGCATATCTTATTGGGAGAGCTAAATAAAATGCGTTCGACCAAGGTTAAGAAAAATTTTGATAATCACCAACGGGCTAATCCCTCTTCAGGCCCAAAAGCATATTCTCCTGGTGCACCTGAGCCACTGGGCCCACCCGACGATTTATGGGATGACAGTGCAGGTCCAATGGGTTATGAACAACCCGTAGAAGAGAATGAGCATCAGGAAAAAGAAATTGTCCGCTTATTGTTAGCTTTCGGACACGAATTTGTAAACTGGGATAAAATTGATGATATGTATATAGGTTCATTCATCATGCAGAACCTGAGCGATGTAGAATTTGATGATCCACTTTGCAAAAGAATTATCGATTATTATAAATCAGAAATCGACAATGGTAGATTGCCTACATCAAACCATTTTGTTAAACATGAGGATAGGGATATTGCCGATCTTGCGATTACACTTTCTACTTCCGAGTACGCTTTAAGTGAAAACTGGTTAAATAAACATCTTATCTATGTTAAAGATGAATCGATGAATTTAAAAGCGACTATTTTAGGGGGCATTTTTCACCTTAAAAAACGAAAAGTTGAAAAAATATTGATGAACCTGTTAAAAGAAATTAAAGAAGAAAAGAACGAAGATAACCAAATGATTTTAATGCAACGTTATGGGGTGATTAAAGGTGTAGAGCGAGAAATTTCTAAGTTCCTGGGCTCAGTTATTGTTAAATAAATTACAAATGACTGGAGTCCTGTAGAGATTTCGTCATCTCGACTGAAGCACAGCGAAATGGAGAGATCTATCTAAACAGATTTTGCTTGGCAGAACCTTCGGGTTCTCGACTGCATTGCAGTCCGCTCAGAATGACGATTTTTCAAGCATGACGATCGTCCAGTAAAAAAATCAATAATTAGATATGGCACTCCATAACGATTTAGGTAAAGAAGGCGAAAAAATTGCCAAACAATATCTCGAAGATCAGGGATATGAGGTTTTGGATGAAAACTGGATGCATGGTAAGGCGGAGGTAGATTTAATTGTTTATAAAAATGGCATTATGGTTTTTGTAGAGGTTAAATCCCGAAGTTCAGTTGCTTTTGGCGAACCGGAAGAATTTGTACACAAAGCGAAACAAATTCAGATGGAATTGGCTGCTAATGCCTATATTGAAATCATGAATCATCAAAATGATATCCGTTTTGATATTATTGCGATTACCTTTACAAAAAATAAAAATTATAAATTAAACCATATAGAAGATGCTTTTTGGCCTGAAGATTAACCCCATTAAAAATTTCGTATTTGTCGGAATTGCACTTGCATTTGTGAGTTCTTGTAAAGAAAATTCTACCACAACTTACCGTAGCTTTATTTCTCCATTAACCGGTCTTAATGTGCCATTGGGAAATGAATTTGATGTGAAGGTACAGTTTGGAGCCGAGCAAAAAATAGATTCTGTAGTTTATTTGATCGATACCGTTAAAGTAGCTTCAAAAACTGATACTTCGGCCATCAAACTTAAAACTGAAGGCTTAAAATTGGGTAACCACCTGTTAACTGCCAAAATATTTGATGCAGGAAAATCAGAAGATCTAACTTCAAATATTAATGTATTAGCGGCTCAGGCACCCACTGAATATACTTATAAAGTGATTAAGAGCCTGCCCCACGATACGTCTTCATATGTAGAGGGTTTAGAATACCATGACGGCTTCTTCTACGAAAGCGCCGGCGATTATGGCCATTCGAGTTTGCGTAAAGTAGATCCATCGACCGGGAAAATTCTTCAGAAAACAGATTTAGATAAGCAGTATTTTGGCGAAGGCATAACCGTGATCGGAAACAAGATTATTCAGTTAACTTATCGAGAAAAAGTAGGCTTTGTTTATGATAAGGCTACTTTCAAGAAATTATCTGAGTTTTCTTATACCACAGGTAGAGAAGGATGGGGCCTGGCTTTTGATGGACAGAAAGTATTGAATACTGATGGTTCCAACACGATCTTTTTTCTGAATAAGGATACCTATCAGAAAATTGGTTCGATTGATGTTTTTGATAATAAGGGGCCGATTCAAAATCTGAATGAACTTGAAATTATTGATGGTAAAATTTATGCAAACGTATACACCACGAATGAGATCATGATCATTAACCCGGAAACGGGGGCCGTTGAAAGCAAGATTGATTTATCTGGATTATTACCAGCTGATTACTTTAAAACGGAAGATGAAAAGGCCAATAATGTATTAAACGGAATTGCTTACGATAAGGCAGGTAAAAGGCTTTTTGTAGCTGGTAAAAAATGGCCACATATATTTCAGATCGAACTGATTAAAAAGTAATTGTAATCGTCATTGCGAGAAGGCTTTTTCAGCCGACGAAGCAATCTTTATAGCAGGGTTGCCAGCATGAAAGATTGCTTCGTCGTTCCTTCTCCCAATGACGATTCATGTATTAATCCTGTTTCTTCGGCTCGTCTAAATAACCATTAAAAATGATAGGTTGTTTATTCATACTGCTAGCTGTTAGCGAAGCATAACCATTGGTTGAAATATTGATCGTAAAACGATAATTTTCTCTTATTACATCCTTTGTGTCAATTTGGATGGTGTACATTCCTTTTTTGTTTTTCGATTCGGTATAAGTGAATTTTTTTGAGGTAAATTTAATACCACCTTGTGTCGGATCCATCGGAGCAGAAAAAGATCTTCCAAAATAAGGCAGATAAGCAACAATACTGTCTTTAGTAACCTTTACATCGTATTGCGATCCCGTCAGGTTTATTGAAGAGCCTGCCTGACTGCCTGGCATCATTGCTAATATTCTGTTAACATCATTGTTCGACATTGGCAAGGCCGAGTTGGCAACAAAAGTATAATTTTTATCCGCAACAATTTTTACTGTAGTTTCTTTATTGGTTTGGGCAAAAGAATGAAATCCTATAAAAAGAAATGCGAGGCTCAATATTAAGTTTAAACGTTTCATAATGTGTGTTTTAAATGTGTAACAATTTAAAGATGCACAAACTTGAAAGATTCCATAATAGTGCCAAAGATGGAATGTAGCGTAAATTTAACGAATTTAGTTTTTATATAAGGGGCTGGTCTTTTCTGAATAACTCGATTTATATAAAGGATTACTTTTTTCAGTTTCCGAAGCACCCAATGTTGTGAATTTATATAACCCTGCAGGAAGATCATTAAGTTCTATTTCTCCATTTTCGTTGGTCATTAACGTAATTAAACTTCCACCAGGATTTTTACCGCCTTTAACAATTATTCCCCCAATTGGCGATCCTGCCACCCGGGATTTGGGATTAGTTGAAGGAACTGAAATGATAAACTTATAATTCCCTGTGCTAGTATTATTAAATTCTATTTCTCCATTCTGGTTGGTCACAAGTGTAATGGTATTGCCTCCAGGGTTTTTACCACCTTTAACTACAATGCCGCCAATAGGTTGCCCTGCAATGAAACTTACTTCACCCGTAGTCACATCCAGTTTGCCTTTAATAGATTTCATGATGCAAGGGAAGTGCGATTCCGGATAATTTAATTTGCAATAATCACAGTAATGCCCTTCAGGAGCTTGCGCTCTTGATTGTTGTGTATTTGTTTCTTTCGCCGTTAATGTTTGTGTTGCAGTTCTTTTAACCTGAGCTAAAACTGTAAATGAAATACCTAGCAGAAATACCGCTACAGCAGCCCTTTTTTTCATTGAAATTCGATTAGAGGAGTAAAATTAATGAAAAAATATGGCTCTTGCTAGTTTTGAGGCGTTTAATGATTTATGTGTTATTTTTTCTTCGATGCTATAGCAAAAGGATTAAAATCAAGGGCAAGCTTAACCCAGAAATCGAGTTCATCGTTCCGGGTTAATACATCCTCCGAAACAGAAATGTAGCCTTTCATTGGCCTGCCGCCCATCACCATTTGCTGCCAGCCGTCTTTATGCGATAAGTTTTCCAGTTGATTAGGATTCAGCCTCACCATCATACTCTCTTTTGAAATGCCAAGACACATTTTGCCATTCACCATGAACACCAATCCGTTAAACATCAGTTTTTCTTCCACATCGGGTATGTGCATTAAACGTTCGGCTACACGGAGGGCAAGGGTTTCGTTGTATTTCATGATCTAAAATTAATGTACATTTTTGCCTGTTCCGTATTTAATTCCAACTGTGTAAAAATATTTTCTGATCAGGTCATACTTCTCGGTACAAAATTCTCCTGTCTTCATTTTTTCTGAACTTTCTTTTCTTCGATGGCATTCGAAACAAATCTCAATATATTCTGCTATCAATCCCTTTTCATCTAAGAATACAATTGCATTTCGTGGTTCATAACATCTATATCCATCTGATTCTGCTATCAGTAACCCTTTGTAGCTTTTGGTAGAGGTATAGCCAAAGTTATAGAGTATATCGGTAAGTTTATCCACCTCCAAAGCTGATAAAATCTTCTTCTCTTTTAATCTTGTTAAATCTAATTTTTGTTTTTTTTTCAATAATGCATGGTAAACTTCTTCCTTAATCGGAGTGTTGATCGAAGCCTTAGTAGTATCTGTATAAATGATCTCTGCCCTTAGCTCCGGTGGTTCAAAAGAAATCAACATCACCTTTTTGTGTTGGTTAAATGGGAAAAATTTTAATCTTTCTCCAGGTAAGTAAGTGTTTCGATGGATACAGGACATGCGTTTTTCTAAAACATCATAGTCTGCGCTTGAGGGAGGGGCCAATGGGGGTTCTATTATATCCCGTTTTTTCTTTTGTGCAAAACACGTAAAACATAACAGGCAAAAAATAAGGGTTGATTTAGTTCTATGCATTAAAATTGTTTATCCTTAAAATTAATGTTTAAAAGATGTTGAACAAAATAATTTCCTTAGTATCTCTATTTCAGTAAATTTGTAACATGTTGTTAAGCTGCTATCAGGAAGAATTATTGGAGGCTGGATGTGATGAAGCTGGAAGAGGTTGCCTCGCGGGTCCTGTTTTTGCTGCTGCGGTTATTTTACCAAAAGGTTTTTTTTTAGAAGGATTAAATGATTCTAAGCAGTTGTCGCATGAGCAAAGAGCGCTGCTAAGGCCAATTATTGAACAAGAGGCTTTAGCCTGGGCCGTAGCTTCTTGTGATCATGAAGAAATCGATCGAATTAACATTTTAAATGCCTCTTTTTTGGCCATGCACAGGGCGATTGAAAAATTACATACCCAGCCCCAATACCTGGTGATTGACGGCAATCGTTTTAAAACTTATCCGCAGATTCCGCATAGTTGTATTGTTAAGGGCGATAGTAAATATTTAAACATTGCGGCGGCTTCCATATTGGCAAAGACGCATCGCGATGAATACATGACCAATTTACATATTGATTATCCACATTATAACTGGATGCAGAATAAAGGCTACCCCACAATAGCACACCGTAAAGCCGTGATCGAAATCGGGTTATCGCCCTTTCACCGCAAAACTTTTAATGTAAGCGATCCTCAGTTGGATCTGTTTTCAAAAAACGCCTAAAATTTCGTAATTTCACAACGTTGTGAAAATTCTGTTGATTACCAAGCGGATTCCCTTTCCGCCAAATAGTGGTTACCCTATAGTGGTGTATAATACCATAAAAGGTTTGCTGCAGCTTGGTGCGGATATCACTTTGTTTAGCCTCAACCCGACAAAAGGAAGGATTGATATCGAAGATATCTACGATCCTATTTTTGAACAGATTAAGTATCATACCTATGATTTAGATATCGATGTAAATGTATGGTCGGCATTTTTTAATATTTTTACGAACGAATCTTATAATGTTTCCCGTTATTATAGCGAAGATGCTGCGCGACAGTTAGAAAATCTCTTACGCGAAAATGTGTTCGATATTATTCAATTTGAGGGGCTTTTTGTTGTTCCTTATCTGGATGTGGTTAAGGCAAACAGTAATGCCAAGCTTATCTATCGGGCACACAATATCGAATTTACCCTTTGGGAACGTCTTTCTCATTCAGAAAAATTTCTCATTCGCCGCAAGTATTTAGCTTTTTTAGCCCAGCGACTTAAAGCATATGAGACCGATCAGATTAACCGTTTTCACCATATTTTTGCCATTAGTGAGCCCGATCGGCAAAGTATATTGATGTTTGGTTGTGAAATTCCGATGTCGGTTTTTCCGGTTGCCATTGATTTAGAAAAATATAAAGTAGACAAAACCAAAACCAGTTTTCCTACGCTGTTTCATTTAGGTGCAATGGACTGGAGGCCAAATCAGGAAGGGTTAGAATGGTTTTTAGATGATATCTGGCCGGATATTGAAAAACTGAATAAAGACCTGCGTTTTTATATCGCCGGGAAAAATATGCAAAAACATTTTTTCGAATATGACTCAGAAAACCTGATTGTAGAGGGAGAAGTTTTCGATGCGGTAGAGTTTATGAATTCTAAAGCGATTATGATTGTTCCCTTAATTTCAGGTACAGGGATGCGGGTAAAAATTATTGAAGGTATGGCCATGAAAAAATGCATCATTGCCACTACTACTGCCGCAGAGGGAATTAATTGCAGGCACGGACATGATATTTTAATTGCTGATTCTGCAGATGAATTTTACCGCTCGATTTTACAGTGTATCATTAACCCTAAACGTTGGGTAGAAATAGGAGAGAACGCCCGTAAGACTGCCGAAAACGACCATGGTGTGCATTTAATCTCTAGTAAAATGCTGAAGATTTACGAAGAATTGGTGAGTGCATAGGTGGATTTATAAGTTGACAACTTTAATGGGCATCAAGAATGAAAGTTGTAAACTCTAGCCTGCAACCCCATTATCCCGGATTGAAGCGTTTATCCCAATATCATTAAGTTAAGGAATAAATCGCAATTAGACGTCACCATGAGCGTAGTCGAAAGGCAATTATTCGCGATTTATTCTAGTGGTTGGTGTGTTTGTTATTTGGAAAGGAATAGGTAGTGGCGCTTGGCGGGGTTTGGTCCCGCTTTATGCTTCACTCCGTGTTCGCTCCAATCGTGTTTAGAAACAAGGGATTTGTGCAGCCTGCAGCCTCAGAAATGAAATGCTGTCTTTGCCTATTAGCCCCGGTTGAAGGGTTACCCTTGCAGTAACGAGGCACGAGTAAGCGAAGCGTAAAAGCGTAAAACGGGATGAAACTTATTGTTTAGTACAGGCAGAGCGCTCCAAATCAGTACTTTCTTCCTTCGCCTGTATCCGAATTGTCCGAAACTTAAAATGGCAAGGGTATAATTTGTTGCCATTCACATTGATTTTTATGCAATAAAATGAGACCTAAAATCAAGATTTCCGCGGACTATGATGCTTTAATTAAAACTGACTTCAGTCTAAAAAACTCCTTAAAATTAAGCTCAAAATTTTGTCTTTTTCTTAGTACTTTTGCACCCCAGGAAGAATAACGAATAAAGCTGTCATAATTCAGAGAATATCAGCTGCACTAGCTTCATTATCATAAAAAATTGAATTTACGGATGAAAAACACCGCATTAACAGAAAAACACATCGCTTTAGGCGCTAAAATGGTTCCATTTGCAGGTTACAATATGCCTGTTACTTACGAAGGTATTAATGCTGAACATGCAACTGTTCGTAACGGTGTAGGTGTTTTTGATGTAAGCCACATGGGCGAATTTATTCTCAAAGGTGAAAACGCACTGGATCTTATTCAACGCGTAACCAGTAACGACGCTTCTAAATTATACGATGGAAAAGTTCAGTACTCTTGCCTGCCAAACCAAGACGGTGGTATTGTTGATGATCTTTTGGTTTACAAAATAGATGATAAAACCTATATGTTAGTGGTAAATGCTTCTAACATTGAAAAAGACTGGAACTGGATTCAACAATTCAATTCCAAAGATGTTGAAATGCACAATATTTCTGATCAAACCTCTCTTTTAGCCATTCAAGGACCAAAAGCAGCTGATGCTTTACAAAGCTTAACAGATGTTGATTTGGCTTCAATGGAGTATTATACTTTTGTAAAAGGTACTTTTGCTGGTGTTGATAATGTGGTTATTTCTGCAACGGGTTATACCGGAGCTGGTGGCTTCGAGATTTATTTCGAAAACCAATATGCTGATCAAATTTGGGATGCTATTTTTAAGGCGGGTGCACCGTACAACATTAAGCCAATTGGCTTAGGTGCCCGTGATACTTTGCGTTTGGAAATGGGTTTCTGTTTATACGGAAATGATATTGATGATACTACTTCACCAATTGAAGCAGGTTTAGGCTGGATTACTAAATTTTCTAAATCTTTTACGAATTCGGAGGCATTATTGGCCCAAAAAGAAGCTGGTATTCAAAAAAAATTGGTTGGTTTCGAAATGATCGACCGTGGTATTCCGCGCCATGATTATGAAATTGCTGATGCCGAAGGAAATATTATCGGTAAAGTAACTTCTGGTACCCAGGCACCTTCTTTGCAAAAAGCAATCGGTATGGGCTACATTGCAAAAGATTTCGCTAAAGAAGGAACTGAAGTTTTTATTTTAATCCGCAATACGCCAATTAAAGCTAAAGTGGTTAAGTTTCCTTTTTATAAATAATTAAAGAGCATCAAGTATTTAGTAGCAGGTATCAAGATGAATTTGTCGTGCTACTAAATACTTACTACTTGATACTTTAATACTCTTCAAATGTCAAAAAAAATAGAAGTTTGTTTAACGCCAGCCTTGATTGATTTATACGATATTGAGCAGAGCATTGTGGTGGTAATCGATATTTTAAGAGCAACTTCCTCTATTACTTATGGTATTGACAACGGTGCTGAAGCAATTATTCCAGTTGCCCAGGTGGAAGATTGTTTAAACTATCGAGATAGCGGATTTTTATTGGCAGCAGAACGAAATGGAGAGGTAGTAGCAGGTTATGATTTCGGCAACTCGCCATTCTCTTATACCCATGAAAAGGTAAACGGAAAAACAGTCGTTTTAACCACTACCAATGGAACCAAAGCTTTATATTTAGCACAGAAAAGAGCCTATCAGGTTGTAATTGGATCTTTCCTGAACTTGGATTCACTTTGTGGTTATTTGAAAAGCCAGGATAAAAATGTGCTTTTGCTCTGCGCCGGTTGGAAAGATCAGTTTAATTTAGAAGATACCCTTTTTGCAGGTGCGGTGGTAACTAATCTCCGTCAAAATTTCGAACATTTTGATGATTCCAGTGTGGCTGCAGAAGATTTGTATTCTTTGGCTAAAGCAGATCTGAGACAGTACCTTCACAAATCATCTCATAGCCATCGCTTGGCTCAGTTGAATATAGAGGAAGATGTTGTTTTTTGTTTACAATTGAACCTTTGCGCCGCTATCCCGGTTTTAGAAGGTGAGCGATTGATCAAACTAGTTTCTTAACTATCTGTTCACTGCGATAAAAATACATCCAATTAAACTTAAAACCATTATTGCAGTCACAAATAAATATATTTCTCTAAGTTGCTCATTTTTATAAACCTGAATTTTTTCCCAATGAGGAACTAGAATGTAGTTTTGTTTAGATGCATTTGGGTTTCCGTACAATAATTGGTTGGCTATTCTATCATTAAAGTTGTTTTTATAAAAAGCTGGTGCAGTATTAGAAAGATATTCAAATTCAGTTTTTGTTTTATTATGAAAATGCTGAATGAGATTAGACTTCAATTCTGCGGTCAAATCTTTTCTGATTTTCTGCTCGAAAGTTTTTACCAACCAGATATTATATCTTCCGTTGACACGAATGGAATCCACGCTCGCCAATGGTGTAGCAAAATAGTGTGTAACGCTAAATGTCCTTTCCCTTTGGCTACTATTTTTAGAAATTATGTAGGTAGAAACGTCAATTACTTTAGGATTAATTACAATTTGATCAAATTGATAAAATAAATATGGTCTTTTTGCAATTAACTCATGGGGTTTTTTGAATGAAATAGGTTTGCTCCTTATCTCTGCGGTTTTCCACCAGATTACGATAGTTAATAGCGGTGTCAGATAAATAAATAGATTAGTAAGCACGTAAAAAGATCCAAATCTGAAAAGTGCTTTCTTAATTGGATTTCGAATCAAAAACAACCACGATGTGATATTAAAGCAGGTACAGATGATAAAAGCGAGTAAGTTTGAAAACAAAAAATGCTCAACCACGATAAACGAAAAAGCTGTTGTTATGATTAAAAACAGTACAACTTTCTTGACTGCAAAGGCAAATGCTGATAAAAAAATTGGATATTTTGGGTGCGTATCCACTGTTAATCTGTTCAAAAATGTAGAAAGATATGCTTCTAGTTTAATGGCTTCTTTATACCTCCGCACTGAGAATTTATGGTAATCTGAATTAGCTAAATAAATAATTATACTATAGCTGCCTCGAGTGATTTGTTCCAGTCCGAAACCTCTTACACTTGCTAATGGAATATAAAGTGTACGGTAAATGTTTAGGTTTTTGGCAAATAAAGTAACCTCTAATGATTGTTCGTTATGTTTAAAGTTAGCCTCTGCACCGGAAATCCATATTGCCAGATAATAACTGCCAAAGCCTAAGGCCGTTACTAAAACCGCTGACCATGCATGAAATTCCGAAAGTAAAAAAAACCGATTATAGCTGAAATTGAAACAATTAACAGGAAGAAAATCAGATGGTAATCGTTTAAAAAAGTTTTTAAGGTTTGTCGAGGCATTAATTTTTAGCAGTTATTTTTTAATCAAATCCCTTATTGCTGGCGTATTCTTAATAGTAATCAACGCTTCTTCATGGGCTAACCAATAAATATCTTCTGCACGTTTCATATCGAAGGTACTTATTGCACCTAAACCTTTTGGTTCAATAACGACATTACAAAACTTAGCTTTTCTTTCCATATCATGGTTGATCGACATGATACCCGCGCGACCCATTAAATTGGTGATACCTGTGATTTTATCAACTGGTTTAAGGTGGTTACAGGACGAGCCTATAATGAAATCGCATTCATCCATTAAAGGTTCGACCGGGAAATTATTTAAAATGCCGCCATCCACATACATCTGACCATCAATCATAATGGGTTTAAAAATGCCAGGGATACAACTAGAGGCATGAATTGCTCTGATAAGTGGTCCTTTTGTAAAATAAACCAACCGGCCTTCGCTAAAATTTACAGCAGCAATGGTTAGAGGTATTTTTAGCTTTTCAATTGAATCTTCTGGAAAGTATTCCTTTAAAATTAAAGCGGTATTTTCGATATTAATTAAGCCTAGTGAACCTACTGCAGGGCGTACAAATCGCCATAACTTCGTTTTGAGGAAAATATTTAACCCTTCTTCGGGATCTATGCCCGCGGCAAAAAAGGCTCCGGCTATGGCTCCTGCGCTTGTTCCGCTAATGTGACTAAAGGTAATGCCCAGATTGCTAAAGGCTTTTAGAACGCCTAAATGAGCTATTCCCCTTATACCTCCGCCTGATAATACAATGCCAACTTTCATTTTTTCTGGGTTAATTGTTTGAACTGGTTAATCGGTTAACTAATAACTGCCAACTGAAAACTACTTTTGCTGTTTTGGTTTATACTTCGATTGATTTAAAATTTTCTGCGCATCATTATCTGCCATTAACTGTTGCAAAGTAATATCAGTATGCGTTTTCATATATTTTTTAACAATCTGCCATCCCATCCATACACCCAATTTTGGTGCCGAATCTCTATTTTCACCTAAACCTGGGGTAAATGGTCCTTCAGATAAAAACACCTGGATTTTTTGATAGTCGGTTTCATACAGGTAATTGTTCTCTAAAAAATATGCCCAAATATCTCCCTCAAAATTTTGTGCCCAATCTAATTGCTGTTGAGTATAGCCGATTTTAGTAGAATCGCCTAACTTTTCGGGCAAAACCTGGTCGAGAAAGTATAAAATCTTTCCCTGGAAAATCATTTTAGATAACAGTGTTCTATTGTCATCGGGCTCTGCAAAAAGTTCTTCGTGGGCATACGTTTCGGCTACACGGGGCACAATATATTCAGGCGTAAATCTCCGAGAAAGATATAAGGGTACACTTTGCACAATAGCTTTATAAAATTTACTGTCTTTACCCAAAAACATATCTAAACCAATGCCCAGATAGTTATCGCCTACTGGCATCTGGTAAGCAAAACCTGAAGCGAAGGAGATAAATTTTGGAATCTTCGCTTTCGGGTAATAATATTTAATGTATTTAAAAGTCTTGTTTAATCCCTCTTCCTGAACTTTTAAGTTTGGAAAAACACTATCAACTTCTTTGCTTAAATCGGTGTAGGCCTGATCGTGGTATAAATTGGTCAACGATTCGGTATTGGAATATTTACTGTCTAAAATCCGATGGATGAAATCATCATAAAACACACCATACTTTGAAGTGAGTTGTTGGTCTACATCAATCACATTTTTGTTTTTTCCATTAAATAGCTCTTTATCAAATCTTTCAATTTTAATGTTTACCTGTATATTACTTACGTCGGGTCTGTTGCTATGCCTGCAGGAAATAAATGTGATGGCAAAAAGAAAAATTAGATAAATTTGCCAGTGTTTTACGTTATACATCATGTATCACAAATATATATAAACACCTATAGCATGAAAAGAATATCAACCATTTTAATTTTGTCTGTTTTAAGTTTTGGCGCATGGGCTCAAAATTCGCCTTTAACCAGTTACGGCTTTAGACTAGGTTTAACTGCTACTCCGACTTTTGGTTGGATTAAACCGGAGCAGGGAAAAACAGAAGGAATAGCTTTGGGCTTTTCTTATGGATTAATTGGTGATTTTAATTTTGCTCCAAATTATAGTTTTTCAACTGCGCTAACCATCACCTCTGTTAACGGTAAAAGTACAGAAGCCAATGTTTTACCTTATTATGCAGCCAGTGGTAGTACAGCACCAAAAGCTTACGATTTAAAATACAAACTACAATACATAGACCTACCTTTAACCATTAAGCTAAAAACTGTAAAGACCGATGGGAAACGTTGGTATGGCCAGTTTGGGTTGTCTAATTCAATCAATATTAGCGCGAAACAAGACGCTGTTACAGGTGGATCGGTTGTTGGCGATAATTTAAATGTGTCTGATCATATCAAACTTTACCGTGCCGGATTAATAATTGGAGGAGGTGGCGAATTTGATATTTCGGGCAATACCAGCATTGTTGCGGGTTTAACTTTTAATAATGGTTTCACTAACATTGTAACAGATAAGGCCAGGGATATTAGAAATCATTATTTGGCACTTAATTTCGGTATATTTTTTTAATAGTGATATTTATCTTGATACTCACTCCTTGATACATTAAACATGAAAATAGCACTAGCACAACTCAATTACCACATCGGGAATTTTGAGGCTAACACTAAAAAAATAAGCGAAAATATTCAATTGGCTAAAGAAAAAGGAGCTGATCTGGTTGTTTTTGCAGAATTAGCTATCTGTGGTTATCCTCCAAGAGATTTTTTGGAGTTTGATGAGTTTATTGCCCTGTGCGAAAGGGCAGTTCATGAAATAGCCAAGCACTGTACAGATATTGCCTGCATTATTGGTCTGCCTATTAAAAATGAGATACTACAAGGAAAAGACCTATATAATGCAGCTTATTTTATTGAGGAAGGAAAAATTAAGGCAGTTGTTAAAAAAGCATTATTACCAACGTACGATGTGTTTGATGAATATCGCTATTTTGAACCTGCAACACAATTTAACTGTATCGATTTTAAGGGTAAAAGAATTGCCTTAACCATTTGCGAAGATTTGTGGAATATCAATGATAATCCATTATATGTATCAAATCCAATGGATGAGCTGATTAAAGAGCAGCCAGATCTAATGATTAACATTGCAGCATCTCCGTTCTCTTATACCCATGATGATGAACGTATTAAAGTATTGGCCGATAATGCAAAAAAGTATAAGCTGCCAGTATTTTATGTAAACCAGGTTGGTGCGCAGACTGAAATTATATTTGATGGCGGTTCTTTGGTTTTCGACGCTGATGGGGCCATGAAGGCAGAGATGAAATATTTCGAAGAGGATCTCCAGGTATTTGATCTGGAAGAGATTGAAAATGTGCGCAATAAGTATCCCCAGTCGGAAAGATTAACGGATATTGAACAGATCCATGATGCTTTGGTTTTAGGTATAAAAGATTATTTTAGGAAATCTGGTTTTAGCAAAGCAGTTTTAGGACTATCTGGTGGAATTGATTCTGCTGTGGTTTGTGCCTTGGCCTGTCGTGCTTTAGGACCAGAAAATATAATGGCTGTTTTAATGCCTTCAAAATTCTCATCCGACCATTCCATTCAAGATGCTTTGGACTTGGTGAATAATATTGGTTGCATGCACGAAATTGTGCCGATTAAGGAAGTTGCAGAAGCATTTGATCATATACTGGCGCCAGCTTTTAAAGGTTTACCTTTTAACCTAACAGAAGAAAATATCCAGGCCCGTATACGTGGTATTATTAATATGGCTATGAGTAATAAGTTTGGCTATATTTTATTGAACACTTCTAATAAAAGCGAATGCGCCGTGGGATATGGTACACTATATGGCGATATGTGCGGTGCAATTGGCGTAATTGGCGATGTGTATAAAATGCAGGTTTTTGAGCTGGCGAGGTACATTAATAAAGAAAGGGAAATTATCCCGATCAATACTATTGTTAAACCACCATCAGCAGAGTTAAGGCCCGACCAAAAAGATTCAGATTCCTTACCTGAATATGAAATTCTGGATAAAATATTATATCAGCACAT
>Ga0065714_10002654_pt1 | contig 15998 bp, 14 predicted proteins | sample MisRhiReplicate2_FD_59101 | JGI IMG/M metagenome (GOLD analysis project Ga0065714, IMG submission 59101) | Miscanthus rhizosphere microbial communities from Kellogg Biological Station, MSU, sample Rhizosphere Soil Replicate 2: eDNA_1 v2... | ecosystem: Host-associated > Plants > Roots >...
GAGGACCGTGGCGACCACGTTGCCGCGCGCTTGAAACACGCCGATGGTCGCGAAGACACGCTGACGACCGCTTACCTCGCAGGATGCGATGGCGCGCGGTCGCTCGTGCGTCATCAGGTGGGAAGCGGCTTCGAGGGCGGCACCTACAAGCAGTTGTTCTACGTGGCGGACGTGTCTGCCAGCGGTTTCGAGCCTGCGGATGAGGCCCATATCGCCTTTGATAAATCCGAATTTGTGTTGGCGTTTTTCTATGGCGAAACTGGCCAATATCGCCTGATCGGTACGGTTCGCGATGAACGCGCAGAGCATCCAGAGACGCTCACGTTCGAGGACGTTGGCCATGACGCCATCAACGGCCTGAACATCAGGATCAATGGCGTGAACTGGTTCTCCACCTACCGGGTCCATCATCGCGTCACGGATCAGTTCCGCTGGGGCAGGGTGTTTTTGCTGGGAGACGCGGCGCACGTCCACAGCCCGGCCGGTGGCCAAGGCATGAACACCGGCATCCTCGACGCGATCAATCTGGCCTGGAAACTGGCGGCGGTCGTGAAGGGACAGGCGCCAGACGCGTTACTCGACAGCTATCAGGCCGAACGCCAGGCGTTTGCGCAAAAACTTGTGGAAACGACGGACCGGCTGTTTACCTTTGCTACTGCCCAAGGCAATTTTGCCGACTTCGTGCGCACGCGCATCGCACCGCTCTTCGCAAGTGTCGCCTACAAAAGCGAAAACGTGCGTGAGTACCTGTTCCGGATAGTGTCCCAAACCACCTTGAATTATCACCAGAGCCCGTTGAGTGCCGGCAAGGCGGGTGACGTACTGGGCGGTGACCGTTTGCCCTGGGTACCGGTGCCGGGCGCTGACAACTACGAACCGCTCGCATCCATCGGCTGGCAGGTGCACGTCTACGGCGAGGCCGGGGCGGAGCTGAAAGCCTGGAGCAGCCAGCACCAGATCCCCCTGCACACGTTCACCTGGCGGGATGAGCATCATAAAGCCGGGCTGTGCCGGGACGCCGCCTATCTGCTGCGTCCCGATACCTATGTCGCCCTGGCCGATCCCCAAGCGTCTGCGGCAACGTTGAGCCGGTATTTCAGCGACCGGGGCCTGACGCTGCCGGCTTGAGCGCGTCAGGTGTGGCGGTTGGCCCTCAGCCCAGATCCCCAGCCTCATGCCGCTCCGGCACCTGGCTCGCCTCATCCCCCCACGTACGGTTGACCCGCTGTCCGCGCAGGACGGCCGGNCGCTTGGCAATCTCTTCTGCCCAGCGCTGCACATGGGTGTATTCGTGNGCACTCAGGAATTCGGCGGCGCCGTACACGTTGTTGCGCACCAGTTGGCCATACCAGGGCCAGANCGCGATGTCGGCGATGGTGTAGTCATCGCCTGCCAGGTATTGGCTTTCGCCGAGGCGGCGATCCAGGACGTCGAGTTGACGCTTGGCCTCCATGGTGAAGCGATTGATCGGGTATTCGAGTTTCTCCGGTGCATAGGCGTAGAAATGCCCGAAGCCGCCACCCAGGTATGGGGCAGAGCCCATCTGCCAGAACAGCCAGTTCAGTGTTTCGGTGCGGCCCGCCGGGTCGGTGGGCAGGAAGGCGCCGAATTTTTCCGCCAGGTACAGCAGGATCGAACCGGACTCGAAGACACGGATGGCAGGTTCCACGCTGCGGTCCAGCAGGGCCGGGATCTTGGAGTTGGGGTTGACCTCGACAAAACCGCTGGAGAACTGGTCACCTTCGCTGATGCGGATCAGCCAGGCGTCGTATTCCGCGCCCGTATGACCCAGCGCCAGCAGTTCCTCCAGCAGGATGGTCACCTTCACGCCATTGGGCGTGGCCAGGGAATAGAGCTGCAACGGGTGCTTGCCAATCGGCAAGGTTTTTTCGTGAGTCGGCCCAGCGATAGGGCGGTTGATGCTGGCGAACTGGCCGCCAGACGGGGCGTCGTTTTTCCAGACCTTGGGCGGAACGTAGGACGCTTGGCTCATCGGGACATACCTCATCGTTTGCTTGTGGTGTGATCCCCCAGAGTCTACCGCTGTTCGTTCATGATCCGCGCCACTTCACCGGAAGCCTTGAGCTGCTCGAAAGCGCGCTGGGCCTTGGCGACGACTTCGTCAGGTGTGCTCAGGCTGAACGCCAGGTGGACCTTGTGGGGTTGCTCGTCGAGGGTATAGACCTCTTCCAGCGAAGTGAAATCCACTTGGGCATCCTTGCTCATCAGGCGCGCGGTGTTCTCCGGCAGCGGCAGCAGTTGGATCTGGTGATTCAGCAGCTTTTGAAAGTTGTCGTGGTTGTTGGCCGAGATGACCAGCCGGGTAAACCCACGCTGTTGCAGGTAAATCTGCTTGGCGTCATTTCGCACCACGCCGATGCTGTACTGCTTGGCATCCTCGAGATTGTTGACGGCGATGCCTTCACTGTCTCGCATCTTGTAGAGCCGGCTCGCCACCCGGTGTATCTCACCGACCCATTTGAACAATTGCTCGCGGGCCGGGGTGCGGTCCAGGGGGAAAATCAACACGTTAGGCTCGTGCAGCGCCTTTTCGTAGGCCCGGGCCCACGGGTATAGCGACAGGCTGTAGTCGGTGAGCTGCGCGTTCTTCAGCGTTTCTTCGGCGATGCGAATACCCGGCCCGACGACCTTGTTGTCACGCTGGTAGGCATAGAGGGAATCTTCGGTCACGACTTCGATCGTCTCGGCGTGGCTTTGCAGGCTGATCGAGGTGAGAAGCAGGCACGAGCAGAGTATCAGGCGATAGTACATATACAGACCTCATGGCACGCGATGGTTTACAGGGCGACGCAATCGCGTCCCTTGTGTTTGGCCCGGTACAGCGCCTGGTCGGCGCGTTGCAGCAGTTGATCGAAATGGTCCATGGTCTCCGGGTCCAGCTCGGCGACGCCGATGCTCACGGTGACAAACGACGAGACCTTGGAACCGCTGTGGGGCAGTTCACGTTCCGCCAGGCTTGTACGGAAACGTTGGGCGGCCTCGCAGGCCTGGGCGGCATCGACGTTGGGCAGGACCACGACGAACTCTTCGCCGCCTACGCGCGCGGTCAGTTCGCCAGAGCGGCCGAACACGCTGCGCAGGGTCTCGGCGATCTCTTTCAAGCACAAGTCGCCCTGCATGTGGCCGTAGGTGTCGTTGTAGATCTTGAAGAAATCGACATCGCACATGAGCACGGCCAGCGGGGTTTTGTGGCGGATCGCCCGGCGAAACTCGATGTCCTTCAACTCGTCGAAATAGCGACGGTTGGCCAGCCCCGTCAAATCGTCGTGGCGTGACAGTGCTTCGAGGGCCTGGTTGGCCGCCTTCAATTCCGCGGTGCGGGCCTCGACCAGTTCGGCCATTTGGTCGCGGCTGGCGGCAAGGGCCAGTTCGTCCGAATGCTGGCGTTCCAAATGGGCGCGCAGGTTGTCCTGGAGTGTATTGACCTGGAATTCGAGCAGGCTCAGCTCGTCCTGGCGCTGCACCGCCCGTTGCAGCTTGAGGTGANGCTTGAGGGTTTGCGGCGCCAGTTCGCCCAGGTGCCGGGCGATNTGNACCACATGCACGGTCACCAGGCGGTTGAACACGGTCATGANCAACCCNGCCAGCAGCAAGGACTGGATGAGCTGGGTGATGACGATGCTGCGTGCTTCGCCCCAGAGGCGCTCCCACAGCAGGTTATTGTCGCCTTCGATGGTCAGCTCGCCGACTTTTTCATGGGCCCCGGCGTAAGGTTGTGCGATGAGCTGGCGATGCAGCACCGGCACCACGCCCGATTGACCGGCGGGGTATCGATTGAGTTCGATGACTTCAGGCGCTTGCCCGGGGCGCAGGATGTTCAATACCAGGCGTCCCACGGGCGCTGCCATGGCGACGCTGGCGATTTGCTGGTCGAGGGATTCACGGTCCAGTTCCCAAATGGCATGGGCCAGGGTGTTCTGGAACACCTGGTCGATCAGGGCCAGCTCCGAATTCATTTCCGCCAGATTGTTTTCCCAGGCCAACCAGGTACGCCAGGTGACCATCGCCAGGGTAAAGAGCAGGCAGAACAATAGCGTTGCCAGTACCAGGCGGCGTCCCAGGGAGCTGAACGCCCTGGTCTGTGGTTGTAAGGAGGACGCCCTGCGGAAATTGGCATCCATGTCATAACCATTTGCGCAGGATGGCATCGTAGACGCCATTGCGCCGGATGGTCTCCAGGCCCACACGGAACTTCGCCACCATATCGGCTGGCGTATTGCGGCTGAATGCCATGCTCAAGCCGTCTGCGCTGCTCAGCTCGGGCAGTGCCAGCGAGCGGATCAGCAACTTGTCCGGGTCTTCGCCGTTCTGGCGCGTCAGGTACAGCGCGTTGAGCTCATTGGAAATCCACAGCTCCACGTGATCGACCTTGAGCTTGCGGTAGTTGTGTTCGTACTTGGTGCTCGACTGCAATTCCTCGCCGATGCGAAAGCCCTTCGAGACCAGGTATTGCTCACCCACGTCCTGATTGACCGTGGCGATCTGGTGACCATGGGCATCGGCCAGCGAGTCGAGTTTCACCGGCCGGTCCGCCAGCGAGTAGAGGTACCACTGCGTCGGGCCGATGCTGCCGACCCACTGGAAAAGCGGTTCACGTGCAGGGGTGCGGACGATCGAGTAGATGAGCACGTTGCTTTCATTGAGCGCCAGTTCGTAGGCACGGGCCCACGGCATGGAATGGATAGGCGCGTCCATGCCGACCTCCTTGAGCACGGCCTGGACCACCTCGGTGCTCATGCCGGTCATTCGGCCGTTCTGCGTCATGTTGTAGGGCGGCAGTTCCTCGGTCACGATGCGCAGCGGCGCCTCTGCCGCGCCAGCGCTTGCAGCGAGGAACATCAGGACGCCCCACACCAGCAGGCGATTCAGCGGCAAACCCATTGATCATTACCCTATGCAACTGCAGAACCCGGAGGTCTGGAAGCTATTATTGATAGGGTTATCGGCTGGGCTGACGCCTGCTTGAATCCGGCCTGTCGAAACTGCCAGCCCAGCCGCAGGATCAACCGTTCAACAACGTCATCGTGTGCGCCTGGTATCGGTCGCCTGCCACGGCACCTTCGCCTGCGAAAATTCCATCCAGCTGGGCCAATTCGTCAGCGCTCAACATCACCGAAGCCGCTGCCACGTTGCTTTCCAGGTACTTGCGCTGCTTGGTGCCCGGGATCGGGATGACATGGTCACCCTGGGCCAATACCCAGGCCAAGGCCAATTGCGCAGCGCTGATGCCCTTGTCCAAGGCCAATGCCTTGACCCGCTCTACCAGCGCCAGGTTGCGATTGAAGTTGTCGGCCTGGAAGCGCGGGTTGAAGCGGCGATAGTCATCGGCGGCGAAGTCCTCCGGTGATTTCAGCTCACCGGTCAAAAAGCCCCGGCCCAATGGGCTGTAGGCGACGAATGCAATGCCAAGGCGCCGGCAAGTATCGAGCACGTCATTGTGTTCTGGCTCACGGGACCACAGCGAATATTCGCTTTGTACCGCTGCCAGGGGATGCACGGCGTGGGCCCGCTGGATGGTCTCGGCGCTGGCTTCCGAGATCCCGATGTGGCGGACCTTGCCGGCCTTGACCAGCTCGGCCATGGCGCCGATGGTTTCTTCGACGGGCACTTCAGGATCGATGCGGTGCTGGTAGTAGAGGTCGAGGTAATCGGTATCGAGACGCTTGAGGCTGCCCTCGACAGATTGCCGGACGTAGTCGGGGCGACCATTGACGCCGCGGGCATGGGGATCGCTGCTGCGCACCAGGCCGAACTTGCTCGCCAGGTAAAGGCTGTCACGCTTGCCGCGCAGGGCCCGTCCGAGCAGTTCTTCGTTGGTATGCGGCCCGTACATGTCGGCGGTGTCGAACAGCGTCACGCCCAATTCCACGGCGCGGTGCAGCGTGGCAATCGCTTCGCGCTCGTCCACGCCCGTGGTGTAGAAATCCGACATGCCCATGCAGCCCAGGCCGATGGAGGAAACGTGAGGGCCGCGATGGCCGAGTTGGCGAGTCTTCATGCTGATAGCTCCTGGAAATGAACGACCTGTGCAGTCTCTATCAAGAGGTTTCCTGGATAAATCCACGATTATTGGTTTAACTATTCGTGATATCTAAATAATGAGGCACGAGATTGGACCGATTACAGGCCATGCAGGTGTTCCGGCGCATCGTTGAACTGGGCGGTTTTGGCAAGGCGGCCGATGACCTTGGGCTTCCGCGGGCCACCGTCAGCCTGCTGATCCAGCAGTTGGAAGCCCATCTGGGCGTGCAACTGTTGCAGCGCACCACCCGGCAGGTGCGCGCAACGCTTGATGGGCAAGCGTATTACCAGCGCAGCGGCCAGTTGCTGGACGACCTCGATGACCTCGAAAGTTCGTTGTCGGCGCAACGCAGCCAGCCGCGCGGCACCTTGAAAGTGGACATGCCCATTGCCTTTGGTTGCACCTGGATCGTGCCACGCCTGCCGGATTTCTATCGTCGCTACCCGGCGTTGCAACTGGACATCGGTTTTCATGATCGCCAGGTCCATCTGCAGCGCGAGGGCGTGGATTGTGCAATCCGCGCCGGCAACGTCGTCGACCAGGCGCTGGTGGCGCGTCCCATCGTGCGTCTGCATCAATTGACGTGCGCCAGCCCTGACTATCTGGCCCGCGCCGGCACGCCCGGGCGGTTGGAGGATTTGGCGGCGCACCGGGCCATCGGGTTTGCGTCCGGCAATGGGCGGTTCTTTCCGTTCGAATTCGAGGTGGCGGGGCGGGTGCGCGAAATGCAATTGCCCAGTGACTTGAACGTCAACAATGCCGACGCCTACGTGACGGCCTGTGAAGCGGGATTCGGCTTGATCCAGGTGCCGCGTTATCACGTGCAACAGCAGTTGGCCGAAGGCCGGCTGGTTCAAGTGCTCGACGACTACAGCGTGCCGTCGTGGCCGATCTCAGCGGTATACCCGCCCCATCGACAGTTGTCGCCCAGGGTGAGGGTCTTTATCGACTGGGTGATCGAGCTGTTGCAGGGAGAGGCGGATGCCCAGGGGGCGCTGATGGATAGGGTGTAGAGCAGCGCCGAATCGCTGTGGGAGCGAGCTTGCTCGCGATAGGGCCCTGTCAGTCAATAGGACCTCAAGCCTTGACCCAGCGTTGGCGACTCCAGCTGCTCAACGTATCGACCGCGAAAACCAGCAACAACATCGCCAGGATCACCGTGCTGCCCTGGGCTTCCTGGAACAGGCTGAGGCTGACGTAGAGCATTTGCCCCAAGCCCCCGGCGCCGACGAAGCCGAGCACGCTGGCCATGCGGATATTGTTTTCCCAGCGGTACAAGACATAGGCCAGTAGCTGGGGCAGGAGGTTGGGCAGCGTGCCGTAGCAGAAAGCCAATACCGCATTGCCACCTTGCAGGCGGATGGCGTCGGCCGGTTCGGACGGGGTATTTTCCAGGGCTTCGGCGAACAGCCGGCCGAGCACGCCGGTGGTGTGCAGGGCCAAGGCCAGGGTGCCGGCATTGGGGCCGAGCCCGGCGGCGAGGACCATCAGCGCCGCCCACACCAATTCTGGAACCGCGCGCAAGGCATTGAGCACCAGCCGCGAAGCGCTCTGCAGGGGCCAGCCGAAGCGCCCGGCCGCAGGCAAGGCCAATAGCAGGCCGAAGACTGCCGCGAGCAAGGTGCCAATGGCCGACATGGCGAGGGTTTCCAGGGCGCCGTGGCCGATCGCCTTCAGGTGGCCCAGGCTCAGGTCCGGGCTGAGAAAACGCTGCGCATAAGCGCCCATCTGGTGCAGATTGCCGCTGTCGCCGAGCTCGCCCAGGTCGATGCCCAGGTAGATGAACGAGGCGACGACTGCCGCACCGATGCCCAGGACAATGACCGCGTTGATCAGGCGATTCATGCCAGCCTCCAGCGCAGCAGGCGGCTGAGTTGATCGGCGAGCAGTACCAGCACCAGGAACGTCAGCAGCAGGCTGGCCACTTCACCGCCGGCGAACATTCGCAGCGACAGGTCCATTTGCTGGCCCAGGCCCCCGGCACCGACGAAGCCCATCACTACCGAGGCGCGGATGGCGCACTCCCAGCGATACACCGTGTACGACAACAGTTCCGCCGCGACATTGGGCAGGATCCCGTAGCAGAAAGCGGCGAACCGGCTGCTGCCGGATTGCAAGAGCGCATGGGCCGGACGCTGGTCGACCGACTCGTAGATTTCCGCGTAGACCTTGCCCAGCATGCCGCTGTAGGTAATGGCGATCGCCAGTACACCGGCCGTGGGGCCGAGGCCGACGGCACGCACGAAGAGCAAGGCCCAGACGATTTCCGGGACGCTGCGCAGGAAGATCAGCAGGCCGCGCACCGGCCAGCGCAGCAGTTGCCCCCAATAACCCGGGTGCCCGGCACGGGAGGCCGCCGACAGCGATAGGGCGCGGCTGGCCAGCAGGCTCGCGGGCACCGCCAACAGCAACGCCAGGGCCATGCCGGCAGTGGCGATCGCCAGCGTCTGCAAGGTGGCCTGCCACAGCAGCTCGACAAATTCGTCGCCATGGGCTGGAGGCCAGAAGGCTGCTACAAACCGGCCCATTTCACTCTGGCTGTCCCTCGCCACCAGCACGCGAAGGTCCAGTTCGCTGAACTGGATGCCCGGCCACAGCAGGACGAGGGCCAGCAGAGTGAGCAGCAGGCGCGGGCGGGTGGCGGGGTCTCGGGTATCGCGTGTCAGCATCGGGGAATCTGCACGCTCAAGGAAGCGGGGGGCGTTGGCGAAGACTGTAGCTGTTCGTTGGCGTAGAGCGTGTCGAGCAACTGGCGGTCTACGGCTTCGGTTGGCAGGTCGAACAGGATCTGTCCATCACGCAGGCCAATGACCCGGGAAAAGTGTGCCAAGGCCAGTTCCACCGCATGCAGGCTGGCGACCAGGGTGACGTTGTGCTCCCGGGCATGGCGGCAAAGCACCGAAAGCGTGTGCTGGGCCAGTACCGGATCCATGGCCGAAACCGGTTCATCGGCCAGCAGCACCTCAGGCGCCTGGTACAACACCCGGGCAATGCCTACGCGTTGCAGCTGTCCGCCCGACAGCTGCTGGCATTGCGCGAACAATTTGTCGCCCAGGTCCAGTCGGGCCAACGCCGCCCTGGCGCCTGGAATATCCAGCGGATGCAGCAGGTTCAACAGGCTTTTGCCGATGCCCCACTGACCGAGCTTTCCGGCCAGGACCGCCGTGACCACGCGTTGACGCGGCGGCAGCGGCGGCGATTGGTGGATCAGGCCGATGCGCGCGCGCAGGCGTTGACGCTGGCGGGCAGACAACTGCCAGGCGCGTTCGCCGAGCAGTTGCAGCTCGCCGTTACCCGGGCGCAGGGCAGTGGCCAGCAGGTTGAGCAGGCTCGACTTGCCCGCGCCGGACGGGCCGATGATGGCGACCTGTTCACCGACGCCGATGTGCAGGTCGATGCCGCGCAGCGCCTGGACGCCATTGGCATGGGTAACGCTGACCTGGGTCAGTTGCAGGGTCATTTGAGCAGTTCGGCGGCGCGTGCGGCTTCCTCGATGCCCTTGTAGTTCTCAGGCTTGGTTTCGATGAAGCGGCTGGCGGCCTGCAGATCGAGGATTTCCTTGTCCTTCGGGTTGGCTGGATCGAGTGCCAGGAAAGCTGCCTTTATCTTGGCCGCCAACGCTGGGTCGAGGGTACCGCGCACCGTCCAGTTGTAGTCGAAATAGGCTGGGGTGGTGGCGAAAACCTTGACCTTGGTCGTGTCGACCTTGCCGGCAGCGACCAGTTTTTCCCAGACACTGGCGTTCAGCACGCCAGCGTCGACCTTGCCGGCCTGGACCCAGGCGACTGTGGCGTCATGGGCGCCCGAGTAGCCCACGCGACTGAAGTAGCTTTCCGGCTTGATGCCGTCCTTGAGCATGAAATAGCGCGGCATGAGGCTACCGGACGTCGACGACACCGAACCGAAGGCAAAGGTCTTGCCCTTGAGGTCGGCGAGGGATTTGACGGCCGGGTCGGCGGTGATGAATTTACTGGTGAACTGGGCGTCCTGTTCGCGTTGGACCAGGGGAATGGCGTTGCCGGTTTTCAGGCGTGCCTGCACGAAGGTGAAGCCGCCCAGCCAGGCCATGTCGATCCGGTCGGTGGCCAGCGCTTCGACTACGGCGGGGTAGTCGCTGACGGGTACGAACTCGACTTTCATGCCGGTTTGCTGCTCCAGATAAGCACCCAGCGGCTTGAACTTGCGTAGCAGCTCGGTCGGGGCCTCATCGGGAATCGCACTGACTTTCAAGGTGTCGGCGGCCTGGGTCAGCAGGCTGCAAAAAGACAGGGCAACGCCGACGGCCAATGCCAGGGAACGCTTGAGCATGGAGGATCTCCGGTACATGAAGGCAAGGAATGGTGAAGCATCACGCCCACGTGGAGGGCGGTACGCCGCTCTGTGAGGGTAGACGAAGGAGAGCGATATTAACCGTTTTCTGGCCTGCCAGATGAAGAAGATAGGACAGAGCAGCGATCTCAAGCTCACCCACAACCCTTGTGGGAGCGAGCAAGCTCGCTCCCACATTGGCAGGTGGCGGACAGGAGATTCAGCGCGAGGCCTCAGTCAGGTGAGGCCTCGGCGAACGAGAGGTCAGAACAGCTTGGTGAACAACCAGTAGAGGCTGCCCGAAAGGAGGATGGCAGCAGGCAGCGTCAGTACCCAGGCCATCACCAGGTTGCGGATGGTGCGCATCTGCAAGCCGGAACCGTTGGCGACCATGGTGCCGGCCACGCCGGAGGACAACACATGGGTCGTGGACACCGGCAAACCGAACATGTCGGCGGCGCCGATGGTCAGCATGGCGACGGTTTCGGCTGAGGCACCTTGGGCGTAGGTCAGGTGGGACTTGCCGATTTTCTCACCCACCGTCACCACGATGCGCTTCCAGCCGACCATGGTGCCCAGGCCGAGGGCGATGGCCACGGCGATTTTCACCCACAGTGGAATGAACCGCGTGGAATTGTCGATCTGCTGCTTGAACAGTTGCAGCTGGGCGCTGGTGTCGGCGTCGAAGTTGCCGACCTTGTTCTTGTCCATCAGGCGAATGGTTTCGCTGGTCAGGTACATGTCGTTGCGCACGTTGCCCACGGCTTCGGCGGGGACTTTGGCCAGCGAGCCGTAGCCCTTGACCTCGGCGCCGATGCTGCCGGTCATGGCGGCCAGGGCCGGAACCAATTGCGGCGTCGCCTCCTTGCTGCCCACGTAGGTGGAAAGGATCGCTCGCGGATTTGCCGGGGCCGGCAGCGGCGAGTGCTTGACCAGTGCTTGCTGGGTGACTTGCGCCACGGCGGCGAATTGCAGCGCCTGGTCGGCCGGCATGGTGCGGTTCAGCGCATACGCCATCGGCAGGGTGCCGACCAGAATCAGCATGATCAGGCCCATGCCTTTCTGGCCGTCGTTGGAGCCGTGGGCGAATGACACGCCGGTGCAGGTCAGGATCAGCATGCCGCGAATCCACCAGGGCGGCGGCGTATTGCCTTCCGGGGCCTTGTACAGCGAGCGGTTCTTGACGAAGGCCCGCAGCGCCAGCAGCAGCAATGCAGCGCAACCGAAGCCCACCAGCGGCGACAACAGCAACGCATAGCCGATCTTGGTCGCCTGGGCCCAGTCCACACCGCTGGTGCCGTCACGCCCGTGCATCAGGGCATTGGCGACGCCCACGCCGATGATCGAGCCGATCAGCGTGTGGGACGACGACGCCGGCAAACCCAGCCACCAGGTGCCCAGGTTCCACAGGATGGCGGCAATCAGCAGGGCGAAGATCATCGCGAAGCCGGCGGAGGAGCCGACTTGCAGGATCAGTTCCACCGGCAGCAGGGCGATGATGCCGAAGGCCACGGCGCCGCTGGAGAGCAGCACTCCGAGGAAGTTGAAGAAGCCCGACCAGGCCACGGCGAAGTTCGGCGCCATGGAATTGGTATAAATGACCGTGGCCACGGCGTTGGCAGTGTCGTGGAAGCCATTGACGAATTCGAAGCCAAGGGCAATCAGCAGCGCCACGCCCAACAGCAGGAACGGCGTCCAGGTGGTCACTACGGTGCCGAGTTCGTTCATGTCGTGCATCAGGCTGTAGGCGGTAAACAGCAAACCGCTGCCCAGTACGGCGAAAAACACCACCAAGGTGATCACGCTCGGTTTGCCGGTGAGCTGCGGTCTTGAGCTGGGGGCGATGGAACTCGATGAGTCCATGACCAGGGTCTGGTTTGTCATGATGAAATCCGATTCAGTGAGCTGTGGAAGTGGGAGGCGCGGTGCCGGGCGTCCCTGCCTGGCTGGCCTTAATAGACCCGAGGCACGATGAGCTCCGGTGGCGTCGGACTGCGGGAGTAGTCTTGCTGTCGTACTCGCTGCGGCAGTTCGATGGCCGGCATTTCCACCTCTTCATAGGGCATTTGCCCAAGCAGGTGATGGATGCAATTGAGCCGGGCCTTTTTCTTGTCGTCGGCGTGCACCACCCACCAGGGAGCCTCGGCGATGTGGGTGCGTTCGAGCATGATTTCCTTGGCCTTGGTGTAGGCCTCCCAACGCCGGCGGGACTCCAGGTCCATGGGGCTGAGCTTCCATTGCTTGAGTGGGTCATGAATGCGACTGAGGAAGCGCAGGTGCTGTTCCTGGTCGGAAATGGAGAACCAGTACTTGATCAACTGGATACCGGAGCGAGCGAGCATCCGTTCGAATTCCGGCACGGTACGGAAGAACTCTTCGTACTGGTCGGCGGTGCAGAACCCCATGACTTGTTCGACCCCGGCGCGGTTGTACCAGCTGCGGTCGAACAGCACGATTTCACCCGCCGCAGGCAGGTGCGAGACGTAGCGCTGGAAGTACCATTGAGTCCGTTCACGGTCGTTGGGGGCGGGCAGGGCGGCGACGCGGCATACCCGTGGATTGAGTCGCTGGGTAATACGCTTGATCACGCCACCCTTGCCAGCGGCATCGCGTCCTTCGAACAGGATCACAACCTTGTGTCCGGTCTTGACCACCCAGCTTTGCAGCTTCACCAGTTCGCCTTGAAGGCGGAACAGTTCGCTGAAATACAGTCGTCGGATTTCCTTCTCGCTGCTATCCGGGGCATGTTCATCGAACAAGGCGTTCAGGTCATACCCGTCTTCGGATAACTCCAGCTCCAGCTCTTCGTCACTGTGGTCAAGCAGTTCGCGGTGGATGCGCTGTACCAAGGTGTCCTGGGTTGAAAGCATGATGGAAAACTCGGTCGTGGAGGCGCCATCCACGCTAGTTGCATTTTGTTACATGACGGTGACGGTCATCCGAGCTTCACGCGCTTTCCCATGGCTAAAACGTTTATCTCTGGAGGATGCCTGCACGATCGAGTTTTATCGATTACGCTCGAAGGCGCAGGGTTCGCCCGAAATTTCGTTGGTGCGCGTCTGTTTTCCATGGCCGAGCGCCAGGGGTGTCATCCAGGTGTCATCGAAGCCATGGCAGGATCTTCGCAAACCATCGTGGGAAGTCCGGCAGCGCCTGTGCCTGCTGGCTGATGAATCAAGGAACACCGCTATGAAAGGCGACGCCCCCCTGTTCGCGGCCATTGACTTGGGCTCTAACGCTTTCCGCTTGATGATCGGCCAGTCGGTCAAGCGCAATCGACAGTTGGTGATCCAGGAAGTGAAAACCCTGCGCGAGCCGGTCCGATTGGCTGAGGGCCTGCAGGCCGGGGCGTTGGACGAGCTGGCACTGGATCGGGGCTGGCAGGCGCTCGCCCGATTCGGCAAGAAACTGCGCGGCTTTGAAGCCGGACGGGTGCGGGCGGTGGCGACCAGTGCCGTGCGCGAGGCGGCGAATGCCCAGCTGTTCCTGGCCAGCGCCGAGCGCCACCTGGGGTTTCGGATCGACGTGCTCTCCGGGCACGAAGAAGCCCGACTGGTGTATGCCGGTGTTGCCCATACGGTGCCCGGTGTCGAGCGTACGCGGCTGGTGGTGGACATCGGCGGTGGCTCGACCGAACTGATTCTGGGGCAGGGTGCGCAGCCGCTGTTCACGGAAAGCATTGCCATTGGCAGCGGCACTTTTGGCGCGCGTTACTTTCCGGGCGGATGCATGACTGCTCAAGCGCTGTTGGAGGCGGAGCGAGTGGCCGTCCTGCAGTTTGAAAGAGTGGCGTCTCGTTATCGCGCGCTGGGCTGGCAGCAGGCTATCGGCTCTTCCGGTACCGCGCGGATGTTGGCCAAAGTGCTCAAGGCCAACGACCTCAACGACTTGGGTAAAGGCGGCATTACCTACAGTGGATTGTTGCGGTTGTCGTTGCGACTGTTGGAGGTCGGCCATGTCAACCAGCTCAGGTTGGCCGGCTTGCAAACCCACCGCCTGGGCATCCTGCCCGGTGGCCTGGCGATCATGCTGGCGGCATTCAAGGTCTTTGGTATCTCGCAAATGATTGCTTCCGAGCCGGGCCTGAGGTTCGGCGTTCTGCATGGTCTGATGCATCAGCACTGATCACGGACGGTTGTTACCCATTGCCGTCTATCAGCGATGGCTCAATTTCGAGCATCAGCGCCTCTTCGGTGACCCCTTCTTTACCAGATCATCCAGCATTTCATCGCCTGGGCAGTCGGTACGTCCGGTTATCGCAAAGCGTGGGCCCGGATCAGGGTGATTGCGTGAACGGGGCTTTTCGCTCTTTCGATATGCAGTCAGTGAAGGCACAATGCGCATCCTTTTTTGGCTCGCCTTGCCCGGAGGCCTCGAAAATGATCAAAACGCCGTACTACCTCATCGACAAACAAAAGCTGCTGGCGAACATGCAGAAGATCGCCTATGTGCGTGAGCAGTCCGGGGCCAAGGCCTTGTTGGCGCTCAAGTGCTTCGCCACCTGGTCGGTGTTCGACCTGATGCAGCAGTACATGGACGGCACGACTTCGTCGTCGCTCTATGAGCTCAAGCTCGGCCGGCAGAAGTTCGCTGGCGAGACCCATGCCTACAGCGTCGCCTGGGCCGACGATGAGATCGAGGAGATGCTCGCCAACTGCGACAAGATCATCTTCAACTCCATCGGCCAGTTGCAGCGCTACACCGAAGCGTCGGCCGGCAAGGTCCGCGGCCTGCGGGTCAATCCGCAAGTGAGCAGCTCCGATTACCTGCTGGCTGACCCGGCGCGCCCCTTCAGCCGCCTGGGTGAATGGGATCCGGTGAAAATCGAGCAAGTCATCGAGCATATCTCCGGCTTCATGTTCCACAACAACTGCGAGAACGGCGATTTCGGTTTGTTCGACCAGATGCTGGGCACTATCGAAGAGCGCTTTGGTCACTTGCTGCATAAGGTCGAGTGGGTCAGCCTCGGTGGCGGCATTCACTTCACCGGCGAGGGCTACGCCCTGGACGCCTTCTGCGCGCGGCTCAAGGCCTTCTCGCAAAAATATGGCGTGCAGGTCTACCTGGAGCCGGGCGAGGCCGCGATCACCCAGAGTGCGTCGCTGGAAGTCACCGTGCTCGACACGCTCTACAACGGCAAGCACCTGGCCGTGGTGGACAGTTCCATCGAGGCGCACATGCTCGATCTGCTGATCTATCGCCTGGACGCCAAAATGGCACCGAGCGAGGGCGAACACACCTACATGGTGTGCGGCAAATCCTGCCTGGCCGGAGACATTTTCGGCGAGTACCAATTCGATCGTCCGCTGTCCATCGGCGATCGGCTGTCGTTCATCGACGCAGCGGGTTACACCATGGTCAAGAAAAACTGGTTCAACGGCCTGAAAATGCCGTCCATCGTAGTGAAGCAGCTCGACGGCAGCGTCGAGGTGGTTCGCGAGTTTGTTTACGACGACTATCTGTCCAGCCTGTCTTGAGTTGGCGGAAGGAGAAATGAAGAAATTGAAGAAGAACGTACTTATCATTGGTGCAGGAGGTGTCGCCAAGGTGGTGGCCCACAAGTGCGCGCAGCACAACGACGAACTCGGTCGTATTGCTATCGCGTCGCGCAACATCTCCAAATGCCAGGCCATCATCGACAGCGTCA
>Ga0065714_10000034_pt1 | contig 15985 bp, 13 predicted proteins | sample MisRhiReplicate2_FD_59101 | JGI IMG/M metagenome (GOLD analysis project Ga0065714, IMG submission 59101) | Miscanthus rhizosphere microbial communities from Kellogg Biological Station, MSU, sample Rhizosphere Soil Replicate 2: eDNA_1 v2... | ecosystem: Host-associated > Plants > Roots >...
AATCAATTCGCTGCAATACCCCGACTCGAACAGCAGATAACTCAGCACCCCCGCCCCGCTCGTCTTGGTCGCCCCCGGCCCGCGCAGAAACAGACGCAGCGCCGCCGGCAACTCCTGCCGATGCCGCGCCGCAATCTCATCGATCGGCTGACTCGGCGAAATCACCAGCACCTCTACCGGCGCCACACCCAGCGCGCGCGTCGGTGTGCCATCGGGCAGCAGATGACTGAACTGATTGAGCCGCTGCAGCAACTCGATGTCACTTTCCAGGCTGTCAATGAACGTGCTGTTGAGCATGTGCCCACCGATCTGCGCCAGGCTTGGCTGCTGGCCGGTGTAGGCGCGTTGCAGTGGTTGTTCCGGGTCGACGCCGCGGGGGTTGCCGCTGACGCCCACTACCAGCACTCGGCTGGCGCCCAGGTGCAGCGCCGGGCTGATCGGTGCCGACTGACGTACCGCGCCGTCGCCGAAATACTCTTCACCGATTTTCACTGGCGCAAATAACAGCGGAATGGCCGAACTGGCCAGCAAGTGATCGACGGTCAATTGAGTGGGGACGCCGATTCGCCGATGGCGCAACCAGGCATTGATGGTGCCGCCGCCCTGATAAAAGGTCACCGCCTGACCGGACTCGTAGCCGAACGCGGTCACCGCAACCGCCTGCAACTGCTTCTGTGCAATGGCCTCGGCAATCCCGCTCATCTGCAGTTTGTCGTCGAGCAATCNGCGCAGCGGCGAACTGTTGAGCAAGGCCACCGGCACCTGAGCGCCAATCCCGAGCAAACTGTGGGTGACAAAACGGCTGGCCTGATGGATCACACCCGGCCAGTCGCTGCGCAGCACCAAATGACTGCGAAAGCCCTGCCAGAAGGCTGTCAGACGTTGAATCGCACCCCGAAAATCCATCGCCCCACTGGCGAGNCTGACCGCGTTGATTGCGCCGGCCGAGGTNCCGACGATCACCGGAAACGGATTGCTCGCGCCGACCGGTAACAGCTCGGCAATCGCCGCCAGCACACCCACCTGATAGGCCGCCCGAGCCCCGCCGCCGGAAAGAATCAACCCTGTAACCGGTTCAGCAGGACTCATCGCAACACTCCATGGTGCTTATAAGGACGGTGGTTCAACCGCGTTTTGCGTACAGCTTCGGCTCGCCCGGTGGGCGACTCTTGAAACGGCGATGAGCCCAAAGGTATTGCTCTGGACATTCGCGCAAGACGCCTTCGACCCATTGGTTGATCCGCAGGCAATCGGCCTCTTCGGTTTCGCCGGGGAAACCCTCGAGCGGTGCATGAATCACCAGTCGATAACCGCTGCCGTCCGCCAGACGTTCCTGAGTGAACGGCACCACCAGCGCCTTGCCCAACCGCGCAAACTTGCTGGTGGCGGTGACGGTAGCAGCCTGAATCCCGAACAGCGGCACGAAGATACTTTGCTTGGCGCCATAGTCCTGATCCGGTGCGTACCAGATTGCCCGGCCTGCGCGCAGCAATTTGAGCATGCCGCGCACGTCGTCACGCTCCACCGCCAGCGAATCGACGTTGTGCCGCTCGCGCCCCATGCGCTGGACGTAGTCGAACAGTGGATTTTTGTGTTCGCGGTACATGCCATCGATGGTGTGCTGCTGGCCGAGCAACGCCGCGCCGATTTCCAGCGTGGTGAAATGAACGGCCATCAGGATCACGCCTTTGCCGTCGCGCTGGGCTTTTTTCAGATGCTCCAACCCTTCGACATGGGCCAGCTTCGCCAGACGCTCGCGCGACCACCACCAGCTCATGGCCATTTCGAAAAACGCGATGCCCGTTGAGCCGAAGTTTTCCTTGAGCAGGCGCTTGCGCTCGGCAGCGGTTTTTTCAGGGAAACACAGTTCCAGATTGCGCTTGGCAATGCGCCGTCTGTCGCCCGCTACTCGATACATCAATGCACCCAGGGCGCGACCGATCGACAGCAACGCCGGATACGGCAGCTGGACAATCAGCCACAACAGCCCCAAGCCACACCACAGCGGCCANAAACGTGGAGATAGAAATGCTGTTCGAAAACGCGGGCGTTCCATTAAAGGTTCCGGAAAGACAATGGCCGCGCATTCTACATCGTTCGACCCGGCTTGCGGCTCGCGGGCGTTCTCGTTATAAGTCTCGGCACTTTTAGTGACAAGTCGTTGTATGCCGACCATGAGCCAAACCGAACCGCTAGACCAAGATCCCGTGTTCCAGCTGAAGGGCAGCATGCTCGCCATTACGGTGCTGGAACTGGCTCGTAACGACCTCGAGAACCTCGATCGTCAACTGGCCNCCAAGGTCGCCCANGCGCCTAACTTCTTCAGTAACGCGCCACTGGTGCTGGCCCTGGACAAACTNCCGGCCGGCGAAGGCGCAGTCGATCTGCCGGGCCTGATGCGCGTCTGCCGCCAGCATGGCCTGCGCACCCTGGCNATCCGTGCCAGCCGCATCGAAGACATTGCCGCGGCCATCGCGGTCGACCTGCCGGTGCTGCCACCGTCCGGCGCCCGTGAGCGTCCGTTNGACCCGNTCGAAGGCCAAGTCCAGAAAAAACCGGAAAAACCGCCGGAGCCGACGATCAAGCCAACGAAAATCATCACCTCGCCCGTACGCGGTGGGCAGCAGATTTATGCCCAGGGCTGCGATCTGGTGGTGATCTCCTCGGTCAGTCCGGGGGCGGAACTTCTCGCCGATGGCAACATCCATGTATACGGCCCGATGCGTGGTCGAGTGTTGGCCGGCGTCAAAGGCGACACGAAAGCCAGGATTTTCTGTCAGCAAATGAGCGCTGAACTGGTCTCCATCGCAGGCCACTACAAGGTTTCGGAGGATCTGCGTCGCGACCCTTTGTGGGGCGCGGGCGTACAGGTCAGCCTGTCGGGCGATGTGTTGAACATCATTCGGCTTTAACGGATACTGCCGCATTTTCCAAACATCTCTAAAACGTAGCGAAAACGGCTCAAACGAAGTAGGAAAAAGGCCATAAGCAGTGTTTACCCGAGGTAAGCGCCGTTCTGGACCGAATTCCAGCCAAGGCTGTCCGACTGCAGTAGTTTTTCTAGAGATGTTTTTCAGGGGCTAAATGTCCTTTTTCCTTAGGGGTGAAACACCTTGGCCAAGATTCTCGTGGTTACATCCGGCAAGGGTGGTGTGGGTAAGACCACCACCAGTGCTGCTATCGGTACCGGCCTCGCACTGCGCGGCCACAAAACAGTTATCGTCGACTTCGACGTCGGTTTGCGTAATCTCGACCTGATCATGGGTTGCGAGCGCCGCGTGGTGTANGACTTCGTCAACGTGGTAAACGGCGAAGCCAACCTGCAACAAGCCCTGATCAAAGACAAACGCCTGGAAAACCTCTACGTACTGGCCGCCAGTCAGACCCGCGACAAAGACGCGCTGACCGTCGAAGGCGTGGAAAAAGTGTTGATGGCGCTGAAAGAAGACTTCGAATACGTGGTCTGCGACTCTCCGGCCGGCATCGAAAAAGGCGCCCACCTGGCCATGTACTTCGCAGACGAAGCGATTATCGTGACCAACCCGGAAGTGTCCTCGGTTCGTGACTCGGACCGCATGCTCGGCCTGCTGGCCAGCAAATCGCGCCGCGCTGAAAAGGGCGAAGAGGCGATCAAGGAACACCTGCTGCTGACCCGCTACAACCCGCAACGGGTCAGTGACGGCGAGATGCTCGGCGTCGAAGACGTCAAAGAGATTCTGGCGGTCGCCCTGCTGGGTGTCATTCCGGAATCCCAAGCGGTACTCAAAGCTTCCAACTCGGGCGTGCCAGTCATTCTCGACGACCAGAGCGATGCCGGTCAGGCATACAGCGATGCGGTCGATCGTCTGCTGGGCAAAGCCGTGGAGCATCGTTTTCTCGATGTAACGAAGAAGGGATTCTTCGAGCGCNTGTTTGGAGGTAGATAATGAATCTTTTTGACTTCTTTCGTGCCAGCAAAAAGGTCANCACCGCGTCGGTAGCGAAAGAGCGTCTGCAGATCATCGTGGCGCACGAACGCGGCCANCGCAGTACACCGGACTACCTGCCAGCCTTGCAGAAGGAATTGGTCGAGGTCATCCGCAAGTACGTCAATATCGGGTCCGATGACGTGCACGTCGCTCTGGAAAACCAGGGCAGCTGCTCGATTCTGGAACTCAATATCACCCTGCCAGATCGCTAGTCGATCAGACAGGAGCCACGGCGGTTCAGGCTTGCGCTCCTGTNGGAGCCGAGCTTGCTCGCGATAGCATCACCTCGGTTTATCAGATAGACCGAGTTGCCTGCATCGCGAGCAAGCTCGGCTCCTACAGAGTGTGGAGGCCTGAGCCGCCGTTGGCGTTTGTTACGAGGCTGTTTTAATGCCGCTGTCCAACATCCGCATCATCCATCAGGACGCCGCCGTACTGGTGGTGAACAAACCGACCCTGCTGCTCTCCGTCCCTGGCCGGGCTGATGACAACAAGGATTGCCTGATTACCCGCCTGCAAGAAAACGGNTACCCGGAAGCNCGAATCGTCCATCGTCTGGACTGGGAAACCTCGGGCATTATTCTGTTGGCCCGTGATCCGGACACCCATCGCGAGCTGTCTCGGCAATTTCACGACCGCGAAACCGAAAAGGCCTACACCGCCCTGTGCTGGGGACAACCGGAACTGGACAGTGGCAGCATCGATCTGCCCTTACGCTACGATCCGCCGACCAAGCCACGCCATGTGGTGGANCATGAATTCGGCAAACATGCCCTGACCTTCTGGCGGNTATTGGAGCGTTGCGGCGACTGGTGTCGTGTCGAATTGACGCCAATCACCGGCCGCTCCCATCAGTTGCGCGTGCACATGCTTTCCATCGGCCACCCACTGCTGGGTGACGGACTGTATGCCCACGAGCAAGCGCTGGCGGCCTGGCCACGACTCTGTTTGCACGCGAGCATGCTGAGCTTCACTCACCCGCAAAGCGGCGAACGCTTGCGCTTCGAGTGCCCTGCTCCTTTTTAAGCAACCGCCGAACCAAAAACCGCCCTTCCATTGAAGGGCGTTTTTTATTTCTTGTTACAAATCGCCGTGAAAATGACGTGAAATTATTGTCATGAATTTGTAATGAAACGTAAAATGCCAGCACTTTGATATCAGGCAGGAAGCCCTCGTGCTCAGCAACAAGACATTCCAAGACGACTACCCGTTCACCTTCTGCCTGTTCAACACCACGCTACACCTTAGCGAGCAACCTTCGCCCGAAGTACAACAGGCGCTTGAACAGCTCATACATAAACGACGCGCCCACAAACTCACCCGTGCAAGTGCGCCGCTTGCCTCCGGCAATACGCCACTGTTNGCCAAGGTCCAGCCGCTGGATACCCTGAAGGCAAAAGTNCGCGTGACCTTTGGCAANCCACAGCGCAATGGTCGATTCGACTGGCCGCTGGAAGAATTGATCAATACGCTCGAAGCGCAGCGCCGTGGCGTACAAATGCCGCCTCTGCAAGGGTTCGGTTACACCAAGGACCGACTGGGCCTGACCCAGGAATACTTCATTATCACGCGCCTGCTCGACGATCATATCGACGGCGTGCAATGGCTTAAACGCAACCCGGACAGCGTCGAAACATTCGTTCTCGACGCCTTCGAATTGCTGAGTTCCTTGTCGCGCAAAAACATCACGCACATGGATTTCTGGGCTGGCAACATCATGATCCCGCAAACACCACAAACTCCGCTCAAAGCCATCGACTTTGAAAACTGCTTTGCCGGCCAGACAAACCATCAAAGCGAAACCCTGGGTTTTCAACTGGGCTTCTTCTATCGCCGGGACATTTACAAGCTCATCACCGAAGCCGCCTATGACCGACTGGTGGATGAGTACATTCGACAGATCCCGGGGATATCGAAGGAAAAATTCAACGAGGTATACCTCGCGAGCAAACATGAATATGTGGGCCGCAAGCAACGCCGCGAAGTGTTCCTCAATGGCAACCTGATCACCGGCTGACTCGCCCTCTTCGCCAATCGGCAGCTGGCGCACGTTGAACGGCATTGTCGCTGCAATGCCGTGAGCCAATACGTTAAACTCGCGCCATTGCTGTCTGGAGCTACTTATGCGCGAAGAGTTGAACCAAGGCCTGATTGATTTCCTCAAGGCCTCCCCTACCCCATTCCATGCCACCGCCAGCCTTGTTCAGCGCCTGGAAGCGGCGGGCTATCAACGCCTTGACGAGCGCGAGCCATGGGCCACCGAAGCCAACGGTCGTTACTACGTCACCCGTAACGACTCGTCGATCGTCGCGTTCAAGATGGGCCGTCATTCGCCCCTGCACGGCGGCATTCGCCTGGTTGGCGCACACACCGACAGCCCGTGCCTGCGGGTCAAACCCCAGCCGGAACTGCAACGTCAGGGTTTCTGGCAACTGGGCGTCGAAGTCTATGGCGGCGCACTGCTGGCGCCATGGTTCGACCGCGACCTGTCCCTGGCCGGCCGCGTGACCTTCCGCCGTGACGGCAAGGTCGAGAGCCAGTTGGTCGACTTCAAGGCGCCGATCGCCATCATCCCGAACCTGGCCATTCACCTGAACCGTGAAGCCAACATGGGCTGGGCGATCAACGCCCAGACCGAACTGCCGCCGATCCTCGCGCAATTTGCCGGTGATGAGCGCGTGGACTTCCGCGCCGTGCTCACCGATCAACTCGCCCGCGAACATGGCTTGAACGCCGACGTGGTGCTGGACTATGAGCTGAGCTTCTACGACACCCAAAGCGCTGCGGTCATCGGCCTGCATGGCGATTTCATTGCAGGGGCGCGCCTGGACAACCTGCTGTCGTGCTACGCCGGCCTGCAAGCCTTGCTGACCACCGAAACCGAAGAAACCTGCGTGCTGGTCTGCAACGATCACGAAGAAGTCGGTTCCTGCTCGGCCTGCGGCGCCGATGGTCCGATGCTGGAGCAGACGCTGCGTCGCCTGCTGCCTGAAGGCGATGAGTTCGTGCGCACCATTCAGAAATCCCTGTTGGTCTCGGCTGACAANGCCCACGGCGTGCACCCCAACTACGCCGACAAGCACGATGCCAATCACGGTCCGAAACTCAACGCCGGCCCGGTGATCAAGGTCAACAGCAACCAGCGCTACGCCACCAACAGCGAAACCGCCGGGTTCTTCCGTCACCTGTGCATGGCCGAAGAAGTGCCGGTACAGAGCTTCGTGGTGCGCAGCGACATGGGTTGCGGCTCGACCATCGGCCCGATCACCGCCAGCCACCTGGGCGTGCGCACCGTCGACATCGGCCTGCCAACCTTCGCCATGCACTCGATCCGTGAACTGTGCGGCAGCCATGACCTGGCACACCTGGTCAAAGTGCTGAGCGCGTTTTACGCCTGCCGCGAACTGCCGTAGCTCGTGCAGGAGCATGGCTTGCCAGCGATGGCGATCTTAAGGAAGCCATCGCTGGCATGCCATGCTCCTACAGGTGTTCACCACCGATCGCTCAAAAGCCACCTAGACTTTAACTACCCCCTTNCGACAAGGCAGTCGCTCATGATCTCGTTGTCTTCGTTTCACGCCATGCTGATTCCGATTCTTGCCGGGATGATCATGCTGGCAATCGGTTTCAATTTTCGCGACAAGAACGCCGGCGTTTTCGCGATGTGGATCGGCATGCTGATGATCCTCGCCACCGTGGTTTTCAAGATCCTCGCCAAACTCAACGAATAAATCCTCGCCCCTGGCTCGCATTGATTTTGACGGGCTCGTACACTCGGTCGATCCGCTCATCCCGAGGTTGACCGCCTAGTGTTCGCTCGTCTTTTTGCCCTGCCGTGTTTATTCCTTGTCTGCCTCATGACGCTGTTGCCGACGGCACCCGCCCAGGCGGTCGGCTTGCCCAGCCTGCTCAACAGCTCGGCAAAACAGCCAGAGGCGCAAGAGCCCTTGGGGCAATCCCTGGATGAAGTGATCAAGTCGCTGGAGAACGATCAGCAACGCACCAAACTGCTGGCGGATTTGAAGAAGCTGCGCGACGCCACCAAAAAGGCCCAGCCAGTCACCGAAGTAGGCGTCCTGGGACTGATCGGCGGCACCCTGGCCAGTTTCGAAAAACAGTTTTCAGGCGCAGACAGCCCTCTCACTCGCTGGTCCGAAGAGCTCAAACTGGCTCAGGATGAACTGACAGCACTGGCGCTGCCGGCCAATGAATGGCTGCCGATCATCTTTGCCTTTGCCATGATCCTGATGGTCTGGAGCTTGCTGGCCGCGGCGCTGATCTGGGTCAGCCACCGAGTACGCATGCGCTTTGGCCTGACCGAAGAACTGCCGCAGCACCCCAAGGCCCTGGACATGTTGCGCTTCGCCCTGCGCAAACTCGGGCCGTGGCTGATTGCTTTGGTCATGACGGTCTACATGAGCTACGCCCTGCCTTCATCATTGGGCAAAAGTCTGGCCATGGTGCTGGCTTATGCGCTGGTGGTTGGCACCTGTTTTTCGGCAATCTGCGTGATCGCCTTTTCGGTGCTCGACGGCCCACACCGCCACCGCGCCCTATACATCCTGCGGCATCAAGCCTTTCGGCCGCTGTGGCTGATCGGCAGTTTCGCCGCCTTCGGTGAAGCCCTGAGCGATCCGCGACTGGTCGAAAGCCTTGGCAGTCATCTGGCGCACACCGCCGCGACGGTCGCCAACGTACTGGCGGCATTGTTCACGGGGCTGTTCATCCTGCGGTTCCGTCGTCCCATCGCCCACTTGATCCGCAACCANCCGCTGTCCCGACGCCTGACCCGCCGCGCCCTCAGCGACACNATCGAAATTCTCGGGACCTTCTGGTACATGCCGGCGCTGGTGCTGGTGGGGATTTCGCTGTTCGCCACGTTCGTCTCGGCCGGCGATACCAGCACCGCGCTGCGTCAGTCGCTGATCTGCACCGTGCTGCTGGTGTTGTGCATGGTCATCAACGGCTTGGTGCGCCGCCATTCACTCAAACCACAGCGCAGCGTGAAGCGTCATGCACTGTATTCGGATCGTCTGAAAAGCTTCTTCTACACACTCGCCCACCTGGTGGTGTGGCTGGCGTTCATCGAACTCGGCCTGCGGGTCTGGGGCATGTCGCTGATCCGCTTCACTGAAGGCGAAGGCCATGAAGTCAGCGTCAAACTGTTCAGCCTCGGCGGCACGCTGATTTTTGCCTGGCTGATCTGGATTCTCAGCGACACCGCCGTGCACCACGCCCTCACCCGTTCGCGCAAAGGTCTGGCGAATGCCCGCGCGCAGACGATGATGCCGTTGATTCGCAACGTCTTGTTCGTGGCGATTTTCATCATTGCGCTGATCGTCGCCCTGGCAAACATGGGCATGAACGTCACGCCATTGCTGGCCGGTGCCGGCGTGATCGGTCTGGCCATCGGTTTCGGTGCACAGTCGCTGGTGGCGGACCTGATCACCGGGCTGTTCATCATCATCGAAGACTCGCTGGCCATCGACGACTACGTGGACGTCGGCGGCCACCTGGGCACCGTCGAAGGGCTGACCATTCGTACCGTGCGCCTGCGGGACATTGACGGCATCGTCCACACCATTCCGTTCAGCGAAATCAAAAGCATCAAGAACTACTCCCGGGAATTCGGCTACGCGATTTTCCGGGTGGCGATACCTTCCAACATGGACATCGATAACGCGATCAAACTGATGCGCGACGTCGGCCAGAAGATGCGCACCGACCCACTGCAACGGCGCAACATCTGGTCGCCACTGGAGATTCAGGGTGTCGAGAGTTTCGAGTCAGGCAACGCGATACTCCGCGCCCGGTTCAAGACCGCGCCGATCAAGCAATGGGAAGTGTCCCGAGCGTTCAACCTGTCACTCAAGCGACACCTGGACGAAGCCGGACTCGACCTGGCGACGCCACGCATGAGCGTGCAGGTGATCACGGCAGGCGGAGGATCAGTGACGGAGTAACCCGGTAGCGTTGTGGCTCGCCACAACTACAAACGGCAGGCAAAAAAAATCCCCGAACCAGTCGGGGATTTTTTATGTTCGATCAATCAGCCCGAGAGCGGATCAATCTTCGCGATAGCGACGCAGCTTCAACTGCTTACCAGCAACGCGAGTGTCCTTCAGNTTGGTCAGCAGACGCTCCAGACCATCTTCCGGCAGCTCAACGAGGCTGAAGCTGTCACGCACCTGGATGCGACCGATTGCTTCGCGAGCCAGACCACCCTCATTGAGGATAGCGCCCAGCAGGTTCTTGGCAGCGATACCATCACGCGCACCCAGCGCGGTACGGCAACGAGCACGACCTTCGGCCAATGGAACCGGAGCACGACGCTCACGATCACCACGGTCCGGACGATCACCGGTACGCTCTGGACGATCGCCACGCGGTGCGTTGTTCGGCACCAGTGGACGTTCTTTCTCGATGGCTGCCAGGGTCAACGCCTGAGCGTTGGTTGCCTTGCGCAGCAGAGCAGCGGCCAGTGCACGCGGGGTGCAACCGATGTCGGCAGTCAGGCGATCCAGCAGATCACCGTGAGTCGATTCGGCATCAGCCACCAGCGGCGACAGGCTGTTGGTCAGTTTCTTGATGCGGGCATCGAGAACAGCCTGAGCGTCCGGCAGGCGAACTTCGGCAACTTTCTGACCGGTTACACGCTCGATCACTTGCAGCATGCGGCGCTCACGTGGAGTCACCAGCAGCAGTGCACGACCTTCGCGACCGGCACGGCCNGTACGGCCGATACGGTGAACGTAGGACTCTGGATCGTACGGCATGTCAACGTTGAACACGTGAGTGATGCGCGGAACGTCCAGACCACGAGCAGCAACGTCGGTCGCCACAACGATGTCCAGACGGCCATCCTTGAGGGATTCGATCACGCGCTCACGTTGGTTCTGAGCAATGTCACCGTTCAGCGCAGCGGCTTTGTAGCCTTTGGCTTCCAGGGCACTGGCCAGGTCCAGGGTCGCTTGCTTGGTGCGCACGAACATGATCAGGGCATCGAAGTCTTCAACTTCCAGCAGGCTCAATACAGCCGAGGTCTTCTGGTCAGCGTGAACCAACAGGTGAGCCTGTTCGATCGCGGTAACGGTCTGAGTCTTGGTCTGGATCTTCACGTGTTGCGGATCGCGCAGATGGCGTTCGGCAATGGCACGGATCGACTGCGGCAAGGTNGCCGAGAACAATACGGTCTGACGGGTTGGAGGCAANGNCTTGAAGATAACTTCGAGGTCGTCCATGAAACCCAGNTTGAGCATTTCGTCCGCTTCGTCGAGAACCAGGTGGTTCACGGTCGACAGAACTTTTTCGTCGCGACGCAGGTGGTCGCACAGACGGCCCGGAGTGGCGACAACGATCTGTGCNCCATTACGGATTGCTTTCAGTTGTGGNCCCATAGGGGCGCCGCCGTAAACGGCCACAACGGTAACGCCCGGCATTTGCTTGGCGTAGGTTTCGAAAGCGGTTGCTACTTGCAGCGCCAACTCACGGGTTGGCGCCAGGATCAGGGCTTGCGGCTCGCGCTTNGCAGGATCGATGCGATGCAGGATCGGCAGGGCGAACGCGGCGGTTTTACCNGTACCGGTTTGCGCNTGNCCAATCATGTCGTGNCCGGCCATGATGATCGGGATCGATTGCTGCTGAATAGCCGAAGGNTCTTCGTAGCCAGTCGCAATGACGGCTGCAAGNATATTCGGATTAAGATTAAAAGCGGCGAAGCCGCCGGTTTCCTGGGTCATGGGTCTGCCTCTAAGTGCATCCGCAAAGACCCATGCTCCAAAGCTGCGCATGCCGTGTAAGACTCAAGAGTCGCCCTGGCTGCTTTGTCGGCGGGGATTTGCGAAAACGAATGAATGAAAAAGATTCGTCAAGGGAGAGTCCGCTGTGCGGACGTGCAGCCGAAGCTGACTTCGGGGAATTGCGCTACCTAAACGCGGCCCGGTTAAAGGCCGGCGCGCACTATACCGGAATTCGCTCAAAAAGGGAGCTTTATTTGTCGGAAAACTGCCGTTTACAGCGTTCTGTCACACGCTTTGCAGACAATCGGGCAACAGTCTATTTTTCAAAGGCCCAGCCCTGCTGACGATCACGCTAAAACGGTTCACCCTTGTGACGCAGACCTGCCGTCTGACACCTCCTTCCCGCCCGAGGAAATGCACCATGAATCAGCCCTGCTCCAGTCGTGTGAGCCGTGAACGGCACGGTCATGTCCTGATGATCGGCCTGGATCGAGTGGCCAAACGCAACGCCTTCGATCTCGACCTGCTCAATGAACTGAGCCTGGCCTATGGCGAGTTCGAGGCCGACAGTGAAGCGCGGGTGGCGGTGGTGTTCGGCCATGGTGAGCATTTCACCGCAGGGCTCGACCTGGTCAGCGCCAGCGCGGCCCTGGCTGACGGCTGGCAGGCACCGCCCGGCGGCTGCGATCCATGGGGGGTNTTCGCCGGNCCCAGAGTNAGCAAACCGGTGATTGTCGCCGCGCAAGGCTACTGCCTGACCATTGGTATCGAATTGATGCTGGCCGCCGATATCAACCTGTGCGCCAGCAACACCCGCTTCGCCCAGAAAGAAGTGCAACGCGGGCTCTTCCCGTTCGGCGGTGCCACNTTGCGCCTGCATCAGGTCGCTGGCTGGGGCAATGCCATGCGCTGGCTGCTGACCGGCGATGAGTTCGATGCCCATGAGGCGTTGCACCTGGGGTTGGTGCAGGAAGTCATGGCCAGCGAGGACCTGCTGCCACGGGCGATGGCGCTGGCTGAGCGGATTGCCCGGCAGGCGCCGCTTGGGGTTCAGGCGACGTTGATGTCAGCAAGGCAGGCGCGTTATGAAGGGGAAACAGCGGCGGCTCAGGCATTGCCACCGATGGTGAAGAGGTTGCTGACCAGCGAGGATGCCAAGGAAGGCGTGCGGTCGATGATCGAGAAGCGACCCGGAGTCTTCAAGGGCTGCTGACTGCCCACCTGTGGTGAGGGGATTTATCCCCTCACCACAGTACCTCGCGAGCCTTCAAGTCGCCGGGCGGATTGCCTTGATCAACGACTGCAACGAATACCCCAACCGCGGCGCCAGCCCTTCGGCGCGGGCGATCAAGCCGTCCATGTCCAGTTCCTGATCCAGCTCCGAAGGCACGAGCAGAATCACATTGCCCTCCTTCACCGGCAGTTCCCAGTAATGCCGGTGATAGAGCCCGCGAAACAATGCGGCGCCCAACGGTTTGCCATCATCGGTGGCCCACTGATTGATCACCAGCCAACCACCCGGGTTCAGGCGTTTCTGACAGTTTTCCAGGAAATTCCACGCCAGATGCCCGACACCCGGCCCGACATCGGTATAGAGGTCGACAAAAATCAGATCCGCCGGCTCAGCGGTATCGAGCAGCTCCAGCGCATCGCCCACCCGGATATACAGCCGCGGATCGTCATCCAGCCCAAGGTATTCAATGGCCAGGCGCGGCACGTCAGGGCGCAGCTCGATGGCTTCGACGTCTTCCAGCGGCAAGAACTTGAGGCAGGCCTGGGTCAGTGTGCCGGCACCGAGGCCGAGGAACAGCGCGGTTTCCGGCTGCTCGTGGCACAACGCGCCAATCAGCATCGCCCGGGTGTAATCGTATTCGAGCCAGCTCGGGTCAGCCGTGAACACGCAGCTCTGTTCGATGGCATCACCGAACTCGAGAAAACGGTAATCGGCCACTTCCAGCACGCGAATCACGCCGAACTCATCCTGTACCTCGGCGAGCAGATGCTCGACGCGCTCCTCAGTCATTTCGTCTCCTGATCGTCGCCGTGNCCGGCAACGTACTAAAACCGCGGNGTGGCGCGGCAAAAGCGCGATTGTCCGCGANGCGACGGGANCAGGTCACGCACTAATTGCTGATAACATGACCGTCCGAGCGTAAAACACTAGAGACCGTGATGAGCCAACCCTGGAGCCCTGACAGCTGGCGCGCCCTGCCGATCCAGCAACAACCCCAATACCCCGACGCGGCGCATTTGCTGCACGTCGAGCAAACGCTGGCCAGTTATCCGCCGCTGGTGTTTGCCGGTGAAGCCCGGGAGTTGCGCCGTCAGTTTGCCGAAGTGACCCAGGGCCGCGCGTTTCTGCTGCAGGGCGGCGATTGTGCCGAAAGCTTNGCCGAGTTCTCCGCCGCGAAAATCCGCGACACCTTTAAAGTCCTGCTGCAAATGGCGATCGTCATGACCTTCGCCGCCGGTTGCCCGGTGGTCAAGGTCGGACGCATGGCCGGGCAGTTCGCCAAGCCGCGTTCGGCCAACGATGAAACCATCGACGGCGTCACCCTGCCGGCCTACCGTGGCGACATCGTCAACGGCATCGGCTTCGACGAAAAAAGCCGCGTGCCGGACCCGGAGCGCNTGCTCCAGTCCTACCACCAGTCCACCGCGACCCTGAACCTGTTGCGCGCCTTCGCCCAGGGCGGTTTTGCCGACCTGCATCAGGTGCACAAGTGGAACCTGGACTTCATCGCCAACTCGGCACTGGCCGAGAAGTACAGCCATCTGGCCGATCGCATCGATGAAACCCTGGCGTTCATGCGCGCCTGCGGCATGGACAGCTCGCCGCAACTGCGCGAAACCAGTTTCTTCACCGCCCACGAAGCGCTGTTGCTGAACTATGAAGAAGCCTTCGTGCGTCGCGACAGCCTGACCAACGATTACTACGATTGCTCGGCGCACATGCTGTGGATCGGCGACCGCACCCGTCAGCTCGACGGCGCTCACGTCGAGTTCCTGCGGGGCGTGAACAATCCAATCGGGGTCAAAGTCGGCCCGAGCATGAACCCCGAAGACCTGATTCGCCTGATCGATGTGCTCAACCCGGACAACGATCCGGGCCGTCTGAACCTGATTGCGCGGATGGGTGCGAACAAGGTCGGCGACCANCTGCCGCAACTGATCCGNGCCGTGCAGCGCGAAGGCAAGCAGGTGCTGTGGAGTTCCGATCCGATGCACGGCAACACCATCAAGGCCAGCAGCGGCTACAAGACCCGCGACTTTGCGCAGATTCTTGGTGAGGTGAAGCAGTTCTTCCAGGTTCACGAAGCGGAAGGCACGTATGCCGGCGGCATCCACATTGAGATGACCGGGCAGAATGTCACCGAGTGNATTGGTGGCGCGCGGCCGATTACCGAAGACGGGTTATCAGATCGGTATCACACCCATTGCGACCCGCGGATGAATGCCGATCAGTCGCTGGAATTGGCGTTTCTTATTGCTGAAACCCTGAAGCAAGTCCGCCGCTAAATCGCAGCGCCNCCTTCGCGAGCAAGCCCGCTCCCACACTGGATTTGTGAACAACACAGAACCAATGTGGGAGCGGGCTTGCTCGCGAAGGGGCCAGCTCAGTCACTATCAATCTGTGCCAATGCCACCCGCAACCGCACCGCACTCGCCCGCGGGCAATTCAACTGAACCCGCTCAAGCCCCAGCCAATCCGCCATTCGCCGCAGATTGACCGCCAACGCCAGCATCCCCTCGTCATCCAGCCCCGGCTCTTCCTCATGCACAGCGTGCACCGCCAGCCTGCCCTGCGCCCGCTCGGCGCGCAGATCCACCCGCGCGGCAATCCGTTCATTGTGCAAAAACGGCAAAACATAGTAGCCGTAGACCCGCTTGTCCTGCGGCGTATAGATCTCCAACCGATAGCGAAAATCGAACAGACGCTCGGTGCGACTGCGCTCCCAGATCAGTGAGTCGAAGGGTGAAAGCAAGGCGCTGGCCTCGACCTTGCGCGGCACTGTCGGCTCAGGCAGACAATAGGCCGGTTGCCGCCAGCCCTGGACTTCACACGCCAGCAATTCACCCGCCTCCACCAGTTCCGNCAAACGCGGNCGGGCATCACCGGGACTCAGGCGAAAGTAATCGCGCAGGTCTTTTTCTGTTCCGACGCCCAACGCTGTCGCGGCATGCAGCAACAGGCCGCGCTGGGCCTCGGCCTCACTCAGCAGCGGCTGCGCAAGAATCGCCGAAGGAATCACCCGCTCCGGCAGATCATAAAGCCGC
>Ga0065714_10064895_pt1 | contig 15980 bp, 12 predicted proteins | sample MisRhiReplicate2_FD_59101 | JGI IMG/M metagenome (GOLD analysis project Ga0065714, IMG submission 59101) | Miscanthus rhizosphere microbial communities from Kellogg Biological Station, MSU, sample Rhizosphere Soil Replicate 2: eDNA_1 v2... | ecosystem: Host-associated > Plants > Roots >...
TTAAATTTGGGAGATAATTTACTTTAAATTTTTCCGGGTTAAAAAAAATCACTGAAAAAGTTTCGGGGCTCGGCAAAGCCGAACCCCGAAACGAAAAATAATAAACTAAGGATATTGAATCGGTAACATTACACTAAAAACTATAACCATTTTTCTTACCAAGTTCCAAAATAGATTTCTCGATTGCCTTTCCCAAATCATCACTTTCAGAACTTCCACGTTTTTTCGTTTCAGTATCGATGAACTCTTGTCTTTTTCTGGCGAGAATTTCAATTTCTCTCTGAATTTTATCCCGGTCTGCAGATTTTTGAGCTACAATTTTATTGATTTCATCTTTGCTTTTACCTTTCAGTTCAGAAGGCAATTCTTCTTCTTTTATTGATGAAATGTAGCTTTTGTCTTTTTCAACTTTATCCACCAGATCCCAATGGTCGTTTTTGTAAGCATTTTTCTTAGACTTACTTACGGCTCTTTCGACAGCATTAGAAGCAGATTGAGATTCTGCATTCACGTCCTGAACAGCCTGTTTGTTTTTCATTTCAGAACCTCGACTTCCGTAAGAAATATAGGTGTCATTCAGCTGAGAATTGAATTGTGAAATTTTAACGTCATAAGGTGTTTCAATATAAATTACTTTTCGGTCGCTGTCGATATTAAAGAATTTTCCTTCACCAAGATGGGCTCCGTTTTGCCAGAAAGTTTGAATACCTTCATCACGGTTTCCGCAGAAAATGGTATTAGTATAAATGTTTTTGGCTTTAGCTTTTGAAATTACATCTTTGTAATTAATTTTTCCCTGATCAAACGGTTCATTTCCGGCGATATAAATCAGCTTCATGCTTTTTTCGTTTCCGTCCCAATTGAGATTCATTGAGGCATCACGGATTACCGCACCGCAATATTCACTTCCGCCATTGGTTCTCAAAGCAAAAAGTTTTTCTGAAACCAAATCTAAATCTTGAGTCAATGCCGTGACTTGTCGGATATAATTTTCATCTTTCAAACCGTCATTTCCGTATTCATATAGAGCAATTTCTATTTGTGGAGCTTGTCCGTTGTACTTTAAAGTGGTTAAAGTATTGACGATATTCCAAAGTCTTGATTTTGCCTGATCAATCAATCCATCCATACTGTTTGACGTGTCTAAAAGCAATGCAACCTGAATTTTGTTGTCTTTTGAAACTGTAATTGTTGGCTCAGTAGAAATATTACTTTCTATAACTTCTCTCTCGTTGGCTTTATTACTGCAACGGATGTCTGATATTTTTCCTGCACTTAAAAAAGCGGCTACACTTGTTGTGATTGTTAAAAATTTTAAGGTATTCATAACATATGTTTTTAATTATTAATTGAATATTATTTAAATTTCTCTAAAACTCTAAAACTCTAAAACTCTAAAACTCTAAAACTTTGAAATTACCTGCTGTAGTACTGGATCTGCATTTCCTTCGGATATTTAACATCATAAGAGAAATTGATTTTATCTGAAGCTCCGCTGTTGATTTTTCTGTTCCAAAGAATGCTTCCGGTTTTATCATCATAAATTCCGTTGCCGATTTCTAAAGATTTCACGGTGATTTTTGAATTTTCACTTAAAGGAAGTTGGTCAAGAATTTCCAGTTCGACATTTTCTTTCGTATTGTTTCTTACGGTAATTTCATAAGATTCAGTTTCCCATTTATTGGAGTTGAAAGTTTTCTGTGAAGTTTTATCTTCAAGCTTGATTCTTTTCACCACAATTCTTTCGTCAACACCCAAAGAAATCGGGAATTCTTCTTTTACATAAGTGCTTGTGATATTGGTTTTTCCGATGTAATTATCTTCAAAATAAATATTCGCTTCTCCTGAAATAAGATTTAGGTTTTGCCAGTTTTTCACAAATGCCATCAGGAAAACCTGATTGTTTAGTTTCGGAACAGTGTGATATTTATAAGTTGCATCAACCTCTTTTTTATCAAGAATAACATATTGCTCTTTTTCCTGACTTACAATGGTTTGGTTAAATTTCAATTCATACAAAACATTCATCTGATTATCTGAAACTGTCGCAACAGGAATTTGGGTCGGTGCAGCAATTTCTTCTGCACGCATTTGATAAGAATTGGTGAGAGCGGCTTTTTCTTTTTTCAAATAACCAACTGTTGCATCATCATAATTGTGAGCTGTGTATTCAGCGACATACAATGGCGATAAAATCGGTCTGTTTTGATTGTAAGATGGTCTATAAGTAGAAACGAAAAGTTTCACATTGTTCCAGTCTTGTCCGGTTTTCTGATAAATTTTTCCTTTGTAAACAATTTCTAAAGGTTTCTTTGTAGACAAAGCTCTCAAATCATAAGACGGAATCCAACCTGCATTTGAAACGATGTAGCTCACTCCAAGATTCAGATTCATCTCATTTTCAGCAAGAATTTCAAGGATAAGCTCTTTTTTGTTTTGATTTTTATGAGTTTGTTCCTCAGAAAATTGCTTGTCAATTTTGGCAATGTTTTCATCCAAACCTATTTTTTGCTCATTTAAAAGAAAAACCTGATTATCAATTTCCAGCATTCTTTTTCTGTAAAATTCTGTAAGTTTTACCAACTGTTCCTGTGGCGTAGATTTGTCGTTGGTAGAGACTTTTAAATTATCATTAATGATATTTTGTTCGCCTGAAAGATTTTTAATCTGAATATTCAGCAAATTGACCTGTCTTTGAAGTTTTTTCTTTTCATCATCCAGTTTTTTTTCTCCATCCGACATTTCATCATTTTTCAGATAATTGCTTTGTGGAGTTATTGATAGGAGAGTTGTATTCTTTTCGAGATTGATTTTGTAAGTGTTTTCGTCCAAATCATTCGGAAGATTGATGATTTTAACTACATTTCTTCCTTTTTGAAGATTCACATTTGTGCTTCCAAAAACTTTAGCACCTTGTAGAAAAACAGTTGCCTGTTTTACGTCGATTTCTTTTCTGATTTCCTGAGATTTTAAAAAGGAAACCGAGAGAATTAGTATTAAAAAATAGTGTCGCATTGTTTATTATTTTTTGATTTCTAAAGTAAAATTACCACGAATCTCAACTGAAATCTGACAGACTTGGTGAATTGAGGTTTTCACTTGGTGGAAGTTTTTAGGTAAAAAAAAGACAGTCATTTCTGACTGCCTCTTAAAAAACTAAAGAATTTCGTATCTTGTTTTGATGCTGTACTTCAGCTTGATGTTTTCGATATTATCAAAAGAATAATCGACACTTTGGTCTGCAGCTTCCAATTGTACATTTGCCATTTTACTTCTGTAAGCTACAGGAAGAATGGAATCACTCATATAATCTTCAATTTCTACGATTTCAATTGCATCTCCTGCCTTTTTGTTGATACTTCCCAAAAGGTAATCTGCTTTTTCTTTCGCCGCTTTTAATGCATTGATCTTAACGGATTTTCTGAAATCTGCAATTTTTGTGTTTTTAATTTCTGCAATATTCAGATTATTGACCCATTTCTGATTCAAATCTTCAAAAAGTTTACTCACATTCGTTTTTGCGCTTATTTTAAACTGAAAACTCTTGGTGAACTTTGTAGTTTTTGAGTATAAATTCTGATACATCGATTTAAATTTGATGTCTTCATTTTTCACTCCGTCATTTTTCAGAGTTTCAAATAAGAGTTTTTCGTTGTCTGCCAATTGATTTTTGTTGTCGGCTTTTATACCAATGTTGAAGATGATCTCATCTGGTTCTACTTCCATTTCGGCAACTCCTGTTACTTCAATTGCATTTTTCTTTACTTCCTGTGCATTCACCAAACTTCCTGCTGCAAAGATTCCGACTAATAAAAGGTGTTTCAGTTTCATATGTAATTATTTATTGTTTAAATTTCTAAAGTAAAATTACCACGAATAGAAACTGAAATTTTGGAAACTTGGTGAACTGAGGTTTTCACTTGGTGAAAATATTTAACCCGATTGCCTGTTAATCAACCAAGATGTGAAATTGGCTCTGCAATGCATTCATTTTGCTATAATTAATAACTTTAGCATTAATCATTTCATTATTGAAAGAAAAAATAATTGTATTGTCTTTCTTATTTTTCACGAATAAATGTTTGGAAACATGATGTTGATCATCTTCGAGGATAATTTGATTATCAAAAGAAATATCATAATGATAAACGATCATTTTTTCCGAAGATTTTTCCATGAAAATCAGGTATTGGTCTTTATGGAAAAATAAATATTGATATTTGCTTTCGTGAGAAGTTACATGATAGGCTCCGGCTAAATTCAATGAGTTTTTTTCATCTTCATTATTGAAATGTGGTATTCCTATTTTGATAAATAAAATTCCTAAAATCAGTATTTTAATAAAAGCTTTAAAAGGCAGAAATATAGCTTGATCAAAAAAAGCTTTTTTTGGAAGACTGATAATTTTCAGAATGAGTTTCCATCCATCTTCTCTTGCAAGAAAGATGCTCATTAAAAGTAAAATCAATGAAAAGAATTTCACTGAAATATCAAACCCGATATTGATGATAAAAATTTGACTAAAACTGATTATTGCCAATAACAATCCGAAAAACTGAAAACGCTTGATTAACAATAAAATTCCCGTGAAAAACTCAATAGATCCAATAATCAAATTGTAGACTTTTGAAGTTCCAATTGTACTCCAGAATAAAATATCTTTATCTAAATTTCCAAATCTTGTAAGCAAAATATTAGATTCAGGTTCAGGAAATTGGGTTTTAAAAATTTTGTCTGTACCGTATTTTATCAGAATTACAGAAATATATAAAACGCATAAATATTCTATGATCAATAAAAAATTATTTCCCCATTTCTTCTTTATAATGAAACTGAAAATGGAAGATGTGAACAACAGGATGATGATTAAAACCAACATTGAACAGCTGTCTGAACTGTAATCAATTCTGACATTATTTTTATTGAAAAAATATTCTAAAAGAAATTGAGTAAAATCTCCAAATATAAAATGAGTAATTTTTAGCTGAAAATCATTCACAAAACTCAACGGAAAAAAAAGAATAAACTGTAGAAAGAAAACACCAAAAAAAGCAGTAATCTTTTTTAAGATAATTGATTTGCGGTACACTTTTTAAAATTTTAACGATGTTTTTTATAAATATAAAGAGACGCAAAAACGGCGATGCTTACAACCAACAAATACATCATCTCCTCCATTGATTTAGAATTTTTTATCTCAGCCGATTTTATTGCTTTTTTAATAGAAATTGGCTTATATTTTTTCGTTTTGCTATCATATTTTAGAAATATGGTACTGTCGATATCATTTTGAAAGTAGTAATCTTTCTTAAGCACATTTTTTACACTATCAATATTTTCGCTGGAAAAAATCGCATGATTATAAACTGTATCTCTTCCGGCTTTCCATTTTTCGGTATTTCCATTCCTTGTATTTTTGCAGAATAATGAAGTGACCATTACGCTTTTTTTATCATCGATGATAATGACGCTATCTAATTTTGAATTGGTTACAAACCTTTCAGGTGCAACTCCAAGATTGGAATAATTGGTGTTGTAACGATCTTCCACAACGCTTTTTTCAAAATATTTCATATCACCACTATGGCTTTTATATGAAATTAATTTGGTTTGAGATTGCAGAGTATAGCTCCAAAATAACAGAACAAAATGAATTAAAAATGATAAATTTCTCATGATAAATAAGTTTAAAATTATGATACAAACTTAGCGTCATAATCACGGGCTGAAAGAGCAAACTTGGTGAAACCTATTTTTCACTTGGTGAATAGTTGTTTGACAAATTATATATATGTATATCTTTGTTTTATGAAAATATTTCAGGTTTTTGCGCTTCTTTTTTTTATGACTTTTGGGAATATGCTGTATTCTCAGAATACAAATGTTGTAAAAGAAGTTCAGGCAGAAACTAAAAAACTGAGTAAAGCCGTTGACAGCAAAAACGAATCTGCACAAGCAGAATCTTATTACAATATAGGAGAAACCTTTTTCAACGATGGCAATTTTTCTAAAAGTGAAGAATATTTTATAAAATCAAAAAACATCTACGAAAAGCTGAATGACAAGCAGAATCTGGAAAAAGTAACCCGAAAACTGGCTCAATCTCAGGAAAATCAAAATAAGTTTAAATCTGCAGTCAGCAATTATGAAAAAGCATCAAATATTGGATATTCAAAATCGAAAAAAGTTTTAAATTCCAATGATGCTTCAAGACTTTCATCGCCGGTGACAGAAAATAAGGCAGAAGCCATCCAGAACAATATTCAGATCAGCGAAAAGGAAAATAATAAAGAAGATCTTGCAGCAGGTTACAGCCAAATGGCAGATGTCAATATTGAAAATAAAAATATTCCCAAAGCTGAGGAAAATCTCAATAATGCATATAGAATTTCAAAAGATCAGGCTCCGCAACAGGCTTTGGCAATCAATCAGAAACTAACTGATTTTTATGTTGAAAATAAGAATTTCGATAAAGCTATCGAAGCGAAAAAATCAGTTTTAAAAGAAGATTTTGTAAAAGATAATTCTCAGAAAAAAATAGAACAGATTCAGGAATTGGCAGAAATTTATATCAAGAAAAATGATCCGAAAGAAGCGATTGTTTTATTGAAAAACGCCTATGATATCGCTTTAAACAAAGGTCATACTTTGGAAGCTCAGAAAAGTGTGAAGAAACTCGACAGCTTATATTCAATTTCTGAAAATACTGCCGCTTCTGTGAACCTTTACCGTGATTTTTTAGGAAAACTTCCCGATTTAGTTTCAAAAGACCGAAGTTTGGTTGATAACAAAATTCTCGAAGATACCGAACAGCGAATTTCACAACTCGAACAGGAAAAAAAGCTAAAAGATGAACTAATTCGCAAGAAAAATATTTTTAATTACAGTTTAATTGGAGCTTTGCTGATATTGTCAGTCTTAATATTTTTTATATTCAGAACCTTGAAAAAAGTCCAGATCAAGAATAAGAAAATTGCTCTACAATCATTGAGAAGAGAGATGAATCCTCATTTTATTTTTAACAGTTTAAATTCTGTCAATCAGTTTATTGCCACAAATAATGAATTAGAAGCCAATCAATATTTAACTAAATTCTCAAAACTGATGCGAGGTGTGATGGAAAATTCTGCGGAAGATTTTATTCCGTTTCAGCAGGAATTAGATTTGCTTCAAAATTATTTAGCTTTAGAAAAAACCCGTTTCGCAGATAAATTTGATTACGAAATTTTTGTTGATGAAAATTTAAACCAACAAAATCTTCAGATTCCCGGAATGATGGTTCAGCCATTTTTGGAGAATGCGATCTGGCACGGATTGCGTTACAGAACTGAAAAAGGATTTTTAAAACTCAATTTTAGAAAAGAAAATCAGTATTTAAAAATTACCATAGAGGATAACGGAATCGGAATCGAAGAAAGCAAAAAACAGAAAACCATTCACCAAAAAAACCGGGAAGGTCGTGGAATGAAAAATACGTTGGAGAGAATCAGACTGCTCAATGATTTATATAAAAAAGAGATTTCGTGTTCCATAAAAGATTCTGAAAATGGTGTTATGGTCGAAATTACGTATAAATTAATCAGTTATTAAATTGATTTTTCCAAGAGTCAGCTTTGAACTCGAACTTTAAACCCGAAACCTTCAAACATGAAAATAAAATCAGTAATCATAGATGACGAAAAAATTGCAAGAGATGTTCTCAGAAATTATCTCACAAAATATTGCCCGCAAATTGAGATTTTGGGTGAAGCGGAAAATATAAAAGATGCCGTTCCTTTGATTGCTGAAAAGCAGCCGCAATTGGTTTTTTTGGACGTTGAAATGCCTTTCGGAAATGCTTTTGACGTCTTGGAAGCAACTAAAGAATTTTCTTACGAGACAATTTTTATCACGGCTTTTTCGCAATATTCTTTACAGGCTTTGAATAAATCTGCAAGCTATTATATTTTAAAACCAATTGATATTCAGGAGTTGATTTTGGCGGTCAATAAAGTTGCTGAAAGTATTGAAAAGAATGAAGAACTCAACCGAAATAAAATTCTTCTCGAAAATTTAAAACTAAAGCCCGAAAAACAACAGTTGATTCTCCCCACTTTACAAGGTTTTGACGTTGTTAAAACAGAAGATATTGTTAGGCTTCAGGCGGATGGGAATTTTACTCAGGTTTATCTCATAGATAATTCTAAAAAGATGGTTTGTCGGTTTTTGAAACATTTTGATGATCTGCTCGAAAATCCTTTTGTAAGAGTTCATCGTTCGCATATTATCAATACAAATTTTGTGAAATCATATCACAAAAGCGGTACCGCAACTTTGTCCGATGATACTGAAATCGAAGTTTCCTCAAGTTTCAAAGATCAGTTTTTGAAAGTTTTTTCTTGAAGTTTTTTGGGCAGCTTTTCCGCCTTCCGCTCCCGCTTTTTTGTTTCACAAAAAGAGCTCCGCTCAAGTCGGGGTGCAACGATTCGATGTTAAAATTACAGTGAAAGGCATCATTTTTGAATTTTCATACCAACAAAAATATGTCAATATGAAAACTTTTCAGAAAATAGCCATTCCGGTTTCTTTAGCTGTTGTTGGTTTTTTAATATTCAATTCCTGTTCAGTAGGAATTCCGAAAGGAGCAACGGCAATCAAAAATTTCAACTCAGAAAAATATCTTGGTAAATGGTACGAAATTGCCCGTTTCGATTACAAATTCGAGAAAAATATGGATAATGTGACTGCAAATTATTCATTGAATTCTGATGGAACGATTAAAGTTCAGAACAGGGGTTACGATTACGTCAAAAAAGAGTGGAAAGAATCGATCGGTGAAGCAAGATTTGTAAATGATAAATCTGAAGCAAGGTTAAAGGTTTCTTTTTTCAAACCAATTTGGGCTGGTTATAATGTGATTGATATTGATGATGATTACCAAAATGCATTGGTTGTAGGAAACAGCACAAAATACATCTGGATTTTATCGAGAAATAAGGAAATACCCAACAGCATCAGAGAAAGATTTTTAGCAAAAGCTCAGAAATTAGGCTACAATACAGGTGACTTAATTTGGGTAAAACATAATCCATGAGCGAAGTAATTTGGAAAAGGTATACATACAATTTGTCATTCCGTAGGAATCTAAATACCAATTATATTCTATGCTTAGATTCTTACAGAATGACAAACTAAACAATCAATTCAAATTTTTATACTCTTTCCATTCTAAAAAACGATGATCAATAATCTGTTTCATCAAATCATAGTTTTCATAAGTGTCTTCAATGTGATAAAAGGTTTCATATTCAAAATCACTTTCTTCGGCCAGAGAATCAAAAATATTGATATAATCCGTAGCAAATGAACTGAATTTATCTGCAAAATCGGTTTCATCAACATAATAATCTTTAGCAAAAGCATTTCCCGTATCATTCAGATCATATTCAGAAAACTTTCCGTCTAAAGCATCAATAATAAAATCTGCACCGGTGATTTCACGTTTTTTTAGACTTTCAATTTCATTTTCGTGGTCTTCATTAAGCTCATTAGAATGTAAATTGTTGTTAATGCACCAATTGAGAAACATTCCGGTGTGGGTTGCGCTGTTTTTCTCAGGAATTCCTTCAGGGAAATCTCCGCCATAATGCCATGAGGCATCATCATATTTAGTCATAATCTTTATTATAGTAGTCGACAGTTCAAATCAAAGATATAAAAAATCATTTTCTTTTGTTCACTATCGAGATTTTCACGTCATTTGTAGGGAATTTATTCAAAATTAAACGCATGCAAAACGCAGTTCTTATCACCATTGGTGACGAAATTCTTTCCGGAAATACCGTTGATACCAATTCAAATTTTATTGCAATCGAACTCAAAAACATAGGAGTCAAAGTGGTACAGATTTTTACCATTTCAGATGAAATTGAAATGATTAAAAATACTTTAAGATCAGCTTTCGAAATCGGAGATTTAGTCATTACCACAGGAGGTTTGGGTCCGACAAGAGATGATAAAACCAAAAAAGCTTTAGCCGAATTTTTTGATGATGAAATTGCATTGGATGAAGTTACTTTTGAACATCTAAAAGGATACATGGAACGACGTGGTCGCATCGAAATTTTAGAAAGAAACCGCGAACAGGCTTTCGTTCCGACAAAATCTACCGTTTTTCAAAATCATTATGGAACTGCACCTTGTATGATGATGGAACAAGATGGAAAATTGTCTTTCAGTTTACCGGGCGTTCCTTACGAGGTAAAACCTTTGATTAAAGACCAAATTGTTCCTTATTTAAAAGATCAATATAATCTCAATTATATTTCTACAAGGATTGTTTCCGTGGTTGGGATTCCCGAAAGCATTTTGGCTGACCAAATCGAAAATTGGGAACTTGCTTTACCGGAAAATCTCGCTTTATCTTATCTTCCGGTAGGAACACGGGTGAAACTGAGACTTACAGCAACCGGAACTGATGAAAATCTGCTGCAATTCCAACTTGAAAATGAAATTCAGAAATTATTTCCGATTATCGGTGAGAATATCATTGCAACGTCTGAAGATAAAATTGAGAAAATTTTAGGTGAAATTTTAACCCAAAAAGGACTCACAATTTCAACAGCCGAAAGCTGCACAGGTGGAGAATTATCTTTTTTATTAACTGCAGTTCCCGGAAGTTCAAAATATTTTATAGGTGGAATTGTAACGTACGCAACACAGAAGAAAATCGATCTCCTTCATGTTTCGGAAGGCACAATTGAACGTTTTACTGTCGTAAGCGAAGAAGTTTCACGTGAGATGGCAGAAGGTTGTCAGAATTTATTTAAAACAGATATTTCGCTTTCCACCACAGGAGTTGCCGGTCCCGGAAAAGGTGAAGATGGCAAAGATGTCGGCTTGGTTTATTACACGATCAAAGTCAAAAATGAATCTGAAACTTTCAAACTTTATCTTCCGCATCTGGAGAGAAATGATTTTATTTATTTTGTCTCTCAAAAAATAATTCAGGATCTGGTGGGAATTTTAATCCATAAATAAAAGGCATTATATTAAACCTTCATGGTCTTTGTTGAATGAAACGCCTTGGCAAACCCTAAAACAGTTAGTGGGCGAAAAAGAGAACTTACGAAAAAAAATCTGAAAATATTAGATGTGATTTTATCAAAATCCGATTTATAAAATAAAATTAACTTTACCGTAACAAAATTTAATTTAAATATACATATTGTATAAATTATTATCATAATGAAATCGCTATGTTTTACTGTGAATAAAATCACAAAAATATTGGCGATTGCATAAGACCTTAAAAAAAATAAAAGTTTTCTTATGAAAAAATTAACGCTTTCTTTGTTTTTATTGGCAGGAATTTGTTCGCAAAATACGCTGAACGCTCAGGCTAAATCTACCAAAACAGCAATTACAACTGACAAAGGCTTAGACCTCAGCTTGATGGATAAATCTGTTCGTCCGCAAGATGATTTCTACAATTATGTGAGCGGAACGTGGATGAAAACTGCTAAAATTCCTTCTGATAAACCAACATGGGGAAGTTTCAACAAATTAGCAGACGATACAGACAACAACTCGATGACGATTTTAAATTCTCTTCTTAAAGATAAGTTTGCAGACGGAAGTGAAGGTAAAAAAATTCAGGATCTGTATGCTACATACATGAATATGCAGAAGAGAAATGCTGACGGAATCAAGCCTATTCAGGAAAACATCAGTAAAATTGACGCTATTAAAAATCTTACGGATTTACAAAATTATTTGGCATCTGTTACCAAAGACGGCGACAATACATTCTACAGTTGGGGAGTATATTCAGATTTGAAAGATTCTAATATGAATGCGGTTTACCTGGGTGATGCTGCATTGGGAATGGGAAGAGATTACTACCAAAAAGTAGATGTGAAAAACACTGAAGCTCTCGCAGAATACCAAAAGTATGTTGCTTCAATGTTGAAGGAATTAGGCTACAAAAATGCTGACGCAGCTGCAAAAGGAGTGGTTGATTACGAAAGAAGTATCGCTAAAAACTTGTTGACAAACGAGCAAAGCAGAGATAATACACTTCAATACAACCCAAAAACGATTGCTGAGCTTTCTTCTTTAGTAAAAAATGTAGACCTTGCTTCTTATCTTAAAAAAGTTGGCGTAAATACAGACAGGGTGATCATCGGTGAAATCGGATATTATAAAAACTTTGATCAGTTGGTGAATGAGAAAAATCTTCCCGTAATTAAAGATTATCTTAAATTTCACATGATCAATGGTGGTGCTTCTTATTTAAGCGAAAAATTAGGTGATACAAAATTTGCTTTTTACGGTAAATATTTAAGAGGTCAGCAAGAGCAGAGAGCTTTGAACAAAAGAGGGTATGAGTTGATCAACGGTTCTTTGGGTGAGGCTTTTGGTAAATTATATGTTGAAAAATATTTCCCGGCTGAAGCTAAAGCTCAGATGGTTGAACTGATCGATTATTTAAAGAAAAGCTTCGCAGTTCACATTAACGGTTTGACGTGGATGTCTTCTACTACAAAAGAAAAAGCAATGACCAAACTGAATAAATTTACAGTAAAAGTTGCTTATCCTGATACCTGGAAAGATTATTCTAAATTAAACATCGTCCCTGAATCAAAAGGTGGAAATTTATATGCAAACCTTCAGAACATTGCAGAATGGCAGTACAATAAAGATTTGGCGAAAATCGGAAAACCTGTTGATAAAATAGAATGGGGGATGACTCCACAAACTGTAAATGCTTATTATAATCCGGTATATAACGAAATCGTTTTCCCTGCTGCGATTCTTCAGCCGCCATTCTTTAACCCAAATGCTGATGCAGCTGTAAATTTTGGTGGAATCGGTGCGGTTATCGGTCACGAGATCAGCCACGGTTTTGATGATTCGGGTGCACAGTTTGATGCTGAAGGCAACCTGGTTGACTGGTGGACTCCGGAAGACAAGGCAAACTTCGAAAAAGCTACAAAAGCTTTGGCTGCTCAATATGATAAGTATGAACCTGTAAAAGGAACTTTCGTCAACGGAACTTTCACCAACGGTGAAAATATTGCAGATTTAGGTGGTGTAAATATTGCTTATGACGCATTGCAAATGTATTTGAAAGATAAAGGGAATCCTGGCGTAATCAGTGGCTATACTCAGGATCAGAGATTCTTCTTAAGCTGGGCAACTGTTTGGAGAACTTTATCAAGTGAGAAATATATGGTAAATCAAGTGAAGACAGACCCGCATTCTCCTGGATATTTCAGAAGCTTTGGTCCGTTAACCAATGTTGATGCTTTCTACAAAGCATTTGATGTAAAACCTGGTGATAAATTATACAAGAAACCGGAGGAAAGAATTAAAATCTGGTAATCAATAAAAAAACCGTTCATTTTTGAACGGTTTTTTTATTTTAAATTTTAGTAAATAAGAAGCATTTTCAAATAAATTAAATTTTTAGTTCGATGTAAGTTCAAAAAAATATTCATATTGTTTGTCATTCCGCAGGAATCTCAATGATGATAAAATTCGATATTTAGATTCCTGCAAAATGACCAATCTTATTATAAAGTATAAATAAAAAAATAAATTTTTGAAACTAAAATTCAATCAAAATATTATGAAAACTTAACCTGATTACTCCAATTTAGAGTTAATATCAGCCAGATTAATCTATAAAATCATCATATTGATTTAACATAATTTCTTATATTTGATCAAACTGATTACAAATCAAAATTAATTTAATGAAAAAACTAAATATTGCAGTACTTGCATTCTCAGGTATTGTATTTTTGAATTCTTGTGGAACAGCAAAAAATATGGAAACTTCGAAAGCCGAAACAACAGTCGTGGTTACAGAGCCGGTAAAACAGGAAACTAAAGAGGAGGGACTCAACTTATCTTACATGGATACCACGGTTCGTCCGCAGGATGACTTTTTCAGTTATGTGAACGGAAATTGGGTGAAAACCACTCAGATCCCTTCTGATAAAGCAAGTTGGGGATCTTTCAATGCGTTGAGAGAAAATGTAGATGATGCTTCTTTAAATATTTTAAATAAGATTTTAACTGAGAAATATGCAGAAGGTTCTGAGGGGCAGAAAATTCAGAATCTGTACGCTTCATTTACGGATGTCAGTAAAAGAAATGCAGACGGTTTAAATCCAATTAAAGGAGATTTGGCAAAAATTGATGCCATTAAAAATGTAAATGATCTTCAGAAATATCTTTTGGAAGCAACAAGGTTAGGCGATAATTCGTTCTATGGATGGAGAGTAGGGGCAGATATGAAAGATTCTAAAATGAATGCTGTATATCTTGGCGGTCCGGATCTTGGTTTGGGGAGAGATTATTACCAAAAAGTGAATGAAGCCAACACCAAAACTCTGGCAGAATATCAAAAATATGTAAGTCAGTTATTTGGAATTTTAGGTTACAAAAATTCTGATGCTGCAGCAAAAAACGTGGTTGATTTTGAAAAGCAACTGGCCAATTACCTGCTTACTTTAGAGCAGAACAGAGACGCAAATTTAAGGTACAATCCTAAAAATGTATCTGAATTATCCGGTTTGGTGAAAAATGTAAATCTTGCAAAATATTTAAAAGATGCAGGCGTAAATACAGATAAAGTGATCATTGGTGAAATGAAATATTACCAGAATATGGATCAGTTTATCAATCAGAAAAACCTTCCGTTGCTGAAAGATTATCTTAAATATCATGTAATTAACGGGAATGCAAGTAATTTGGGAGAAAGTTTAGACAATATCCGTTTTGATTTTTATTCTAAATACCTGCAGGGACAAAAAGAGCAGCGGGCAATGGATAAACGAGGCCTTGCTCTTGTCAATGGCGTTTTGGGAGAAGCTTTCGGGAAATTATATGTAGATGAATATTTCACTCCTGAGTCAAAAAAGCAGATGGAAATCTACATCGATTATATTTTAAAATCGTTTAAAACCCATATCAATGATATGGATTGGATGTCTCCTGAAACCAAAGTGAAAGCTCAGGAAAAACTGTCTAAATTCACAGTCAAAATTGCTTATCCTGATCAGTGGAAAGATTATTCTAAATTAAAGGTGGAAGCTCCTGCTCAAGGGGCAACTTTATATTCAAACTTACAGAATGTTTCGGCTTGGCAATATCAGAAAAGTCTTGAAAAAGTAGGAAAACCAGTCGATAAAACAGAGTGGGGAATGTCTCCACAAACGGTAAATGCATATTACAGCGGTTCAAACAACGAGATTGTTTTCCCTGCAGCAATTCTTCAGCCTCCTTTTTATAATCCGAAAGCCGATGCAGCAGTTAATTTTGGTGGAATCGGTGCCGTTATCGGTCACGAGATTTCTCACGGTTTCGACGACAGCGGTTCAAGATTCGATGGTGACGGAAACCTGAATAATTGGTGGACAGAACAGGACCGTAAGAATTTTGATGCAAAAGTCGGACAATTAGCAGCTCAATACAACGCTTATGAACCTGTAAAAGGAAGTTTTGTTAACGGTAAATTCACAAGCGGCGAAAATATCGGTGATTTAGGTGGAGTAGCGGTCGCTTACGACGCTCTTCAGATGTATCTTAAAGACAATGGAAATCCCGGACTGATCAGCGGATTTAATCAGGATCAGAGATTTTTCATGAGCTGGGCAACAGTCTGGAGAACCAAATCTACGGACCAGTATATGATTAATCAGGTGAAAACGGATCCGCATTCACCCGGTTATTTCAGAGCATTCGGGCCTTTGGTGAATCAGGATGGCTTTATGAAAGCTTTTGATATCAAACCGGGAGATAAGCTCTATAAAGCTCCCGAAGAAAGAATAAAAATCTGGTAGGATTTTAAACAAATGTTAATACGGAAAACGCATCGAAAGATGCGTTTTTTTATTTATTTTTCATAGCTTAGTGATACCAAAAGTTTAATAATCATTCAATTATCTGTGGTAATTTTGATTTATTTAAAGAAATATCATTACAAAATT
>Ga0065714_10003546_pt1 | contig 15975 bp, 10 predicted proteins | sample MisRhiReplicate2_FD_59101 | JGI IMG/M metagenome (GOLD analysis project Ga0065714, IMG submission 59101) | Miscanthus rhizosphere microbial communities from Kellogg Biological Station, MSU, sample Rhizosphere Soil Replicate 2: eDNA_1 v2... | ecosystem: Host-associated > Plants > Roots >...
ATTTTTTGCAGTTCATCCAATTTTCTTGGTTTTAATAACGCTACTGTTAGCAAAATTCTTGATTTTTGCGGATTTAGTCCGTAAGAAGCAATTAGTCCTAACTCGTCATCATTGCACTCTACATTACGCCCTACAATACCCGTTGCAACACGTGTGCTTCGAACTACAATAATTCCTTTTTTACTTGCTCTGGCGCAAGCATCAAGAGAAGCTTTATTCATATTTCCGTTACCAACACCGGCAATTACAATTCCTTTTGCACCTTTTTCAATTGAAGCATCGATTAAATCGGGTTTCATATCTGCATCTGCATAAATAATATCTACGCGAGGAAAAGTGGTTACTCCTTTCACATCGAATTCAGAACTTTTTCCGAATTTCTGATCAGGATAATGGTAAAAATCGTTAGTTCCGTATGAAGTAGTTCCGATAAGTCCGCGTATAGGAGACATAAAAGTCTGAACAGCAGTTGTGCTGACTTTCGTTAAAGATTGTGCTGAATGTATCCAGTCGTTCATTACCAAAAGTACGCCGTGGGCTTTTGCTTTAGGATCTGCAGCCACAGCAATAGCATTATAGAGATTTAAAGGACCATCAGCGCTAATGGCAGTCGATGGACGCATCGATCCTACAAGTACTACAGGCTTTTCTGTTTTTACCACCAGATTAAGAAAATAGGCGGTTTCCTCCATAGTATCCGTTCCGTGTGTAATCACAAAACCGTCTACATCTTTACTGCCCGCCAGTTCATTGATTCTGTTGGCCACTTTCAACATGATTTCAAATGACATATCCTGAGATCCTACATTCGCAATTTGTTCCCCTTTAATATCGGCCAGTTTCATGGCATCGGGCACTGCATTTACCATTGCGTCAATAGTTACCTGCCCGGAAGTATAGCCCGATTGCACACCACTTGCAGCAGATCCTGCAATGGTACCTCCGGTTGCCAGAATTAAAACTTTAGGCTTCGTTTGAGCAATTATACCTGTACTTACTGATAGTAAGATAATAAGAAACAATTTTTTATAAGAGATTGTATATACTTTCATAATATAGATTTTTTTGTTGATGGTTATTTTTGTCCTGTTAAACTGGCTGGATCAAGCAATTTTTTAATTTGATCTTCTGTAAGCAATTTCTTTTCACGAATAAGTTCCAGAATTCCTTTGTTGGTTTCAAGCGCTTCTTTGGCCAGCTCAGTAGTTTTTTCGTAACCCAAAACCGGATTAAGAGCAGTCACAATACCTACGCTCCTTTCCATATAATGGTCTTGCACTGATTTGTTTGCTGTAATGCCTTCGATGCAGTTTTTTCTGAATAAAGGAAATGTTTTAAAAAACAATCCTTGTGATTCCATCATGGCAATAGCTTCAACCGGTTCAAAAGCATTCAATTGCAGTAAACCGGAATGCGCAGCAAGCGTCACGGTTAAATCATTCCCGATAACTTTGAAGCAAACTTCATTCATTAACTCCGGCATAACAGGATTTACTTTACCCGGCATAATCGAAGATCCCGGTTGAAGTGCCGGTAAATTAATTTCAAATATACCAGCGCGTGGTCCTGAAGCCAGAAAGATAAGGTCACTACTTATTTTTGACATGGCAATAGCCATACTTTTAAGGGCCGAAGAATAAATTACAAATCCCTGTTGACTAGAAGTGGCAGCAATAAGATCTTTACTCATCACTATAGGTTTTCCTGTAATTTTAGCAAGATGCGTGGCCACCTTTTCAGCATAACCTGGCGAAGCTGTAATTCCGGTTCCTATTGCTGTCGCTCCCATATTTTGTTCACATAAAAACACTTCTGTTTTTCGTAAAGCGGCAATTTCTGCGTCAAGCTGATTTCCAAAAGCGTGAAATTCCTGCCCCATTGTCATTGGTACGGCATCTTGTCCTTCGGTACGCCCCATTTTAAGAATGTCTTTAAACTCGTCACCTTTTTTATGGAATGCTTTNGCAAGTAAATCAGCTTCTTTTATCAATTTATCATTGTGTAATANCAGCGCCACTTTAATCGCCGTAGGATAAACATCATTGGTAGATTGTCCCATATTCAGATCGTCGTGCGGTTCTAAATATTGGTACTCCCCTTTTTTATGGCCGCTCATTTCTAAACCAATGTTAGCCAGAACTTCATTGACATTCATATTGGCCGAAGTACCGGCTCCACCCTGATATAAATCTACCAGAAACTGATCGTGGTATTTTCCGTCCATAACTGCCTGGCACGCTTTTTCTATCGCAGCGAGCCTGTCTTTTTTAAGTCGGCCATCGGCTGCATTGGCACGCGCTGCGGCTAATTTTACCATGGCAAAGGCTTTTACATAATCGGGATAAAATTGCGTCGTCATTCCGCTGATCTGAAAATTTTCAAGAGCACGGGCGGTCTGAACTCCGTAGTAAGCATTGTTCGGAATTTGCTTCTCACCCAAAAGATCTTTTTCAGTCCGGGTTTGAGCACTAAGGAAGCTGATGTATAATCCGAAGAGGATTACATAATGTATTTTTTTACACATGGTGTTTTGTTTTTTAGTTTTTGGTAACTTTTAGAGCGCTATTTCTTTTTAGTTTTTTCTATAGAATGCCTGCGAGAAGTTATACTTAAATGAGAATTGCACTTTTGATATAGAAGTACTCCATCCGTCGCTAAAATTTTCACGATCCCCCCATTGAAATTCAGCTCCAACCAAGCAATTTTTTGCCGGAGAATACAGTACGTTTCCTACTACATATTGTCCTTTTTTGAAAGCGTCAGGAGTTTGTCCGTTAGAATTATCAATGTCAATCATCGAATATCCAAGAGAACTTGTGAATTTTTCACTCCAGCTATGATCAATAAAAGCCACAACCCCAAGAAGAGGAAGTGCAACACCTTTCACCGGTTCTGTTAGGTTTCCAGGATTAGTTTCTATTCCTATATCTACCGGAGCATCATTCATATAGTTCTGAATTCCTTCTCCATAAACAACTGAGCCTTTAAAAACAGTACTTTGCCCAAATTTAATATTGGTACTTAAATTCAACCCCCAACCCAGGGCATCTCCGGATAAATCAAATTGATCATTGTTTTGATCTTTCCATTCTACTTTTCTAAGTATACCGGCTAACTCTAAATATCCCCAATTAAATCCATGGTGATATTCTGCAGAAAGATCGGGTAACGGAAACCTGGCATTTACACCCTGAAGTTCTATACGATTGGCATACATCCCCTGATCGGCACTTGCCCCGGGTCTTTCCAGTGCAATAGTTAAACGGGTATCGCCCTGAATAGGCATATAACGAATTTGTACATTACGGAAGAACACCATTCCGGTTGGTCCCCAATACTCTAATGTGTTCGGAAAAACATCAATATCCATAAAAGGGCTCCAGGTCTGACCGGCTCCAAACTTTCCTAATTCAGCATAAGCGTGTCTCAAACGAAAAGTCGTCTGACCTGCATCGACACCAGTGCCGTACAATTCAAATTCAAATGTCGTTTTCAATTCCCCAATTCCTGTGTCAAAATAGTTTTTGATCCCAAATCTTGTCTGACGGACAGAGGCATAATAACTACCGTCTACGCCATATTCGTCTTTGTAAGATGGCAATTTGGTAGGTCGCACGGCATCATACCAATCTGGCTGAATCTGATCAAAATTATAGCCAATATCGGTCATGATAAACCCGTAAATCTCCATACTTTTCTGAGCATCATCGTCCTGCGAATGCGCCAGATTTACTACAAGAAAACAAATTATAATGGCGTGATACCGGATCCTGGCCATCTGTAAAAGATTTTTTTTCATAATTATTTTGGTTTAGAATTGTTTGCATTTTTTATTGAGCGCACCACTTGCTTTAATGGCGATCAGGCTAATAGGAAAAATTCATTCCATATTTTTTGTTATATATCGTACTATATCCTCTTCGAGTTCTTTGGTCAGATTTTCGTACTCGACTTTCAGATGAAAATCCTCCCGCATTTTTTTTCTGAATTTTTCAACATTGATTTTACTGCAGCAATAATCATCACACATCGTTTTGAAATCATCATCAACCAAATACAAAACTTTGATTGAGTCCTGATAACTGGAAAGTTTTTCGCTGTATAATTTCTCTGGAATTGACATTTTATTTCTCATTAAATACTGATATTCAATCAAATGTAAAAAAGTATAAGTTCGAAAAAGAGTTAAAAACCGTTAAATTTAACCGTTAAATGCAGGAAAAATCTTACTATTAGATAAATTTTCTTACAAAAAACCAAATTTTATCATAATATGAAAAGAAAATATTTAACTTTATAGTCATTAATTTTTGCTCTATTGTTCTCATTTAATGCAACTTATATGGAGGCTATAAAAAAAAACACACATGAAGAAATTTTTACCGAACTAGAATCTGTTTTAACATTTACATCATTAAAAAGCTCCCCTATCTTAAGTAAATTTTTAAGATATATTGTAGAGGAGACACTTAATGAAAATCAGCATTTTATCAAGGAATATTCTATTGCTATAAATGTGCTTAACAGGTCGGCTGATTTTAATTCTAACGATGATGCCGTTGTGCGTATTCACGCCGGTCGGTTACGGAGAATTTTGAACGAATATTATTTGACCATTGGACAAAACAATTCTTTAATAATAGACATCCCGAAAGGATGTTATATTCCTAGATTTATTCGAAAAGAGCATAATCGCGAAGAAAGTTTACCTGCCATTGCCCCTCCTCATAATGATATAAATCCAATAATTGCCATATTCCCTTTTAAATCAATCACTACCAAACAAAATTTAGATCTTTTTTCGCTAATGCTTTGTGAAGAGTTAAGCGCACAACTGTCACTATTTGATGACATTTCTGTTGTAGGAAATTTTTCTTCTGAAATGATTTCAAAAATTAATCAAAATATTATAGAGGCAGCCAAATCAATAGGTGCCGATTTTATTATTACCGGAAACATACAATGCAATGATAAAACAATACAAATAAGAGTTAGCCTCCTGAACTCAAGGACAGGAGAATTCGTAATGACGAAATCTTTTGATCATATTGATATCGAGGACATTCATCAAATACAAAATGAAATAACACACAGTATTGTCAGTGAAATAGGCGGGTATTATGGTAGTATTTTTAAAGAAATCATTAAAACCTCGCCCCTCAGAATTGCAGACAATTTAAGCATTTGGAAGGGAATTTACAGTTACTATAAATACCAATGTGAATGTACCTTTGAGAATTACTGGTCGGCTTTCAGAAATCTTGCTGAGGCATCAAAATTACATCCAAATCATGCTGCCACCTGGGCTATGTTAGGGGAGTTGAATCTTAACGGAGCTGCATTTGCAATTGACAATGACGAAAATACTATTGAAGAGGCTTATCGATGTGTAATGAAATCTTTAAAAACAGATCCCCATTGCCAACATGCCTGGCACACTTTGACAGCAGTTAATTTGTTTAAACAAGATCCGGAAGCCTGTCTCTATTCTGCCGAACAATGTATTAAAATAAACCCCAATGCATCAGGTATTGTTTCCGGAGTTGGATGTATGCTTGTTTTTGCTGGATATTTCGATAAAGGTTTTGCTATTATGCAAAAAGCCATTCAAAAAAATCCGTATTGTCCGTGGTGGATTAATATTGGTTTTTGTAACTACTATATATCCAAAAAGGAATATAAAAATGCTTTTTTATGGGCAGAAAAAATAGATTCTGAAGAAACTTTTTGGGATCCGCTTCTTAAATCTGCTACATTATCCCTGATTAATGAAGACATTAAGGCACAAAAATATCTTTCGAAACTTTTGGCGCTGCAGCCAGATATGCCAGACAAAATCCATCGAATACTTTCAAGCCTGATTCTTTCAGAAGATTTAGTGACAGAAATAGTTGAAGCAGTAGAAAGAATAGGAAAAATTCAAAAAATATAATTTAAACACTAAAAATCAATTAGTTGTATTTCATTAAAAACATCATTTTATTTTCAAAATTAGTTTCAAAAAATTAACGCCATGCAGAAATTAACCAAAGAAGATATTGCACAAGAAGTATTTGACCTCTATGATGATTATGCGCATAATAAAATTGAGAGAAGACAGTTCATCGAAAAACTATCCATTTTTGCCGTTGGCACTCTGACACTTCCGTCACTTTTAAGTTTCATGATGCCAAATTATGAAGACAGCATTTTAATTAAACCGGGAGATCCAAGAATCAAATCAGATTATATAAACTTTCAATCTCCCAAAGGCGGTGGATCTATTAAAGGTCTTTTATCGCAATCTGTTGAAACCAAAAAAAAGCTACCGGGAATTATTATCGTACATGAAAACCGGGGCTTAAATCCGTACATTGAAGATGTTGGACGAAGAGCTGCAGTTGAAGGTTTTATAACGCTTGCTCCAGATGCTTTATCGCCTTTGGGAGGTTATCCCGGAAATGACGATGCCGGGCGCGAATTACAAAAAAAACGTACCCGTGAAGAAATGCTTGAGGATTTTATTGCCGCTTATGAATATTTAAAAACACACAAAGATTGTAACGGTTATGTAGGTGTTGTCGGATTTTGTTTTGGCGGATGGATTTCTAATATGATGGCGGTAAAAATACCGACTTTGTCTGCCGCAGTTCCTTATTATGGCGGTCAGCCTACCAAAGAAGAAGCTGAAAAAATAACAACTCCCTTAATGCTGCATTATGCAGGTCTGGATACAAGAGTTAACGAAGGCTGGCCGGCTTTTGAAGAAGTCCTGAAAAAAAACAAAGTCGAAAACACGGCCTACTTTTATCCGGGAGTTAATCATGGTTTTCATAATAATACAACCCCAAGATATGATGAAGCGGCTGCCACTTTATCGTGGACACGAACTATCGATTTTTTTAAACAGAAATTAAAAAAGAAATAAGTATGAGCTGATCAAGGAGGCATTTGACGGAATTATAAATCCCGAAAAGACGACAAAAAATTTCATCTCAGATTCAATTTACTAGTGATAGTCGTGAATAGATTATTCTTTGATCAAAAATACTAACATTATTTTAATGGTATTTTTTTTACAAGCCATTATTATTTTCACTACTTTAGTATTGCTTTATCTTTACTGATAAACAAATAGTTACAATACTTTTTCTATTCTAAATCATTAAATTTAAGATCAATAATAAAAAACTTAATTTTTTTATTTATGAAATGTATCTGCACGCCTTTTATATCAATTAGCTGTTTTATTTTTTTACTGTTTCCAATTACAATAAGCGCCCAAACTACTGAAACTGCCAAACCGGAAAGTGACGTAAAATATCCGCAATTTCAATTTAAGGGACTTTTTCAGGGAAGATTTCTCGCAGCTATGACAGATGGTGTTGATGTTCTTGGGTTACAGCATAGCACCGGAGAAGTCACAAAGACATCATTTGATGTTAAAAGAATGCGTGTTGGTGTGAATACTAAAATCAGCCCGGAAACGGAAGTTGTGGTTTTAGTAAACTTAGCCGATTTTAAATCAGATCCAAAAGGAAAAGTTTTAGAAAATGCTTATGCTAAATATACGTTCAGTAAATATGCAGCTTTGGTTGGTGGTCAATTCAGAGCGCCATTTGGAATTGAAGATCAGGTTTCTGTAGATATCATCAAATCATTTGATTTCTCCAACCAATATTATGAATTCGGAAAAAACGGGTGGACCAGTTTTCAAATTGGAGCTTCAGTTTTAGGATCAGTTGATATTGGAGAAATTCCTGTAAATTATGCTGTTACTATTGTAAATGGGAATGGAAAAGATCAGGAAAAAGATAAAGATAATGGAAAACAATATTTTACAAGATGGGTTTTCGGATTATCAAAAAAGAATAAAATAAATCTGGGTTTAAACGGCGGAATGGGAGTGGTTTTTACACAGGACGTCTTTGCTATTGGTGCAGATATTACAAGCAATTTTAAACTTGCTGATAAACTTCATTTAGAGCTGCAAGCTGAATATAAACAAGGAACAAACCATAATTTATATTTTTCATTACCCGTGGAAGGCAGAACGGCAAGTGTTGCAGATTATCAAATGAGAGGTTTTTATTTTTTGCCTAATTTAAGATATGCAATAGCATACAACAGATTATCTTCTATAGAATTTTCCTGTCGATACGAGACTTTCGATTCCAGCTATAAAATCGACTCAAACGTAAGACAAACTTACACGCCAATGATTAGCCTTGAATTTGGTAAAGCCTATACCGGCCGCATCGAGTTAGGATTTACACTTGACAATTATGAAAAAGACATTCCGGATACGTCGGTATATAGCAGCAATTTATTTTTAATTCAGCTGCAATGCCGACTTTAATTTAATTTAATTCTCGATCATTATGAAAGAAGTAAAAATTACCCAAACCATCATTACATTTGCCGTTGGACTCATAATTTGGTTTATTCCGGCTCCACAGGGTGTTGTAATTGAAGCCTGGCATTTATTTGCCATTTTTGTGGCTACTATTCTCGGAATCATTCTCAAAGCAGCTCCAATGGGAACCATGTGTATGATTGCGATTGCATTGACTGCCTTTACGCAAGTTCTCGCACCGGGAGAAGCTGGAAAATCGATCACGCTGGCTTTAAAGGGTTTTGGCGATAAAGTAATCTGGTTAATCGGAATTTCATTCTTTATTGCAAGAGGTTTTATTAAAACGGGATTAGGAAACCGAATTGCTTTTTTATTCATCAGAGTATTCGGTAAAAGCTCCCTTGGGTTAGCTTACGGCTTAGGACTTGCAGATGTGGTTTTAGCTCCGGCGGTACCAAGTAATACGGCAAGAGGTGGTGGAATTATTTACCCCATCATGAAATCAATGTCCATGAGTTTTGGCTCCATGCCGGATCAGCCGGAAACACATCGAAAATTAGGTGCCTTTTTAACCTTGAATAGTTATAACATGAACCTGATTGCCTCTTCCATGTTTTTAACAGGAACGGCCAGTAACCCCATGTGTCAAAAATTTGCCCTTAATTTAGGAATCAAAATTTCATGGATGTCGTGGGCAACTGCGGCAATTGTTCCCGGTATCGTTTCCTTTTTTGTCATTCCGTTTGTATTGTACAAAATTTACCCTCCTGAACTTAAAAGCACCGGAGACGCTCCACAAATTGCCAGTCAGAAACTAAAAGAAATGGGACCCATTTCCCGAAATGAATGGTTAATGTTACTAACGTTTTTCATTTTATTATTCCTTTGGATAACAGGCGATTTATTCTCAATAGATGCTACAACAACAGCTTTTATTGGTTTAGTCGTATTATTACTAACTTCTGTATTAACCTGGGAAGATATTAAGGCCGAAAAAGGTGCGTGGGATACGATAGTTTGGTTTTCTGTTTTGGTAATGATGGCAAGCTCCCTCAATGAACTAGGCTTTATTGGCTGGTTTAGCGATCAGGTAAAAGCAGAGATTGGTGGTTTAAGCTGGCAAATGGCTTTCCCTATTATTATTTTGGTGTATTTCTTTAGCCATTATCTTTTTGCCAGTGCAACAGCGCACGTGGCTGCTATGTATGCTGCATTATTAGGCGTTGGTATTTCTATTGGAATTCCGGGATTACTGCTTGCCTTTATGCTTGGATTCGTGGGCTCCTTATACGGAACTTTAACGCATTACGGTCACGGACCCGCACCCGTTTTCTTTGGCAGCGGTTATGTCGACTTAAAAAGCTGGTGGGTTAAGGGTTTGATAACCGGACTTGTTATGTTGCTTATCTACATGGTAATTGGCGGTTTATGGATGAGAGTTATTGGCTATTTCTAAAAGACCAAAATAGACAATTAGGTTAAAAATCAGCAATTCAAAAGTAAGGTCATGCCATAAAACATATTTATTATGCTGCAAGCTTTTATCACAGGTTTATTAGCGACTTCATCACTCATTATTGGTGGGATATTGGCAATTCGGTATTCTTTAAGTAACCGTGCCATTGGTGTCATAATGGGTTTTGGTGCCGGAACATTAATTTCGGCCATATCGTATGAATTAATTTTTGAAGCCGTAAAACTAGGCAGAGGTACTATGTATCCGGCTTTTGGATTTTTTGCAGGCGCGTCTATATTTTATTTTTCAGATAAGCTTATCGCCAATTTTGGAACCAATAATCCGATGAAGTTAGGAAAAAGCAAAGCCTCCAATTTAATAATCCCGATGGTATTGGCAATTATCCTGGATGGTATTCCGGAATCCATCATCATCGGCTTAGGACTCTTTGAAGGAGTTTCAGGAAATCTTACGATGTTAGTAGCGGTTTTCATTTCTAATTTACCGGAAGCTATCGCAGGATCTTCCGGAATGAAATCTAGTGGCTGGAGTAATAAAAAAATCATAGTACTCTGGATCTGTATTGCATTACTATGCGCACTGGCAACTCTGGCCGGTTTCACGGTTTTCAGCAGTGCATCGCAGGAATGGCTTTCGTTTATTCAGGCTTTTGCCGGCGGTGCAATTTTAATGATGTTGGCCAACTCCATGATTCCCGAAGCTTACGAACATGGAGGAAAGTTGGCAGGAGTCTTTACTGTATTTGGATTCTTTTTTTCTGTTTGCATAGTTGTTTTTGAGAACTTCCATTAAAAAATAAAATCAATTTTATTCTTATGATTTGAGTCATAAAAAGTAGCCTTACCTGATAGTTAGATTTGTGATCATAAATGTTCGACAAACAACATTTATTTAAAATAAATTCTAAATATCACAAAATGAATTCACATCAAAAAGAGCTGATTAAAGCGACTATTCCAATCTTAAGAGCCAGTGGCGAAGACCTTACCCATTATTTTTATGCCAGAATGTTTAGAGAACATCCTGAATTGAAAAATATGTTCAATATGGGAAATCAGGCTAATGGAAGACAAAAATCGGCTTTAGCCAATGCCGTTTTGGCCTACGCCGAAAATATTGAAGACCCAGGCGTTTTAATTGGCGTTCTGAAAGGAATCGGAACCAAACACAGAAGCTTAAACATTCAGCCCGAACAATATAAAATTGTGGGTACACAACTAATTGCTTCTATTGCCGAAGTTGTNGGAGAAGCGGCCACACCCGAAATATTAGAAGCCTGGACNGTTGCCTATTATCAATTGGCAAAAATTATGATCGATCTTGAAAAAGGTTTATACGAAGAAAATGCAGCCAAACCCGGAAGCTGGAACGGCTGGAGAAAATTTGTNATTAAAAANATTGTTGAAGAATCAACAGAAATAAAATCGTTTTATCTTTATCCGGAAGACGGAAAAGAAATTGCTGATTTTCATGCAGGACAGTTTATTAGCGTTCAGGTTTTTGTTCCCGAATTAGACCTTTTACAACCAAGACAATATAGTTTATCCAGTGCTTTTAATCCGGAATATTATCGAATTTCAGTAAAAAAAGATAGCGGAATTGCGCCAAACCCATCCGGAATGGTTTCTCAAACTTTACATTCAAAATCAGAAGGTGATGTTATTTCAATTTCGGCTCCGGCCGGACTATTTCATTTAGAAAAAGATTCTCAAAATCCGTTAGTTTTAATCAGTGGCGGTGTTGGGCTTACGCCGATGTTAAGCATGCTGGAAACCAATTTAAACGCCATCCAAAATAAAAAAACAATCTGGATTCACGGCTGTCGAAATGAATCGGTTCATGCTTTTAAAGAACAAATTTCAACTTTAAAAGAAGAAGCCGAATGGCTGGAAACCTTTACTTTTTATGATTCAGTACAAAATGATGTAGTTTTTTCAAATGAAATAATTGAGGGTCGTGTCGATCTTCATAAATGCAAAGACGCTATTTTATTAGAAGAAGCAAAATTTTATATCTGTGGTCCTGAAATGTTCATTAAAACACAATACGAAGCCTTAATCAATTTGAACATCAATCAGGATAATATCTTTTATGAAGAATTTGGCCCTCAATTGATTAATCTGAATTAAAGTGAAAGTCATTCCTATTTACAGGAAAAAAAAGTTAACTCAATTCTTAAAAAATTGCATCACAACATTTTTTATCACACTGACATTGGCAAGTATTAATTGTACAGACCAATCTAATTTTTTATTTTTTTGGATGCGCTCCTGGATAGTTGCTTGTTTAATTTCAAACTTTTTTTCCTTTCTGTTTTCTTCTAAAAGATAATTTTTTTTTTAAGCCTTCAATCACTTGATTTGAAGGCTTTTATTTTTCGAATATTTATAGGGTTAAAAAGCACTTTACAGACAAATAAAAAAAGTAAAATCAAAAAAAAGATTGTGAAATTCTAGTTTAAATCGTTAAATTTATTGCGATATTGTTGATTCCTAAGAGTGTAATTAATTCTATCTTAGTAGAAACGAAACATTTAAAGCTTCATCTAACTTAAACAGGATGAGATCATTTAATAAAAAAACATTTTAACCCAGATTATATCCTACAATACAATGAATAAACAGCATTACAACCTTTTACTAGCCGACGATGATGAAGACGATTGCGCTTTTTTTAAAGAAGCACTTGACGAACTCTCGCTTCCGGTATCTCTTGCTGTTGTTAATGATGGCGTTCAGCTTATGGATTATTTAGCTGCCAATTCTTCTAATAACTTACCGGATGTGTTATTTCTTGATCTTAATATGCCTCGTAAAAATGGACATGAATGTTTAAAAGAAATAAAAGAAATTGATGACCTCAATTCGTTGCCGGTAATAATTTTCTCAACATCTCTGGATACAGAAATTGTNGACTTNATGTACAAAAAAGGCGCAACTTANTATATTNGGAAACCNGGCGAATTTTCTAAACTAAAAAAAGTGATCGAAAATGCCGTGAATGTAGTTTCAGAAAATAAATTAAAACAACCTGTACGAGAGCATTTTGTTCTTCAACCGTAAATAGTTTTGAGAATGAACCGTACAAACGAGGAACATTATTTTCTAGCCGGTGGTGGCGAAATGGGCGAACTGATTCGCGCCAAAGACTGGAGCAAAACATCTTTAGGCGATCCTTCAACATGGCCTCAGAGTCTTTGTACAATGGTTGCAGTTATGCTGGAAAACCCCTTTGGAATGTACATTGCCTGGGGTGACGATTATACACAATTGTATAACGATGGATATCGTCCTATTTTAGGTTCAACCAAACATCCCGATGCTCTGGGAATTAGTACAAGGCAAACATTCTCTGAAATTTGGGACATTATAGGTCCTATGTTTGATGGTGTTATGGATGGTAAACCTATTGGTTTTCCAGATTTTATGCTGCCATTAAACAGAAATGGATTTGTAGAAGAATGCTACTTCGATTTTTCATACAGTCCCATTAGAAAAGAAGATGGTACCGTTGGAGGTGTCCTTGTTACTGTTATTGAGACGACAGAAAAAAAACGGGCCACTGATGCCTTAAAAGAAAGCAATTCCCGTTTTTTAAATAATATTATGCAGGCTCCTGTTGCAATGTGTGTTTTTAGAGGAAGAGAACACATGGTAGAAATTGCAAATGAGAAAATGATTCAATTGTGGGGAACCACGGCTGAAAAGGTATTAAATAAACCTATTTTTGAAGGCTTGCCGGAAGCAAAAGATCAGGGTTTAGAAAATTTAATCAATTCCGTTTATAATACCGGCGAAAAGTTTATTGCAAATGAACGTCCGGTTCAATTGCCACGTAACGGAAAAATTGAAACTTTTTATCTGAATTTTGTTTATGATGCTCTTAAAGAAAGCGATGGAACTATCTCTGGAGTTGTTGCAATTGCTATTGATGTAACGACACAGGTTTTATCCCGGGAAAGAGTTGAAGAAGGCGAACAAAAAGTAAGACAGCTTGTAGAAAATGCCCCTTTTCCAATTGGTGTTTATGTTGGTAAAGAAAAACGAATTGAACTTGCTAACCAATCGATTATGGACGTTTGGGGAAAAGGAAATGATGTCGTGGGAAAATTATACACCGAAATTTTACCGGAACTTGATAATCAATTGGTTTTTGATCAAATTAGCCATGTTTTTGAAACTGGTGAATCTTTCCACTCTAAAAATACCCGAATTGATCTGACTATAAATGGTGTATTGGAAACCTTTTATTTTGATTATAGCTTTACACCATTATACGATATAAATGGAAACATTTACGGGGTAATGAATACTGCAGCCGAAACTACTGACCTTAATCTCGCCAAAAAAAGAATAGAAGAAAACGAGAATAATTTGCGAAGCATGGTTTTGGAAGCACCAATTGGTATCTGCGTTTTAGATGCCAGGACTTTGATAAGCGAAATCGTAAATGAAAGCTTTATTGAAGTTGCCGGAAAATCATATGACCAAATTGCAGGAAAACACTATTGGGATTCTTTTGCAGAAGTTAAACCTTACTACGAAGAAGCATTACAAAAAGTTATAGATGAAGGCCTTCCGTTTTATGCAAATGAAGTAGAAATGATGCTTGTGCGTCATGGCAAGGAAGAAATTATATATGTGACTTTTGTCTATGCCCCTCTTAAAAATATAGAAGGAAAAGTAACTAAAGTTGCTATCTGGGTTCTTGATAATACACCTCAGGTAAAAGCAAGACAAGAAATTGAAAAAGCAGACAAACGATTCCGTAATACTGTAAAACAAGCACCAATTGGAATTACTATTCTACGTGGTTCAGACTATCTGGTTGAAATGGCCAATGAAGCCTATCTAAAATTGGTTGACAGAGAAGAAAATAATTTTGTAGGCAGACCTTTGTTTGACTCTTTACCAGAAGTTGAAGAAAGTGTGAGTGCTTTATTAAAAGATGTTTTAACAACCGGAATTCCGTTTCATGGATATGAAGTTCCTATTCCTTTAAATCGCTACGGAAAACTAGAAATTTCGTATTTCGATTTTTTATATTCTCCTTTAAAAGAAGAAGACGGAACTATCTCTGGCATTATCGTAACGGTCACAGAAGTCAGCGAAAAAGTTGAAGCCCGAAAAGAAATAGAACAAAACGAAGAAAGACTAAAAATCATTGTAGAAGCCAGTGAATTGGGAACCTGGGAATTAAATGTAAAAACCAGAGAACCTATTTATTCTCAAAGATATCTTGAAATTGTTGGTGGATACAAAGATAATTTAAAATTAACCCACGATCAATTGCTCAAGCATATTCATCCCGATGATATGCACATTCGAAATAAGGCTTTCAAAGAAGCTCTTGCTTCTGGCTACCTGAATTACGAAGCCAGAACAATCTGGATTGACGGCTCAATCCATTGGGTTGAAGGCAAAGGAAAACTTTTCTACGATGAAGATAATAAACCTGAAAAATTAATTGGAACCATCAGAGATATTACTGAGGAAAAAAATCATCAGCACGAACTCGAAGAAAGCGAGAAAAGATTTCGATCTTTAACTGAAAGTATTCCACAATTGATTTGGGAAACAGATGAAAAAGGAAATGCTTTATTTGCTTCAGGAAAATGGTTTGAATACACCGGAATTCATCCCGCTGGTGAAACTGAATGGAGAGCGATGATTCACCCTGACGATTTTGACGAAAATGCAAAAATATGGGCACATAGCTTAGCCACAGGAGATGCTTACCGTTGCGATGTTCGTGTGAAAAGAAAAGATGGCAATTACAGATGGCACGCTGTTATTGGCGAACCGGTTTTAGACATAGATGGCAAGATTTTAAAATGGGTGGGTGCCTTTACCGATATTCATACTGAAAAAGCGTTTACGCACGAACTCGAACAGCAAGTTGCTGCCAGAACCAAAGAATTAAATTTAATGAACGAATCACTTCAAAAAAGTGAAGAACGTTATCATTTAATGGTGGAAGAAGTACAGGATTACGCCATTTTATACCTTGATCATCAAGGAACTGTTGAAAATTGGAATTTAGGTGCTGAAAAAATAAAAGGATATAAAGCGGAAGAAGTTATTGGACAAAATTTCTCTAAATTTTATACAGAAGAAGACAGAAATAGCAATCTTCCTCAAAAGCTGTTAAACATAGCAATCGA
>Ga0065714_10064897_pt1 | contig 15960 bp, 16 predicted proteins | sample MisRhiReplicate2_FD_59101 | JGI IMG/M metagenome (GOLD analysis project Ga0065714, IMG submission 59101) | Miscanthus rhizosphere microbial communities from Kellogg Biological Station, MSU, sample Rhizosphere Soil Replicate 2: eDNA_1 v2... | ecosystem: Host-associated > Plants > Roots >...
GAAATAAACGCGCATAACTTCACTTCTATTGCACTTTTTGTACCCGAACTCTTTTTTTCGAAAACCTTTTCAAGGTTCACGGGTTATTTTTTAAAGGCAGCTACACAAATGATTATACTATGGGGAAACTTATACATGTTGTTGAGGATGATGCAGATATCCGATTTATTATTGAATATGTACTATTGGAAGCCGGCTATGAGGTTACAACTTCAGCAACTGTGAAAGAATTTTATGAAAAAATAGGCATTCAGCACCCAGAATTGATACTTTTAGACGTAATGCTACCAGATGGGAATGGTATAAATACCTGCAGAACCTTAAAAAAAGATCAAAAAACCAGTCATATTTCCATTGTTATCATGTCAGCACATGCCGCCGAAAGAGCCGTTTTAGAAGAAGCCTGCGCTGATGGTTTTATCAGCAAACCGTTTGATCTGGATGACATGCTCAATTCTGTAGAGAAAACACTAAAAGGCATCCATGATTATGGTTACAAAAAACGATGAGAAAAAATTCCTATAATTAAAGAAAAAATTCCTATATTTGTTTTGTATTAGATAAAAGCATCATGGCAAATACACCAAAACCATATAAAACAAAATCAAAAGTATCTGCAGTTTCAGAGCGCGCAGTTATTGCCACTTACCAATCACTATATGGCAACCCAATAAGTGTGCTTACCAACTCTAAAAACGGGCTATCAGCAAAAGCCGCCATTGATTTTCTAAACCTTTCAGGTTTCACCAAAGAAGAATTTCAGGATACTTTTAAAACAAATGTAAAAACGATACAGAACTATGTTTCAAACTCATCAAAGCTAGATGCAGCTTTAAGTGAAAAGCTTTTAAAGTCTTTTTCTCTTTTTGATAAAGGCATCGAAATTTTTGGTTCTGCAAAGCTTTTTCATCAATGGTTAAACACAGCTTCTTACGGGCTTGGCAACCAAACTCCTTTTGATCTTATGGATACAATTACCGGTATTACCCTAATCGAAGAAGAACTGATCAGAATAGAACACGGTGATTTAGCTTAATTATGCAGGTATTTCGCATTGCTTTAGCTAAATACGCCACAAAACTGTTTGCTTCGGGCAGGGCCGCACGCTGGAACCCTAACGATGTAGAAGTAATTTATAGTGCAGGATCAAGATCATTAGCTTGCCTTGAAAACGTAGTACATAGAAACCAAATCGGGCTAAACCAATCGTTTCAGGTAATGACTATAGAGATCCCTGACGATATCAGAATCATCCCTGTGGATGCTAAAAAACTTCCCTCCGATTGGATTGAATACCACAACATACCCTTAAGCCAAAAAATCGGTAAGGATTGGATCAGCGACGGTAAATCAGCCATTTTAAAAGTACCCTCCTCTATTATTATTGCCGAATACAATTACCTGATAAACCCTCTTCATCCAGACTTTAAATCAATCCGATTAATAAAATCCGAGCCTTTTGTGTTCGACAGAAGAATAAAAAGCTAAAAGTAAAAACCAGATCATTTTTTAATGTAAAAGCCGATTTTCTTTTGAAATAAGGAAAAAGGTGTCGACATTAGCAGTTAATGAAATACCAAAAGAACATACAAAAAGCTATAATTGAAGCCTATAACAGGCATCAATTACATGCGTATGCGCTTTTTAAAAGGTTTTTTAGAGAAAACTATCCATTCGGTTTTAGTTTTCAAACCACTAGTAAGGACTTTATTAAGTAAGCCCCGTATCATTTCGATTTTCTTTTTTCGATGCGGGGGTTAAAAGCACCTGATAAAAATCTGCTTTTTCTTTTTTTCAATTTTTAATGCGTTTTCAGCAACAGCTGCATCGCGTATTTAACTTTTTGAAAAAATCTAACAAATATTAATTCAAAACACATTTAAGATCATGGAAACTAAATCATTGTCATTATCAAAAAGCGACTTTAAATTACTAAAGGAACATTTGGAAAAATCAAATATGAGCGCTTACAACAAAGAAAAACTAAGCAATGAACTAAAAGAAGCCACCATATATTCGCAAGAAGAACTTCCTTTAGACGTTGTATGTTTAAAATCAGAAGCTCGTATAGCAAACACAAAAACAGGAAAAGAATTTACGTTTAAATTGGTAATGCCCGAAGAAGCTAACATTCAGGTTCAGAAAGTATCAGTTTTTGCACCAATCGGGATTGCATTATTCGGTTACAGAACCAACGATATCATTACCTGGGAAATGCCAGATGGCTTACAGGAATTTAAAATACTATCGGTAAACAGGATGTAATTATCTCCTGCCTGCCATTTTTATCAAACGCTGAGACAAATCTTTTCCGAGGTACCTATCAATAATACCATGAACCAGGTATAAAATTGGAGTCATCAGGATGGCTACCACAAATTTATAGGTATAGTTTACCAAGCCAATAGCAGCAACCATTTGCCAGCTCCAGTGGTACTGAGGATTAAGATAAAAAGCAATAAAGATAACTACAAAACTATCAATACATTGTGAAACAACTGTTGAACCGGTGGCACGTAACCACAAGGCCTTGTCGCCGGTAACTTTCTTAATTTTATGAAAAATAAGCACATCAGCAATCTGTCCCACGAGGAAAGCAACAATGGAGCCCACGATAATCCACATACCCTGCCCAAATATACCAGCAAAGGCATTGTTCATATTTAAAGACTCACCATTGATAGTTTGCATAACCCAGAAATCGGAAGGTTGTAAGTGCATCGCCCCTCCTACAACAATAAATGCATATGCTATTAAAATGGCTGTTAAAATAGATAAATAACGAACTTGTTTTACCCCAAAATATTCATTAATAATATCTGTCATGATAAATATAATGGGCCAGGTTAAAACTCCTGCCGACATATTATAAGAAAGATTAGGTACACCTAGTAAATTAATATTAAATTTTTCAATACCTAGAGTGCCCTCAACGGTAAATATCTTTACACCTATAAACTCTGATAGTATAGCATTTGCAACAAAGAAGCTGCCTAAAACGAGCAGTAATCTGCTCTCTTTCGTTTTAAAAGTCATAGCAGGATGAAATTATTAAATAATTCCGATATAACGGGATAAATATTATTTCTATTTTCGCTTAAACATGATATCAATAAATTCAAAATTACCGACGGTTGGCACCACTATCTTTTCGGTGATGTCTAAACTAGCTGAAGAACATAATGCTATAAATCTATCGCAAGGATTTCCAGACTACGACTGCGACCCTAAATTGATAGATTTTGTTGCAGATGCCATGAAAAAGGGCTTTAATCAGTACGCCCCTATGCCGGGTTTACAATCACTAAGAGAGCTTATTGCTGAAAAAGTAAATACATTATACAATGCGGTTTATAATCCGGAAACTGAGATTACGGTTACCGCTGGTGGCACACAGGCCATTTTTACAGCCCTATCTTCATGCATTATTCCTGGTGATGAAGTTATTGTTTTTGAGCCGGCTTACGATTCATACGCTCCTGCTATTAAACTACTGGGTGGGTTGGTAAAACCGTATGAAATGGCGCCTCCCGATTATGAAATAGATTGGGAAATGGTAAAGAAACTATTTACCGCCAATACCAAAATGATCATTTTAAATAGTCCACATAACCCTACAGGGAGTATTTTGACGGAAAAGGACATTAAAGCGCTCATTAAACTTACAAAAAATACAGACATCCTTATTTTAAGTGACGAGGTTTATGAGCATATCATATTTGATGGCAAAAAACATCACAGTGTGGCTTTATATCCGGAGCTCAGAGACAGGAGCTTTATAGTAGCCTCATTTGGTAAACTACTCCATACAACAGGCTGGAAATTAGGATACTGCCTTGCTCCTGAGAACCTAATGAAAGAGTTCCGTAAAGTACATCAGTTCAACGTTTTCAGTGTAAACACTCCAATGCAGGTCGGCATTGCCAATTATCTAAAAAACCCTGAAATCTATACAGGATTATCTGATTTTTTCCAGGAAAAGAGAGATTTCTTCCGTTCATTACTTGGCGAAACTAAATTTAAATTATTACCTTGCCATGGCTCTTACTTTCAATGTGTTAGCTATGCTCACTTGAATGATGAGAAAGATACAGATATGGCCCAAAAGCTTGTCAGGGAAAACGGAGTGGCTAGCATACCTGTTTCAGCCTTCTATATTAGAAATACAGATCATCAAGTTTTACGCTTTTGTTTTGCTAAAAAACACGAAACATTAGAAAAAGCCGTTGAAGGACTAATGAAGTTATAATTTACATCCCTTTAAATTAGAATAATGGATCAACCAAATTACCTGAATATTAGCAATCTCAAAGTTACGATTTATCAGGCATACCTATTTTGGGAAAATATAGATAAAAACTTACAAAATCTTGCCCTAAGGTTATCAATGGGCATAAAAGAAAAAACTGACCTAATTGTGCTTCCTGAGATGTTCAATACAGGTTTTAGCATGAATGCCGAATCTCTTGCTGAAGAAATGAACGGAAAAACCATGCAATGGATGGCTCAAACAGCCGAAAAATATGAATGTGTGGTTACCGGAAGTTTAATTATCAAAGAAAACGATAAATATTACAACCGTTTAATATGGATGCTGCCAGATGGCACTTTTAGCCATTACGATAAACGCCACCTTTTTGGATTAGGCGATGAAGATAAAAACTACGCTCCAGGCGAGGATAAAGTGATCGTAGAGTTAAAAGGCTGGAAAATACGTTTGGCCATTTGCTATGATCTTCGTTTTCCTGTTTGGTTGCGCAATCAGAATGCAGAGTATGATATTCTGCTGTTAATAGCAAGCTGGCCAGATAAAAGATCGAGCCATTGGAATGCGCTTATTCCTGCGCGTGCTATTGAAAATCAAAGTTATGTAATTGCAGCAAACAGAGTTGGTCATGACGGCAAGGAGGTTTACCATAGTGGTCACTCTCAATGCATTGACCCAATGGGGAAAACTATTTACTACAAGCCTGAGGATGAAGATTTGTATACCTTCAGCATAGGTTATGAGGAACTGGTTAAAACTCGTCGTAGTTTTCCATTCCTAAGAGATGCTGATAATTTTAAAATTATTTAGTTACTTTAACACTACAATGTTTAATCGTAGAAATTTCATAAAAACAACAGCAATATCAGCTTCGCTTCTTGCTATTGATAAAAAAAGTATTGCCGGAATTATTCCGACCACATCAGCTTCAGTTGATGTTAAACCTATTGTAATCTCTACATGGGATTTTGGAATTGCAGCCAATCAGGCAGCCTGGAAAGTACTTTCATCAGGTGGCAGAGCTTTAGATGCAGTTGAGCAAGGTGTACATGTACCGGAGGCTGATCCAAAAAATCAGTCGGTAGGTTATGGTGGCTTGCCAGATAGAGACGGCCATGTTACGCTCGATGCCTGCATTATGGATGAACAAGGTAATTGTGGTTCTGTAGCTGGTCTTGAGCACATTATGCACCCAATTTCTGTTGCCAGATTAGTAATGGAGAAAACGCCACATGTAATGCTTGTTGGCGATGGTGCACTTCAATTTGCTTTGGAGAATGGTTTTAAAAAGGAAAACTTACTGACCAAGGAAAGTGAAAAAGCCTGGAAAGAATGGCTTAAAACTGCAAAATATGCTCCGGTAATGAATATTGAGAACAAACTTTACCAAAAGGCTGCTCCAACTAAATTACCCGGAAATCAATACAATCACGACACAATAGGCATGCTGGCTATTGATGCCAAAGGCAATATTTCTGGTGCCTGTACCACAAGTGGAATGGCTTATAAACTACATGGCCGTGTTGGCGACAGTCCAATAATTGGTGCCGGCTTATACGTAGATAATGAGGTTGGTGGTGCTACTTCTACCGGAGTTGGCGAAGAGGTGATCCGTAACGTTGGAAGTTTCTTAGTTGTAGAGCTGATGCGTCAGGGTTTTTCACCTGAAGATGCCTGTAAGGAAGCCGTGATGAGAATCATCAAAAAGAAACCTGAAACTGCAAAGGTAATACAGGTAGGCTTTCTTGCCATCAATAAAAAAGGCGAATATGGGGCTTACGCCATTCAGAAAGGCTTTAGCTATGCCGTTTGTACTGAACAGAAAAATGACCTGTTAATTCCCGGAAAAAGTTATTATTAAGTTTAATATCATGGTAAATATGGAGGTTTGCGCCAATTCCGTAAGGTCTGCTCTTGCAGCTCAGGAAGGTGGTGCAATTAGGGTTGAGTTATGCGATAATTTACCTGAAGGCGGCACAACACCAAGTTATGCTCAGATAGCATTAGCTAAAAAAATACTATCTATAAAAGTATATCCCATTATACGCCCACGTGGTGGGGATTTCTTATACTCAGATTTGGAGTTTAATTTAATGAAAGAGGACATTAAAATCTGTAAATCATTAAATTGTGATGGAGTGGTTATTGGCATTTTAATGGCTGATGGCAGTGTAGACAAGGAAAGATGCGCAGAGCTGATTCAAGCCGCAAAACCAATGCCGGTAACTTTTCACAGAGCTTTTGACATGAGTAACGATCTTGAAAAGGCACTGGAAGACATTATTGAGTTAGGTTGCGAACGTATTCTTACGTCTGGCGGAGAAGCTTCGGCACTTAAAGGTGCTGATGTGCTTGCCAAATTAGTTAAACAAGCCAAAGGCAGAATCATTATTATGCCGGGCGCAGGTGTTTCGGCAAGTAATATTTCCTACATCATTAAAGTAACAGGCGCTAAAGAGTTTCATGCCTCTGCAAGGCATGCCGTGAAGAGCGAAATGCAGTTCAGAAACCCTAGATTGAGCATGGGAAGCACAGCAGATGAGTTCAGTTACGATCTTACTAATAGTGAGATAGTAAAAAATTTAATCGAGCTAGCTAATAAACCTGCAAAATAATCCGCTCAAAATCGTATCTTTGCGCCACTGATGAAGCATATACGTAATTTTTGCATAATTGCACATATTGACCACGGGAAAAGCACCTTGGCTGACCGTTTATTAGAATATACCGAGACGATTTCTCAACGCGAATCGCAGGCCCAGTTATTGGACAACATGGATCTCGAGCGCGAACGAGGCATTACTATTAAAAGTCATGCCATACAAATGAACTATAAGGTTGGTGATATTGAATACAATTTCAATCTGATTGACACACCTGGACACGTAGATTTTTCTTACGAAGTTTCTCGTTCTATCGCAGCTTGCGAAGGTGCCCTACTTATTGTTGATGCATCTCAGGGAATTCAGGCACAAACCATTTCAAACTTATATTTAGCTTTAGAGCACGATCTTGAAATTATTCCGATCTTAAATAAAATGGATTTACCTGGGGCAATGCCTGAGGAAGTAAAAGACCAGATTATTGATCTAATCGGATGTAAACGTGAAGACATTATTCCTGCGTCAGGAAAAACAGGATTGGGTATACCTGATATTATTCAGGCTATCGTAGACCGTGTTCCTGCTCCGGTTGGTGATCCTGAAGCACCTTTACAAGCGTTAATTTTTGACTCTGTTTTTAATCCATTCAGAGGAATTATTGCTTACTATAAAGTAATAAACGGTCAAATTAAAAAAGGTGACAAAGTTAAATTCATTAACACGGGTAAACAATATTTAGCTGACGAAGTTGGTATTCTTAAACTGGATATGTCGCCACGTACTGTAGTTAAAACCGGTGATGTGGGTTACATTATCTCCGGCATTAAGGAAGCTCGTGAGGTAAAAGTTGGTGATACAATTACTACGGTTGACAGACCTTCTTTAGAGTCAATTCAAGGTTTTGAAGAGGTTAAACCAATGGTTTTTGCAGGCATTTATCCTGTTGATACTGATGAGTTTGAGGAATTACGTGAGGCAATGCACAAGTTGCAATTGAATGATGCTTCTATCGTTTTTGAACCTGAAAGTTCTGCTGCCTTAGGTTTTGGTTTCCGTTGTGGTTTCTTAGGAATGCTGCACATGGAGATTATTCAGGAGCGTTTAGAGCGTGAATTTGACATGACGGTTATTACAACCGTACCCAACGTATCATACGTTGCACATACCACTAAAGGCGAAGAAGTTATTGTAAATAACCCTTCGGATTTACCAGATCCAAGTAAATTGGATTCTGTTGAAGAGCCTTATATCAAAGCAAACATCATTACCAAAGCTGAATTTGTTGGCCCGGTAATGTCACTTTGTATTCAGAAAAGAGGAATTATTGCAAATCAATCTTACCTGACTTCTGATCGTGTAGAGCTTGTTTTTGAGATGCCTATGGGAGAGATTGTTTTTGATTTTTATGATAAATTAAAAACGATTTCTAAAGGTTATGCTTCATTTGACTACCATCAGATTGGCTATCGCAAGTCTGATCTGGTAAGATTAGATATGCTGTTAAATGATGAACCGGTTGATGCTTTATCCTCATTGATTCACCGTAGCAACGCTTACGATTTTGGAAAGAAAATTTGTGAGAAACTAAGAGAATTAATCCCTCGTCAACAATTCGAGATTAAAATACAAGCTTCGATCGGCGCAAAAGTTATTGCCCGTGAAACGCTTAGTGCCTTACGTAAGGATGTTACTGCTAAATGTTATGGTGGTGATATTTCCCGTAAGCGTAAGCTCTTGGAAAAACAGAAACAAGGTAAAAAACGTATGCGCCAGGTAGGTAATGTGGAAATTCCACAAACTGCATTTATGGCGGTATTGAAATTAGATTAACTTTTAAATTAGTACTTAGTAAATAGTATTTAGTACTTAGACATAGCTTGAATAGGCATCTCGTCTAAGTACTAAATACTATCTACTAAATACATAAGCACTATATATCAGGATGAAATTACTTGACGGAAAATTTGTATCAGAGAAAATAAAACAGGAAATAGCAGTTGAAGCTGCAGATTTTTTAGCAGCTAGCGGCAGAAAACCTCATCTAGTAGCCATACTTGTAGGTAATGATGGCGGAAGTGAAACTTATGTTGCCAGTAAAATGAAAAACTGCGAAAAAGTTGGTTTCCAGTCTTCGCTGATCAGATATGATGTTACTGTAACAGAAGAAGAATTATTACAAAAAGTTAAAGAAATTAATCAGGATGCTGGTGTTGACGGCTTAATTGTTCAACTTCCATTACCTAAACATATTGACCCTGAAAAGGTAACTGAAGCTATTGATCACCGTAAGGATGTAGATGGCTTTCACCCTATCAATTTAGGACGTATGATGCGCAATTTACCATGCTTTATTCCTGCTACACCTTATGGCATTATGCTAATGTTGCAATCTTATCAGATAGATACAGTTGGTAAACATTGTGTAGTTGTAGGCAGAAGCAATATTGTTGGTAGCCCAATGAGTATTCTTATGGCCCGCAATGCAAATCCAGGAAACTGTACAGTATCCCTTACGCATAGCAGAACTACTAACTTAAAAGAAATGTGCTTGCAAGCTGACATTATTATTGCTGCTATTGGCAAAAAGAATTTCATCACTGCTGATATGGTTAAACCTGGTGCTATTATTATAGATGTAGGTATGAACAGAGAAACTTCTGAAACTACTAAATCAGGATATAAACTATATGGAGATGTAGATTTTGACAACGTTGCACCTATATCTTCATGGATCACTCCGGTACCGGGCGGTGTTGGCTTAATGACCATTGTTGGGTTATTAAAGAACACACTTGCTTCTGCTAAAAAAGAAATTTACGGGTAATTAAAATTGCCAATCATTCTAAGATTATCGTCATCCTGAAATAAATTTGCTTCGCAGCTTCTTCGAGGTCAGGATGACGATATCATTAATTAAATAGCCTTATTTTCCAAATAGCTTTTTAATCCAGCTTTCTTTAAAGCCTACATAAACCCCATCAGGTCTTGTTTCTAATGGGTAAATATCTATATAATCACCCTGTCCCTCTCCTCCTCTTCCGTTTTCAAGGTTATATTCCCAACGATGAATTGGACAAATAAGATTTCCATTTTTACACCAACCTCCGCTTAAAATACCACCTGCATGCGGACAAGTATTTTGTACTACAAAAAGCTTTTTTTGATGCTTAACCAGGCAGAGTTTTTTACCATCTACATTAATCTGCTTCACAAATTCCTCATCGGGTATCTCTGTCTCTATTTTATGCCACTTCAAAATCGAACTCTAATTAAATTTTAAACAACTATTTTAAAATCAATGATTAAAATAATCATGATTTCTTCACAGACAGGTCATTTATATCTGCTCAATATACATATAATCTAATTTCCCACGGATATTTATTTAACTTTGCAACCTTATATATGGCACATCAAATACCAGCAGACGGCACACTACTTCCTTTAATGGAAGAGTTTTACACGATACAAGGAGAAGGATTTAATACCGGTAAAGCAGCTTATTTTATTCGCTTAGGCGGTTGCGATGTGGGTTGCCACTGGTGTGATGTAAAGGAAAGCTGGGATGCAGAACTTCACCCACTTACCTTATCTGATGATATTGTTGCCAAAGCAGATACTTTTCCTGGAAAAGCTGTAGTGATTACTGGTGGTGAACCTTTAATATATAATCTTGATTACCTTACTCAGCGTCTTCGTGAGAAAAACATATTAACCTTTATTGAAACTTCAGGAGCTTACCCACTTTCTGGTCAATGGGATTGGATTTGTCTTTCGCCAAAGAAATTTAAAGCCCCAAGACCTGATATCACCCCCTTTGCAAATGAACTTAAAGTAATTGTTTTCAACAAGAGTGATTTTGAATGGGCCGAGAAATATGCAGAAACAGTTTCAGATACATGTAAGCTTTATCTGCAACCTGAATGGTCTAAATCGAAAGAGATTACTCCTCTGATCATTGACTATGTAATGGCCAATCCGAAATGGGAAATTTCTTTACAGACACATAAATATTTAAATATTCCATAGGTTTTCTGCCTATTTCGCTATATTTAATATTCTCGTTAATATAAGCGTCAATGAAGAAAACGTTACTCATATTCTTCTTATTCTTTATTGCTGTATACGCAGGTGCACAAACCAGCAGTGTAAAAAAGGCGCAAACCAATTTTGATAAAGCTCAGGGATTTTTAAAGCAGGATAATTATGATCTTGCTGTTTCTGCTTTGCAGCAATCTGTAAATGAAGATCCGTCTTTTCAGTTTGCCTTTATTCAGATCGGCGACATCAATCGCAGAATCAAAAACTTTGAGGCAGCTAAAGCAGCTTACCTAAGCGCTTTAAATCTTGGCTCGGAAAAAGCTGATCCCCGTTTATTTTATGGTTTAGCAGAATCTGAGTTAAACACGGGCGATTATCTAAATGCACTACAACACATTCAACTCTTTATTAAAAACTACAAAGGCAATGATAATAACTTCATTAACAAAGCTAACAAGTACCTTAAAGATGGTGAATTTGCTGTTTCAACGATAAAATCGCCTCAAAAATATGACCCTGCTAACCTTGGAAATAAGATAAATTCTAGCTACAGAGATTACTTTCCATCAATTACTGCAGATGGCGAAAAACTAATTTTCAGCAGAAACATTGATGGAAATGAGGATTTCTATATCTCGAATAAAGTTAATCAAGAATGGACTACTCCTACTCCATTAAGCGATAAAATTAACACCTCAAAATTTAATGAAGGTGCGCAATCTATCTCTCCTGATGGACTTTATCTATTCTTTACTGGCTGTAACAGGCCAGATGGCCTAGGTAGGTGCGACATTTATGTTAGCCATAAAGAAGGTAATAATTGGGGTGAACCTTTTAATCTTGGTGCTCCTTTAAACTCTCCATTTTGGGATTCACAACCTGCAATTAGTCCTGACGGTAGCACACTATATTTTGTAAGCAATAGACCTGGAGGCCTAGGGGGTTACGACATCTGGAAAAGCTCATTGAAAAGTAATGGATATTGGGATGTCCCACAAAACCTTGGACCTGAAATTAACACACCATATGATGAGCATACTCCGTTTATCCATCCTGATGGCAAAACGCTTTATTTTTCCTCCGATGGCTGGCCAGGATTAGGAAACAAAGATATCTTTTTAAGCAGACTAGATGATGCTGGTCATTGGGGGAAGCCAGAAAACATGGGTTATCCGATTAATACATTCAACGAGGAGACTGGTTTAATTGTAACTCCTGACGGCACAGAAGGTCTGTTTTCCTCGAATTTAAAGGGAGGATTTGGCGACATGGACATCTACCAGTTCAAAATGCCTGAAAACAAAAAGCCACTTCCAATTACTTATGTAAAAGGTGTTGTAAAGGACAAAGAGACTGGAGCTTTTTTAGAAGCAAAAATTCAGGTTGTAAATCTAAAAAACGAGAAAACAGAATATAACGACTATACTTCTAAAGAAACGGGAGATTTCCTTACTGTAATGCCTATTGGCGGGAATTATGCTTTTAATGTTAGTTCCGACGGCTATCTATTTCATTCTGAAAATTACGAACTGAACAATTCATATACGAATAAACCTTTTCTATTAGAGATTTTACTAGAAAAGCTAAAAGTAGGCACTAATGTAGTATTGAAAAACATATTCTTTAATACCAACCAGTATAATTTGCTGCCGACATCTGTTACTGAACTAACTACTCTTATAGATCTCTTAAAAAACAATACCAACATAAATATTGAAATACAAGGGCACACTGATAATGTTGGGAATGTAAAAGACAACGAAAAACTATCTATGCAACGTGCAAAAGCAGTTTACGCCTATCTATTAGAAAATAAAATAGCAGCCGACAGACTGACTTATAAAGGGTATGGAGAAACAAAACCTATTGCCCCTAACAATACTGATGAAAATAAAAAACTAAACAGGAGAACTTCATTTGTAATCAGTAAATTATAATTGTAGCAATAGCCTTTTCCAATTAAGAAGACCATATACAAAAAAAGCGGTGTTAGATAACCGCTTTTCTTACTCTTATTAGTTTAACCAGAAGGTCTTCCAGTAAATCAAGATGCAACATATTAGCACCATCTGATTTCGCATTTGCAGGATCAGGATGTGTTTCAATAAACAAGCCATCTGCTCCTACGGCAATTGCAGCTTTAGCAATAGTTTCGATTAGAGCCGGTTTACCGCCTGTAACTCCACTGCTTTGATTTGGTTGCTGTAACGAATGCGTACAATCCATCACAACGGGCACTCCAAAAGACTGCATTTCAGGTAAACCACGATAATCTACAATCAGATCCTGATATCCAAAAGTATTACCTCTATCTGTTAGGATTACTTTGTTGTTGCCAGCTTCAACTATCTTCTCTACAGCGAATTTCATTGATCCGGCAGATAAAAACTGACCTTTTTTTACGTTTACAACTTTATTCGTTTTCGCAGCTGCAATTAGCAAATCAGTTTGTCGACATAAAAAAGCAGGTATTTGCAATACATCAACATAAGCAGCAGCCATAGCTGCTTCAGCACTTTCATGAATATCTGTTACCGTTGGCACACCAAAAGTTTTGCTTACTTTTTCTAATATTTTAAGTGCTTTTTCATCACCAATTCCAGTAAAGGAATCTCCTTTTGAACGATTAGCTTTGCGGTAAGAACCTTTAAAAATATATGGTATCTGTAGTTTATCTGTTATGGCAACTATCTTTTCAGCTATTCGCATGGCAATTTCTTCGCCTTCTATAGCACAAGGGCCAGCCATTAAAAAGAAGTTACCTGATTCCTGATTTTTTAAATTATCTAAAGGGAAATTGATCATTTTTGTTTTTATTGTTAGTTACCTAGTTCTGACATGAATTTAATACGCATAAGCTGTATTTCTTCACGCGAATAATCTGCTTCTCCAAGCTCTTTTAACGCCTCATCAATAGAGTCATTTTCTGCAGACTGGAAATAGTCAAATACTTCATCCTGACGGTCCTCATCTATCACCTCGTCTACAAAATAGCTCAAGTTTAGTTTAGTACCGGAGTTTACAATTGCTTCAACCTCTTTAAGGATATCATCATATGTGATGCCTTTTGATTTAGCAATGTCTTCAAGTCCAATTTTCCTATCTATATTTTGAATAATAGAAACTTTAAGCTGCGATTTATTAGCCTGAGTTTTAATGATCAGATCAATTGGGCGCTCAATATCATTATCTTCTACATACTTTTTAATCAGCTCAAGAAAAGATCCACCGAATTTAAGTGCTTTACCATGTCCAACTCCCGAGATCTGCTTAAGTTCATCCATTGAAATTGGATAATGCGTACACATTTCTTCAAGTGATGGATCCTGAAACACAACAAAAGGAGGTACATTCTTTTGCTTAGCTATTTTCTTTCTAAGATCTTTAAGCAATTGCAATAACTGAGCATCAACCGCTCCGGTGCCATGCTTAACATCATCCTCATCATCATCTGCAGCACTTTCAATTGGCTCATTTAGTACAAACTTAAGGGCGTATGGATTTTCAATAAAACTCAATCCACCATTAGTTAATCCAAGCAAACCGTAATTGTCGATATCTTTAGATAAGAAGTTATTTAGAACAGCTTGTCGTATAAGCGATTTCCAATGGTTCTCGCCCTCAACAACTCCTAAACCAAATTCAGGAAGTTTACTGTGCTCATAAGCAATGGTTTGAGCCGTTTCATTACCTAAAATGACACTCAATATATGTGCATCATCAAACTTCTCTCCTATTTTTTTGATCAGTTTTAATAAAACCATCAAAGATTCTTCTGCCTCAAATAGTTTTTTCGGCTTTTTGCAATTATCACACATGCAATTACAACCTGTTTCATTAAAGTTCTCACCAAAGTAATGAAGGATCTGCTTTCTGCGGCATACTCCCGATTCAGCATAGTCAATTACTTCCTTTAATATCTGAGTTCCTATTTCACGTTCAGATACAGGTTTATCTTTCATGAACTTAGCAAGCTTATCTACATCCTTTTGAGCATAGAAAGCAATACAAATTCCTTCGCCACCATCACGTCCGGCTCTTCCGGTTTCCTGGTAATAGCCTTCCATACTCTTAGGTATGTCGTGGTGGATTACGAAACGAACATCCGGTTTATCTATCCCCATACCAAAGGCAATGGTGGCCACAATAACCTCAGCATCCTCCATAAGGAACTTATCCTGTGTTTCGGCTCTAACCTTGGGTTCTAAACCTGCGTGGTATGGCAGCGCTTTAATGCCGTTAAGGTTCAAGGTCTCAGCAACCTCTTCTACCTTTTTACGACTAAGGCAATAAATAATACCTGACTTACCAGTGTTGTATTTAATGTACCTGATGATTTCTTTAATAACATCTCTTTTAGGTCTGATCTCATAAAATAAGTTTGGCCTGTTAAATGATGATTTAAACAAGGTGGCATCAGACATCTGCAGGTTTTTAATGATGTCCTGCTGAACTTTAGGCGTTGCAGTTGCTGTTAGGGCAATAATTGGAATGTCTTCGCCCAGACCTTGTATCACCTGTCTTATCTTTCGATACTCAGGTCTAAAATCATGTCCCCACTCAGATATACAGTGAGCCTCATCAACCGCCACAAAAGAAATCTTAATCAGTTTTAAGAAATCAATATTGTCTTGCTTAGAAAGTGATTCCGGCGCAACATATAACAATTTTGTTTGTCCGCTTAATAAATCACTTTTAACCTGAGTAATTTCAGCTTTATTTAAGGAAGAATTTAGAAAGTGTGCTATACTATCACTTCCTCCAAATGCCCTTAATTGATCCACCTGATTTTTCATCAGTGCAATTAATGGCGATATTACTATAGCAGTTCCCTCTTCCATCAAAGCTGGCAACTGATAGCAAATGGACTTCCCCCCACCCGTAGGCATTATAACAAACGTATTCCTTTTTTCAAGAATATTCGTGATGATAGACTCCTGATCACCTTTAAAATTATCAAAACCAAAAAAGGTTTGTAAGTTGTCAAACAACGACTTTTTCACATCCATTTCGTGTATAAAATATTCAGTGCTATTTTTACTTCAAAAT
>Ga0065714_10064896_pt1 | contig 15949 bp, 17 predicted proteins | sample MisRhiReplicate2_FD_59101 | JGI IMG/M metagenome (GOLD analysis project Ga0065714, IMG submission 59101) | Miscanthus rhizosphere microbial communities from Kellogg Biological Station, MSU, sample Rhizosphere Soil Replicate 2: eDNA_1 v2... | ecosystem: Host-associated > Plants > Roots >...
TTTAGAGTCATCAACTCTTCTTTTACAACGTCAATGACCAAAGAATTCAACTTTTTATTGATTCTTTTCTGTTCGTCTTTTTCGATGGTTGTGAAAACTTTCGGGAAATCTTTTTCAAAATCCTCCAAAATATCCTGTGCAAAAAGACCAATCACTTTCCCAATCATTTTGGGTTCAAATTCACCAATCTTGCTGACAACGTTATTCAACCTGTTTGGAGTTGCATATTTTTGGATTTCTTCCCAAATATTCTGAGCTTTTTCGCTAAAGTTAATTGATTTTTGAAGAGTTTTATGCTGTTTTCTTACCACTTTAGATTTTTCGACCCATTTTTCATTTTTATTTTTTAAAATGACTCTTGAGCCGTTTCCAAAATATTTGGTTTTCAAAGCCTTAACGATCGTTCCTTCGCACATATTGTCCTCAATTTCAGGTAATCCCAACCAAGCGGGAATTTTAGAATCGAAAACATTTGGGAACTTCAAAGCCTCATCCAAAGTCCCTTGAAACAAAATTTTCGCATAGAAAAATCCGGTTTCTTCGAAAATTTGGTTCACCAAATCTGTATCCAAATAAGTAGTGCCATTCAACTTAATGTCGAATCCGTAAAATTCGTTATGAGGTGCATATTCAACACCTTTTTGAACTTTTATCACATCTTTTACGGGCTCAACTTCTTTATGTTTGTAACCTCCACCGAATAATTCACCGTAGATCACTACAGTTTCCAAATCCGGGTAAATAGTTTTCACTTTTCCGAACAAATCAATTACGTTTTTTCTGTAAAGCTCCAACATTTGATGGGCATTGTAGAATTTTTCATCCTTCTCAATGAAAGCAGTTCTTTTCGCTATTTTAATCTCCTTTCCGTCGGTAAAGAAAGAGAAATTAGCACCGTGAACCTTTTCCTGTACAATGAAAACCTCATCCCCAAAACCCTGCAACCTGATCTGATCGATCACACGAGTTTGGTAAGCATTTTCTATAGAGTTATATGTTTTGAAAATCATTTTTTTAGTTTTTAATAGTTTTTGAAATTTTTTAAAAGGCTTTCAATATTTTCCTTTCCCACAGGATTCATGGAGTGGCAGTAGAATTTTGGCAAGTCTAAATAATTATCCATACAATATTCTATGAGCCATTTTGCACAATCATAGCCTGTTTTTTCAACAAATTCCTAAGAATGTGGTTCTAAATAATGCTCATCAGCAAGGTCGTGGTCAAAAGAAATCATTTCCGGAAGTCCTTTTTCCAAAATCCTGTTGACAAACTGCTCGTAATTTCGAACGATATGCCAATCTTTTCTGAGAAAAACATACTGTTTTGTATACTTATATGCCTCAATCGGATATCTTATATCATCCAGAAATAGTAATCTTTTTGTGAGTTCCATTGCTTTACTTTTTTAATTTGAAAAGTAAATATTCAATGCTTTGATAATACTTTTCACGTTAGTGTTTGGATAAAATCCCGAGCTGTTGATACAATTTATTTCAACGATTTTCCAACCTTCATCCGTTAAACAAATATCCATGACAAAAGCTTCTTCAAGATTAAAAAGTTGGATCATTTCATTGGCGAAAATTAATCCGTCTTCTGATACGTTTTCTTCGAAAGGCGCATTATCATTAAATTTATAATATCCTGCATCAATAATTTGTCCGCCCACAATCCAAAGTCTTGCTTCTTTTATAGTTCGTTTTGCTTCAGAAATCTGAACCAAAGAATCTTCTGTAATTCTATTGTATCTATTTCCTAATGATTCAAAAACGAAGTCTTTCCATTCTGTTTCGTTGAAAATTTTTCCTGTGAAAATTTTCGCTTCATTGTAAGGTTTAATGAATTTTAGTTCATCTTTTTCCCAAATCAATTCTTCTGAAATCTTGTGAACGGAAACTTTGTGATTCAAAAGGTTTTCACCATAATATTTGGAATACACTTTATACAGGTGATTTCCTCCGTAAAAAGAACCTGGAAACCAGTCGGTATTTTGTTTTGCCAATCTTGCAATCGTCACCGAACCATACACGAAAACATCTTTTCTGTCTGTTTCGAAGTCTATTTTTTCTGCATTAGGTGGAATATTTATGACATCATAGTCAATATTTAATTCTTCCAACGTATCAAAAATTTTGTAATGATCGGGATCTAAATATACATTAGCCTGAACTAAAAAATACATGGTTATTAGTTTTTAAGGTTCTTTTATTTACTTTTTACAATACCTGATAATTCCAGTTTTGCATCTTCCGGAAGCCCTGAAAGACCGGGAATATCGTTGTATTCTAAAATTGCTTTTTCTCCGTTTTCCGTTTCCAGAACATCGATAGCAACAATATCTGCTTTGATGTTTTCCTGTAACAGTTTAACTTTTTCTATCCATTCTTTTTCCGGCTCGATTAACTGATAGTCTTGAGTTAATGAATTGGCTTTCCAATACTTGCCTTTTCTTTTCATTGCCCAAACTTTATTATTTATAGCCAGATAACGAATGTCATATTTATAGTTAATAAATTTTTCTGTCGTCACATAGTCCTGATGGATAAACAGCAAATCTTTCAGTTCTTCCCATTGTTCTTCGTTTGAAACCAAACTTTTTCCATATCCACCATGATGATTTCCAACTTTAACCACAAAAGGAAACTGCATTTCCATATTTTTCAGTTGGGTTGTATTGGTTGCTACATTAAAATCAATAACAGGTAATCCCAATTTTTTCAATCTATTTAACATTGATAATCTTTCGTAACCCATTAATAATGTTGAGGCAGCATTCACACAAGGAACTCCGGAATATTCAATTAATTCTAAAATATTTCGATGCTTTGCTTCAGGATTTACAGCACCTAATCTCCAAAAAATCACATCCGGTTTGCAGACTCCATCCGCATCAATTACATACAATTCAGCATCTTTTACAATAAATTCTGAGTTCTGAACTTTTTTTTGAACCACATTAAATCCTGCAAAATAATCTTTCCAGTATTTTTCTCCGTTAATGATTAAAATTGTTTTCATTTTTTTATTTTTTTGGATGGAAGCTAGAAGCTGGATGCAGGAAGTTAAATTCATACAGTTAAAAAACTTACATCATCATACAGCCCGCTTCCTACTTCCTCACACCATCATATCAGCACAATTGGAACTAGCGAATGCATAAGGTTTTGCTTTAAATACATATCCCATTCCCAGAATGTACCCCATTGCGTCTTTCAAAGCGATGTTGGATTTGAAATCCGGGTCGGTATTAATGTCTGCGTGCACCTCCATTTCCACACCATAAGCATCCAGAATAGAGCAGATCGTGTATGCAATTTCTACGGATTTGTTCACCTCGTTCAGCATTCGTTCTTTGATACTGATATTCTGTATTTCTCTCCCTTTTCTGATAAAGGTAAACGCTCCTTTTCCCTCACGAATAAAGACCACTGCCGTAGCATAATTGATGGCATCACCATACACATGGGAGTCTGAACCCACGCACACTTTCAGTCGGTGTCCATTGGCTTGTTCGCGGATGATGGCTTCTTCTACCAGCTGTGTGATAGAGTGTTGGAAAATTTTTCCAGTCATGTTTTGCCATATTTGTTGTTGCGTTTCCATTTTTTCTACATGTTTTGTTTTGTCTAAATTTTTATTAATTATTTGTTATGTTAATGATGAATTATCAATCGCTTTGCTTGTCAATTTTAAAATTCACTTGCAGAGCAAAATTCACATTTGACCATTCACTTTTTTGTTGATTCATCAGGACTTGAACCTGAACAACAAGAGTCAAAGTCTTGTGTGCTGACCAATTACACTATGAATCAGTTTTAAGTTTTGAGTTATTACTCATTGTACATTATTTATACTCATATTTCGCGGAACAGACAGGAATCGAACCTGTACCTTTAGTTTTTCAGACTAACGTGCAGACCTTCTACACCACTCTTCCATGTTTATAAGTAATGAGTAATAGGTAATTCGTAATATTAAAATCATACTTAATAATTACATCCTCAATAATTACCCATTGTCCATTACTTATATTTAGGTCTGAGAAAAGCTTGTCTATATTTATAAACTATGCCTGTAATTTTTTGTAAAGATCTTCTGCGCTCGACAAACTTTTCTCTTTCCATTTAAACCTATTTTTTTGTGAATTGTGAATTACTTTGTAGTCAATTTTTTAAAATTCACTGGCGTAGCAAAATTCGCTATCCACTTATTCACTTTTTTGTACTCTATAAGGGAATCGAACCCTTGTTTTCTGCTCGAAAGGCAGGCATCCTGAACCGTTAGACGAATAGAGCGTTTTTTTGTGAATTGTAAATCGTCAATTTGCTTTGCAGTCAAATTTTTAAAATTGACAATTGACTTATTCACCATTCACTTTTTTTGACCACTGATCAGGAATCGAACCTGAACAACAAGAGTACATTTCCTGCATGCTGCCATTACATTATCAGCGGTTTTGTGGAAGTAGTAGGATTCGAACCTACTCAGCAATGAAGCAACAGATTTACAGTCTGCCCCGACTCTCCAACTTCGGCGTACTTCCGATTTTTGAAATTGGTTGATAGTAGCTGGTTGATAGTTTTTAGATAACACACATCTCTATCTTCTAGCTTCTAACATCTAATTTCTCATTTGAAGAAAAACAAAGCCTGTCATTATTTTTTTGTTTGATATAAGAACTTCTTCGCTCGACAAACTCTTTTTTTCTTCGGAACTAATCTCATTTTAGTTATTTGAGATGGTTATGGGATTCAAACCCACTCAGCTCACGCAACGGTTTTGCAGACCGCCCCGACTCTTCCACTTCGGCGAACCATCGTTTTTTTAACTAGTTGTTAATTGATAGTTTTTAGACAAAATCACATCTCTAAATTCTAATTTCTAACCTCTAAATTCTTTCAAAAAACAAAGCCTGTCTTAATTTTTTTTTGATGTAAGAACTTCTGCGCTTTGACAAACTTTATTTTACCTAAAATTTATATCATGTTTAAAACCTCCAGCATCCATCTTCAATTTTCCAGCCTCAGGTGAGTTAAGAAAAAGCTTGTCTATATTATATCGTGTTTTTGGCGTAAAGATCTTCTGCTCTCGACAAACTTTTTCTTTTTCTCTTTGAAACAATTAACTTAGTCTGAATTGTGAATTGTCAATCTACTTTGATCGTCAAGTTTAAAATTCACTTGTGAAACAAAATTCACTATTGACCATTCATTTTTTTTCGTCTGGAAAGCAAGATTCGAACTTGCGACCTCCCGCGTCCAAGGCGGGTAAACAACCACCGTTATCTTTCCAGTTTTGCAGATTCACTTCAAAATTCTTCTCCGAGAGACAGTCGGATCGGAAATTATCCATGAATCGTTGCGGTCTATGCGAGAATCGAACTCGCGGTGTCCAAGAGACAGTCGGACAGGTTACCATTACCTCAATAGACCTTTTTTTGCGGAGAGTAAAGGAATTGAACCTTCACTACTGTCGTAGAACTCATTAGCAGTAAGCCGCAACAAACCAATATTTGCCTACTCTCCTTTTGTGACCTCGACAGGGTTCGAACCTGTAACCCTCGGTTTAGAAAACCGATGCTCTATCCAATTGAGCTACGAAATCTTTTTGTAACCCCAGAAAGATTTGAACTTTCAACCCCCGGTTTAAAAGACCGGTGCTCTAACCATTTGAGCTATGAGATTCTATTTGTAATCTTAGAAGGGCTCGAACCTTCAACCTTTGGTGTCGTAAACCAACGCTCTATCCAATTGAGCTACAAGATTATATTTTGTAATCCCAGAAGGATTGTTCATGAATTTTATATTTCTTTTTTGAATTCACGAATACTTCGTATTTCGAACCTTCAACCTTCGGCGTATCAGACCGATGCTCCAACCCATTGAGCTATGAGATTTTCACTTTGGGTATCTCCGGGGATCGAACCCTGTTCTCCGGTTCCACAGACCGGTGCTTTACCAAATAAGCTAAAGAAACCATAAAAAAAGCGCCTCTTTTTGGGAGGCGCTTTATATATTTTGACGTGTCGCTACATTAGCACACCCATTTATATAAGCACCTTTTATCCACAAATTCACTATCAAGAATACATGCAAGTCCCATCGGCTCTTGTCCGTGTCGTCTTGAATACTGATTAGATATGTTATGTAATTGTTTCATTATATTCTTATTTAAAATTGTTTTTTGAAAAGATTAAAAACGTGTTGCTTTTAATTTTCGGTTGCAAAGTAAGTATGAAATTTTTTAACTCACAAATTTATTTTTCAATTAACTATTTGAAAATCAATTAATTATACTTAATTTTTAGAGTAGAGAATTTCTGTCCGTAATATTTTACAGATATCTTAATTACCTAAATGACTGTCTCTCATCGGGTTATTGATCACGTTTTATTTTCTTATTAATTGTTCATTGTTGATTAAATAATTTTCACTTTTATGGTTATTTTTTTTCATTCTAAATAATTTCTGCCCTAAAAACACAAAAAACGCCCCGATCATCGAGGCGTTTCTGCAGTATTTTGATTAAATTTTTACGAATTTATAGTAAATAATTTTCAAAGCAAGCACATTTCGCCTCATCCAATATCATCCATTCATATCCAAACGATCCCTTTATTACAGGGCGATCGCATAGATTTAAACTGATATGTGCTGTTTGTATTGTCATAATTTTATTCGTGCAAAGATAAATGTTTTTCTTAAATTTTTAACATATTTTGTGACTCAAGACCAAAAACTGGTGGTTTCTAAAAACTCATTTACCTGTCTTTCTAAGAAATATTTATTCCTAAATAATTTTCATTTCTCAAAGCAACTTCAATAAACTTCAGTAAATTATTAATTCTAATTTTATAAACTCTTCAGAATAATTTGTTATTAAACTTATCTCGGTTAGATTTTTCAAAATTATCTGACAATCTGCATAAGCTTCATGAAATTCACCATTAATTATATAAAGGTCACTTTCATTTAATTTTGGAATAACTGTACATCCGAGATCTTTAAGCTTTTGATTTCCCCAAAGTTCTTTTCTACAAACTTCAAAACCAAAAAGGTCACTTCCACTTTCAATACTTATATTACTAAAAGTGTCAGATAAATATATAAATGATATAGTAAGACTCATATCAATTCCTAAACATCCTATTTCTCGCAGTTTTATACCTCGAAATATCTTTCAAGATCACCTCATCATCAGGATTGAAATATTTTAATTCATTGACGATTTCAGAACGGGTTGCTACTTTTTCGGCGATGATTTCGTAGGCGATATTTCTTGTTATATTTTGAAGTTTCGGATCTTTTTTAAATTCATATTTTATGGCTTCAAGATAGGTGATCTTTTTATCCGAAGGGGTTTTCTCATACAATTCCTGAATCTGCTGATCGAGTTTTTTAACATCAAAAATATTCGCAAAATAATTATTCAGACAATTGAATGCGTCACGATCTTCTTCCCATCCTTTTAATAAAATTTTCTGTGCTTCATCCGGCATTTCCATTTTTTTACGATAAATTAATGAACCTTTTACCATCTGATTATTGCTCACATAATCGTCTACAACAATTTGATAATAAGTATTTGCATTTTTTGTATCATTAATTTGCCTGTACAGATCTCCTACTTTTTCTTTTTGTTCGAGCTCTTTATACAAATCGATTGCCTTTCTGTATTGTTTTGCTTTTTCATAACAGTTTGCTGCTTCAGATTTGTTTTTTAATTTTTTAAGATAAATCACCGCTGCTTCATTATAAAAACCTCCATCTTCCAGGGTTTTTGCTCCACGATAATTGTCCCGAAGAAGATTCATATATACTTTTGCTGCCTTTTTATAATCCTTTTCATCGAGATACTTTTGGGCGAGATCTTCATATTTATTTCTGATTCTGTCGAAAAGTGAGGTTTCAATATAAGAACTTCCGCCACCGCCTTTTCTTCCAGATGAATTTCCTGCTTTTTCTTTGTCTTCCAAACGAAGAAGCACCAAGAAAATGATAAAAGCGACAATCGCAAAAATCGCTAAAGTACCTAGAACACTCCAAAAACTCTGATGAAAAAGCTGCGCCAAAATCCCGATAACCTTAATGATTACCAGAATAAAAAATGCCGCCATGAATTTGTCTGTAAACTTCTGCCTATTCATCTTTGTCTGTTTTTAAAATGGTTTTGTCTTCGCTGAAAAGACGGTAAAGAAGCAGCATCACACCGATAATGAGAATCCATACAAACCAGTTGTAGCCGAACATTTCGATCAATGGGTAGAAAATATACACCAACATCGCAACAAGTACAATGACAAGAAAAATTTTAATCCCACTTGGAACATTATCGCCTCCGATATTTAAAGATCTTCTTTTTACAATGAAAGAATACAGCCCGACAACGCCCGTCATGAAAATGATTAACCAAATAATTTCCGAAAAAGAAATGCTATGTTTTGAGTAAGGTTTTTCCTTTTCCAGTGTTTCCACTTTTTTTGCTTTATTCGGATCAATTGGCGGTTCGATATATTCTTTTGTTCCGTAAAGACGCCCCAGTGAATCTTCAATCAACACTTGTTTCTTTTTCAGGATCGTTTTTACAATTCCCTGATCGGCAGGTTTTCCGGAATTTATTTTGTTTAGAGAATCTGTAATTTTTTTCTTATATTTTTCTTCGTTTTGAGCTAAGTATTTTACGATTTTTTTGCTATAAACTATTTTTAAAGAATCTGTTGCAATATCTTTTTTATCATTAAATTTAAAAATATCTTCCTGAATTTTATTAATCGGTCTTCCGCCTTTCTTTATATATTCTTCATAGCTTTTTCCGTTATCCCGATCGCTAAGATATAATGATGCTTTCATGTGCTTGTCCGTCAGTTCACGCCTCTTTTTTCCATACATCGAATCAATTTTCATATCAATATCCGTAACGCCGGATTGATAAGCAACGATAGGTTTCATCATATTTTTATCCACGTCCGAAACCTTTCCTGATGAAGCCATCGGAGCGTTTTGTACAGGTTCTTTTTTATTCAAAAACATGAATAATCTTACCAATCCGATAGCAATTAAAAACACCCAGAATATCCAACGATATTTCTGAGAATACGTTGAATTTATACCACCTGAAGAGTTTCCGCTGAAAAATTTTCCGAGCCAGGTATTTTCAAACTTAAATTTTGCAAAACCATCACCTCTTGAAGTTCCCATTACATCAAGCGGAATCCCAAGATCTACCGCTCTGTCAGGATATTTTTCGATATAATCTAGATATTTTTCGATCTCTTTTTTATTTCCTGCCATCACCTTTTTCATATCAAAAGGAAGGTTTTTCATCCATTCTTCCTCGGTTTGTGGCTTTTGAAGTGATTCCAAAACTTTGTCATCATCCATTTCAACGGTGTAACTCTCAATATTCTGAGGAATTTTTACACCATTTGATGGCCTTCGGATTTTATCTTCGGATTGCTTTGGATTTTGAATTAATGAGATCCAGTCAATTTCTTCATTTAATTTTACCATTCCGAATTCGGGATGCATAATCAGAAACTCCGAATCAACATTTTGCCACTCTTCAGGATTAATTTTTGGATAAAAAGTGGTGTTTTCAGGAATAAAAAACTTGTCGTCAATACACTGAAAATAAGAATTTCTTCCGATTTCACTTGGAGCATTATTTTGAAAAATCAAAAAGCAACCAAATAAAACATTCGGCTCATTGGAAGGAATCGGAAAAGATCGAACCTGATGTAGATCTATCTCTAAAACTTCCATCTCGTGAAGCCACGTCAAAGATGAAGAACCTTTTATTAAAATTCCTTTTTTAGGATAATTATTTTTCGGAAAAGGTTTTATTCTAAGCTCCATATTCCCAAATTTGATCGATAAATTCTTCAAAATATTCGGTATACATTTCCTCTGAAGTTCTTACTTTCAGCAAGGTAGTCTCTGGTAAATAATATTCAGAACCACTGAATTCCGTATTGGTTGCCAAAGCAAGAAAACCACCGATCGATGTTGGCACATAAAAAACAGGAATGTTTTTGTTGCTGCTTTTAAAAGTCAGCATCCCGCGAGAATCTGTAATAATTTCGCTGCCATCGGAAAATGTAAATTTATTCTTATTTTTTTCTGCTATAATATTGGCAACTGTTCTGTTTTTATAAATTTGTAACGCACCTTGATAGCTTTTGTGCAATTCATAATTTGATATGACAATGTTTTTATTTTCATTGATCCCGATATTCATAAAATTACTCAATATCTTATTTTCATAATCATTGAGTCTTTCAATCTCACCTGTTACTTTTGAAACGCTTTTCTGAATTTCATGATCAGTCTTTACATTTTCGAGCGCAATATTTCCTTCGACATTTATTTCTTCAATCCAGATTGCATCTTCATGCCACAGATAAAAGTTCTTTTTAAAATAAATAAGTTCTAAACTGAAATGTATTTTTCTTCCTGTCAAATTCAATTCAGAATATTCTTTTGTATTCAGATTCAATTTTGAAATCAGCTTTTTATCCGGTTGATACTGGCAGAGAATAAATTCCTGTTTTTTATTTTTTGCCAATGCAAACTGGCCTTTTGGCTTTATAGAAATATTTTCGATTACAACTTCACATCCCCGATAAATTTTCGATGAATGATAATTTTTTCTGTCGTAATAATTATCTGACAAATATGTTTTCAGAAGTTGTTTTTTATTGCTTAAAATAAAAAATTCACCTTCATATAAAAATGTTGCAACCTTATTGACAGGAGCTGGGAACAAAATCGGATAATTCAAAGGCAAATCAGTTTTTTTGCCATTAATATTCTCACCAATCTTTTTTCGTCGTGGCGGATTTGCCCACAATTCCTTTAAAGGAAGGACAATTCTCTGAATGTGTTTTCGTGTTCCTCTATGATGTTTATAAAAATTCAGCTCGCCATCCGAAGAAGTTGTTACTAAAAATTTCAGTCGGTCTCTATTTTCATGAATCACTTTTTGAAGATTTTGATTGACTAAATTTTCCTGATGCGTGATGAAAAAAACTTCCAGATCTTTTTCTCTGTGTTCTTCATTAAAAAACTTTTCGAGTGCATGAGAAACTTCCAAAACCGAACTCACCTGATTCAGGTTCTCAACTACTTCTTCCACTTTATCCAACGAAATCGGAATATTCGTTTGTCCCAATGCAAAAACCTTACATTCGGAATGCGCTTTCGGATGTTTGATCACCGCAATTGCTGATGCAAAAGCCAAAACTTTTGGTGTTCCCCAGTTTTTGAGTGAAGTATCAATTAAAATGATTCTTTCAAAAATATTTTCCTCAGGCGGAATTTCACGCTGAATGTACAACGCTTCATTATTCGCGACACGGTTCATGAAAACCTCATCTTCATTGGCAAATTCCGACAAAAGCATTCTATTAAAATCACCTTTGTTGGTCATGTCAGAAATTCCTCCGATCGGCTGTTCTCCGGGAGAAAGGTGACGCATCGGGATTTTCAGACCGCTCCAGATTCTTTTAATCAAACTTCCAATCTGAAAAGTTTTTGGTTCTTCAATTAATTCCTGAATAAAATCTTTATAGGTTTCGACGGTGGTTTCTTCCTGTACAACTTCATCTTCCAGTTCGGGAGTTTCAACATCATTTTTCATTGCTTTGATGATGAATTCTGTTGTAGGAAATTTCGAGCCCAATATAGCCAATGTTCGAATATCTTTTATTATAACCGAATCTTGCAATTCCTTTTTATTTGCTGACTCTGCAATGATATGAGATCTTTTAGCGTATACTCTTAACATCAAATCCGCATTAACAGGTGAAGCTACGACAGGTGAATGAGCAAAAACTGTTTGTAAAAGAACAATCTTATTTTGCCCTTTTTTATATTTGTTTCCTAAAGCTCTTAGATTTTCTAAAAATTTAATTCCCTCATTAATGTTCAATTTTTCAACATCAATATAATCTAATTGAATTCTTTTTATGTGATAAAGAATTCCATCTAAATTTAAATAACCATCTTGTATAACATACAATACAAGAAGTAACACACCAAATGGAGGCAAGCCTTGAGGTTGTAATTCTTTTAAAACTTCAATCACATAAGGTCTGTAAACAATCGCCCCTACATTCGGAATTGAAATAAGATTGTTTTCATGATATCCGGTATCATCGGGAACATCTTCATCAGTTGTCCATTCCCAGAAATAATCTTTGTATGATTGGAAATACTGTGTTAATTCCATTCTTTAGATTTTTCAGTTAAACGGAATGAGCTTACTGAAAGTTTTCGGAAATCATCTTTATTAAGATGTGAAACACTTCCATTTTCATTCCATAAAAGCCATTGATTCTGACCTGCATTATATTTTCTTTGAAGTAAAGAACTCAAATTTTTAAACTCGAAATCAAAACCTGTCGGCAAAAGATGATCATCTTTCATCCAATATGTTTTTCCCGGAAAACTTAACAATGGGTTTCCTATAAATAATGCTTTATCATTAATGACAATCCACTCCAGTTTTTCTAATTTGAATTTTGGTAAAGCAATAATTGCTTCCTTAATTTCAGTCATTGAACTTAATAAAGCTATTGCAGGCTGCTCTTCTTCGCTTGGTTTTAAATGAACTTCAATTTTTTCATCAATTCCGAAAAAATTCTGGTTCGATGGAGGAAAAGTTAATCGCAGTGCTTTATCAATCGGTGTCCAAAGCAAAGCTGTTCTCACTTTTTTACTTGGAACCAACGCATCTTTTCGAAATAAAAGACCTTCTCTTAATTCATACAATAAGAAATTGGGCAACTGCTGAATTTCCGACGAAACAGCCTGTTCATCAGTAAAACCTTTCAGCCAGATTACATCTTCTTCCAAAGCGATCTGAACATTTTTCCAGTCACGAATCGAGCCTAGAAAATCTTCATCAGCTCGGGGAATTTCTGCCCAAAATTCTTTTACACTGTTTGAAGAATCTTTTGCCATAGACTTTCGATTTCTTGTTGAATGTACTGTTTTTGCTCGGGATTTCTGATCCAGTCGCAACGGGTTTGAAGGTATCTTAACTTATCTTTGATCACATTTTGCTCCTCAAAGCTCAAGGTTCCGTTGTCCCATTTTTCAACCAGAATTTTTACATCTTTCATGACTTCTTCCGGATTAGGAGTTTTGTTTTGTAAAGCTTGCGGATGAGATTTCGGATTGTCGTCTTTTTCAATCGTTCTGTTGATAATTCCTTCCAGAATTTCGATCTGTTCTTCGGTGTCCCAAATATGTTTTAACACCCATAAATCCGAAAGAATAGCTTCATTTCTGCCACAAATCAAAGCACTTGCGGCGATTAGATTCTGAAGTTTCACGGCTCTACGATCGGAAATAGCGATTCCTGTATTTCGAAGATTGATAATCGTATTTAAATATACTTCGTAAATCGGTTTTAGGTCAATTGTTTTACATAAATTCTGAAGCTCTCTGATTTCATTTGAAAGAATTTCAGGAGTTTCTGTTTCGATATTATTTTCGAGCTTTCTTCCGGCTAAAAGTACCTGCTGAAGAAGATCGGGATGCACATAATCGACATTAATTCTGATCAGAAAACGGTCGAACAAAGCATTCAAAGCTTCGTCTTCAGGAAGAACATTACTTGCTCCCACAAACATCAATGCAGGAAGATTTTTCGTTTCTTTTCCTCTTTTGAAAATCTTTTCGTTCAAAGCCATTAAAAGCGAATTCAGAATTGCTGAATTGGCATTGAAAATCTCATCCAGAAAAACCATTGACGCTTCCGGCATCATTCCTTCGGTATTGGTCAATAATTCCCCTTCTTTTAATTTTCTGATATCAAAAGGTCCGAAAATCTCATTTGGTTCTGTAAAACGTGTCAACAAGTATTCGAAATTTTTGCCGTCTTTTACAGTTTTTGCTAACGTTCTTACAATGGCAGATTTTGCAGTTCCCGGAGGACCGTAGAGAAATGCATTTTCTCTTGCCAGTAAGCAGATTCCGAGTAGATCTACAACGTCGTTTTTTCCGACGAATGTGTCTTTAACGTAATTGAGGACGGTATTTAGTTTATTGATATTTTGATTCATTGATTTTAATTAATTTTTTAAACGCAAAGGGCGCAAAGATTTTTTTTAATATTATTCTGCATATTTTTTCGTCCGCAAAGGCGTTTCACTCAGCTAAGAAATACAGAGGTTAGTTTTCTATTATTTTTAATTCTCGCCAAAAAATTTCTTTATAAATTCCAAATTCTGCCATTAAGAGTTGATTGATGTATGGAATTTCAGCTAAGTTGTAAGCTTTCTTTTCTACAATTCTTTCGAGATATAATTTTCGGTATGTTTTGTCTTTTAATTCTTCTTCCCAATTGATTTTTTCGAGATTCAGATCAAAACCAATTCCTGAATAATGAAACTGCTGCAAAATATTTTCAAGTATTTTTATTAACGGATCTTCCGGATCAGCGATTTGTAAAGAAGAAATAATCTGTGGTAAAAATCTTAACGATAAATCTGCAGATAATAAGGAAGAAACATCTCTTTTACCGATAAATTGCGGAATTAATTTTTCCAGATCTTTTGCTGTATCTTTTCGGATCAAATATAATTGTGCGCTGTGATACAAAACTTTTGCCGCCCAAACTGCAGTTTTTTGATCACAACTGATCTGATCAGACAAAAATTCTAATCTTTCTTTTTCAAATTCGGACTCAAAATAATCTGCAGCATCCTGTTCTTCATTTTTTGAGATTTCATGAAGATCTGTGAAAATGGTAATGCATTCCTCTTTCCGAAGCAAAAATAAAGTATCTAAAAATGGGGATTGGTTTTTCATCATCTAACAAAAATAAAAATATTATTTGTGAATTGTCAATTTTGCCTCGTAAGTTAATTGTTAATTTAAATTACGTTGTATTACCAGCCGTGATCCTCAAAAAATCTATACTAAGTTTTTGAATTATGTTGTTGAGATCCTTTCAGGATGACAAAGAGAGCGTTGAATTCATTGAGATTCATTGAATAAGAACGACAAAAATCCTAGCCCCGATTGAAGTGAAAATCCTTTTTTGAAAAAAAAGATTGCAACGGAAAGCGGGAAATAGCTCCTAAAAAAATTCAAAAGCACAACGAATTCACTTTTCACATATTTGTTATCTTTGCTCATTCAAATAAAAAATTATGAGTATCCACATCAGTGCAAAAAAAGGAGAAATCGCTAAAGTTGTTTTACAACCCGGAGATCCGCTACGTGCCAAATATATTGCTGAGAATTTTCTTGAAAATGCCAAATTAGTAAGCCAGACCAGAGGAATTTTTTACTACACAGGTCTTTATAAAGGCAAAGAAATCTCTGTGGGAGCAAGCGGAATGGGCTTTCCGAGCATCGGGATTTATTCTTTTGAGCTGTACACAGAATATGAAGTGGAAACGATCATCAGAATCGGAACTTGCGGCGGATATTCGAGTGACGTAAAATTATTTGATCTTTTAAATGTAGAAAATGCAGCCAGCGAAAGTACTTATGCAAAATACGCATGGGGGTTTGAAGAAGAATTGCTTTCTCACCAGGGAAATATCTTTGATATTATCAACCAAACTGCTGAAGAATTATCTTTAAAGACAAAAGCAACCAACATTCACAGCAGTGATATTTTTTACAGAAAAGATCCTGCAGTTCCTGCCATCGCAACAAAATATAATTGTCCTGCAGTAGAAATGGAAGCATTCGGATTGTTTGCCAATGCTAAACATTTAGGTAAAAATGCAGCTACTATTCTGACTGTCTCTGATATTATTCCTACAAAAGAATTTATTTCGGCTGACGAAAGAGAAAAAGCACTGAAACCAATGATCGAACTGGCTTTGGAATCGGCTTTGAAAGTGATTTAATTGTCAATATAATTTATAAAAAAAGAGCTTTACATTAATCTGTAGAGCTCTTTTTTATTTTATTGTTTATTAAAAAAT
>Ga0065714_10064898_pt1 | contig 15942 bp, 6 predicted proteins | sample MisRhiReplicate2_FD_59101 | JGI IMG/M metagenome (GOLD analysis project Ga0065714, IMG submission 59101) | Miscanthus rhizosphere microbial communities from Kellogg Biological Station, MSU, sample Rhizosphere Soil Replicate 2: eDNA_1 v2... | ecosystem: Host-associated > Plants > Roots >...
CAGCTTTGCTGCCCTGTTTGGATGGGCCCGCGCGAAAGGGCGGACCAGATGATCTCACAGGCTTACCCACGATGGAATGTGCCACGACTGTTTGGCAGGGAGGTGATGTTGTCGCCGACCGGGTGGGCGAATTCGTGGGGCGTCACATGCCCATGGCGGTTGGCATCGAGGTAGTTGCTCCACCGCGCCATGATCAGCCTGCGCTGTTCAAGGAGTTCGGCCTTTTGGCTTATTTGACTTTCAATGTCGTCACTGCCCTACCGCACCAGCTTTTGGGTGGAATACCCAACTGAAGCCATCACCTCTCGCTGTCGTTGCAGCATAATGCGCCCCAGTTATATTCATCACCAAGCTGCGCAGTGGCTCCGCAGCTTTCGAACACTACAAGGACTTCAGTACATGTCGCAAGCCTCCAACAACCTAGCCGCTTTCATCTGGTCATTGGCCGACTTACTCCGTGGTGACTTTAGGCAAAGCCAATACGGTCGTATCATTCTGCCATTCACGTTGTTGCGTCGCCTCGAGTGCGTGTTGGAGGCAAGCAAGGCGGCGGTGCTGGCGGAGCATGCACGCGTCCAGCAACTTAATATCTCCGAAGAAGCCCAGGAAAAACTGCTCCTGCGTGCCAGCAGTGGGCTGTCGTTTTTCAATACCTCGAAAATGGATCTGTCCAAGCTCGGTGAATCCGGCATCAAGGCGAATCTGGAGTCCTACCTGCAGGGCTTTTCCAAAGATGCACGGGAGATTTTCGAACACTTCAAGTTCACCGAGTTTCTCGGACAGCTGAACGATGCCAACCTGCTCTACAAGGTTGTGCAGAAGGTTCGGAATACGGACTTAAGCCCTGCGGCTGTTTCCAACCACGACATGGGCCTGGTGTTTGAAGAGTTGATTCGCCGATTTGCGGAAAGCTCGAATGACACCGCTGGGGAGCACTTTACCCCGCGCGACATCGTGCGGCTCACCACCTCCCTGGTGTTTATGGAAGACGATGATGCGTTGACCAAACCCGGCATCATCCGAACCATTTACGACCCAACAGCGGGTACTGGAGGTTTTCTATCTTCAGGCATGGAATACGTACACGAGCTCAACCCACATGCGGTGATGCGCGCCTACGGCCAGGAACTCAACCCCGAGAGTTACGCCATCTGTAAAGCGGACATGCTGATCAAAGGGCAGGACGTCAGCAATATCAAGCTAGGTAACACCCTCTCGAACGACCAGCTTTACGCCACTGAATTTGACTACATGCTCTCCAACCCGCCCTTTGGTGTGGATTGGAAAAAGATCGAGCAAGAGATCAGTGATGAGCACACGCAAAAAGGTTTCAGTGGCCGTTTTGGTGCAGGCTTGCCACGAGTCAGCGATGGCTCCTTGTTGTTCCTAATGCACCTGCTCAGCAAACTACGCGATGGCTCTCAAGGTGGCGGGCGGATCGGCATTATCCTCAATGGATCGCCGTTGTTTACCGGAGGCGCGGGCTCTGGCGAATCGGAAATACGCCGCTATATTCTCGAGGCCGATTTACTGGAAGCCATCGTCGCGCTGCCCACCGACATGTTCTACAACACCGGCATTTCGACCTATATCTGGGTGCTGTCGAACAAGAAAGCCCTGGAACGTAAGGGCAAGGTACAGTTGATCAATGGCGTGAACCTTTGCGGAAAAATGCGTAAATCCCTCGGCTCAAAGCGCAATGAAATGGACGAGAGCGATATCGCCACGGTGATCCGCGCCTTCGGCAGCTTTGCCGCAGTCGACGCCTACGAACTGGACAAACAAGCTGCACAAAAAAGCAGTCGAGGCCGCCAGGCTGCCAACCCGAAAGTCGAGGCCGCCAAGACATTCGCTAGCAAGATCTTCAAAAGCCATGAGTTCGGCTATCGCCGCATCAGCATTGAACGACCGTTGCGTCTGTCTTACCAGTTCAGCGACGAGCGAGTGGCTACCTGTCGCTTCGCCCCCGGAGCTCTCAACAGCGCCATGCGTTGGGTCTACCAAGAGTTCAATGCAGTAGAGGGCGAAAGCTGGAGCGACGACGACAACTGCAAGCGTTACGGCGACCTAAGCCCCCATGAGGACGCTATTCGACGTTACTGCAAGCTGCACTTCTCCGATCTAAAAGAGAAGCACATCAAGGATCTGCTCAACAGAACAACCTGGATGGATCAGAAGCGGCTGTTACTCAAGGCACAAAGTCTTCAGGCCAGCATTGGCACCGCTCAGCATGACGACTTCAACACTTTTGACGAGGCCGTCAAAGCGACCTGCAAGCAACAGGGCATTGCCCTAGACGCCAAAGACAAAAAACAGATCATCGACGCCGTGAGCTGGAAAAACCCAGAAGCGGCAACGGTCATCAAAAAGGTTCACAAAACCAAAGCCAATCCCCTGTACGGTTTGTTTGCCGTCAACGGTGAGGTGCTGGAATATCAAACCGATAGCGACCTGCGTGACAACGAAAACGTAGCACTGGATCCAAGCCAAAGCGTTAACGCCATTAACGAAGCTTACTTCCTTAAAGAAGTGCAGCCGCATGTGCCCGATGCCTGGATTGATGCCAACAAGAAAGACGCCAAGGATCAGCAAGTCGGCATAGTCGGCTATGAAATCGCCTTTAACCGGTATTTCTACCAGTATCAACCGCCAAGGGATTTGCTCGAGATTGATGCTGATCTGGATGCCGTGTCAGCCGAAATCATGAAGCTGCTGCAAGAGGTGCATTCATAATGGCAGGGAAATATAAGGCTTACCCAGAATATAAGAACTCTGAGAATGCCTGGCTGGGTGACGTACCCATGGATTGGAATCTAATACCGCTTAAATACTTATCCCGGTTTAGTGGTGGGGGCACACCAAGCAAAGACAATCCTGAATACTGGAATGGTGATATCCCTTGGGTTTCACCTAAAGATATGAAGACATCCAGAATCATATCAACCATCGACAACGTTACCAAAAAAGCAATCAAGCAATCCTCGACCAACTTGTTAAACAAAGGGGCTTTGCTAGTAGTTGTTCGATCAGGAATTCTCCAGCACTCAATACCTGTAGCAATAAATGATGTCCCCGTCACTTTAAATCAAGACATGAAGGCAATCAAATTCAATAGCAAACTGAATGCCCAATACGCAATGTATCTTATAACTGGCAGCCAAACGGCATTATTGCTTGAATGGAGAAAGCAAGGTGCCACGGTTGAAAGTATTGAGCAGGAATACTTGGCAAACACGCTCTTCCCCGTGCCCTCGCTCAAAGAGCAAGACATAATTATAAAATTTCTCGAACATGAAACCGTCAAAATTGACACTTTGATTGAAAAGCAAAAACAGATTATACAACTACTAAAAGAAAAACGTCAGGCTGTTATTAGCCACGCCGTCACTAAAGGCTTAAACTCTAATGCTAAGATGCGCGACTCAGGCGTTGAGTGGCTAGGGGAAGTACCGGCTCATTGGGTGGTAAGACGTTTAAAGCACACTTCGAGCTTGCAGTCAGGTATCCCAAAGGGGAAAGATCTGGCTGGAAAAATAAATATTAGTATACCCATGCTGCGAGTGGCCAATGTTCAGGATGGTTATTTAGATCTCAATGATATCCATGAGATTGCTATCGAACCCGACCAGCTCGAACGTTACTCTCTGCAGTATGGCGATGTACTGATGAATGAAGGCGGGGATAATGACAAGCTGGGCAGAGGAGCGGTTTGGAAATCTCAAATATCTCCATGCATTCATCAGAATCATGTTTTTGCAATAAGGCCATATTCGATGGAGCCGGAATGGCTGGACTTATTAACTCGATCAAGTTATGCAAAATTTCACTTTTACATGGTTGCAAAGCAAAGTACAAACTTAGCCTCGATATCTTCAACAAACATAAAAGAAACACCTTTGGTAATCCCTCCGAAAGAGGAAAGGCAAGAGATATTAGATTACGTATTTAACAAATTAGGTGTATTTGAAGACGTCGAAAAAAATGTTCTTACACAAATTGCGCTGCTTCAAGAACGTCGCACCGCCCTGATCTCCGCCGCAGTTACCGGCAAGATCGATGTGCGAAACTGGGAAGCGCCAAAAACCATTAAAACCAACAAGGAAGTAGCCGCATGAGTGCATTGGGTGGCGGTAAGGCCAACGAATTGACGTTCCAGAATGAAATGCTTAAGCATCTCGTTGCCAAAGGCTGGTGGCTAGGCAAAATGGAAAACTACAACCGTGAATTGGCCTTGTACCCCGAAGACCTGCTGGGTTTTGTCAAAGAAACCCAGGATGAACAGTGGCAAAAATTCTGCGCGCTCTACCCGAGCAACCCAGAGCGCCACTTTCTTGAACGTGTTGCCACCCAACTGAATAAAACTGATCCCAATGCCGCCAGCAAAGAAATGCGCACCTTCGGCACGCTGGGCGTGTTGCGCCATGAACTGCGTCACCGGGGCACCCGGTTCAGTCTGTGTCAGTTCAAACCTGAACACGATCTAAACCCCGATACCTTGACTCGCTACGCTAAGAACCGCTGCCGTGTCGTGCCTGAGGTGGTTTATTCGCCCTGGGCAAGCAAAGAACATCTCGAACAGTCCGGCAGCAAGGCCAAAGCCTGGCGAATTGACTTGGTGCTGTTTGTAAATGGCTTGCCGGTCGCAACACTAGAGCTGAAATCCGAATTCAAGCAGGCTGTGCACAGCGCCATTAAGCAATACAAAACCACACGCTTTGCGACAGATCCTGTCACTAAGAAGCCCGAGCCACTACTGACCTTCAAGCGTGGTGCTCTGGTGCATTTTGCCGTGAGCCAGTACGAGGTCTATATGACCACGCGGCTGGAAGGCGCGGAGACCTTCTTCCTACCATTCAACAAGGGCACCACTGTCGGCGGTGCCGGTAACGATGTGCCGGCAGACATTAACCAGTACGCCACCGATTACCTGTGGAACGAAGTGTTGCTGCCCAACAATCTGCTATCGATTCTCGGGCACTTTGTGCATCTGCAAATTGAAGAGAAAGAAGATTGGGAAGGTCGTAAATACAAAAAAGAAAGCCTGATTTTTCCGCGTTACCATCAGTGGGATGTAGTGAATAAACTGGTCACAGCGGCCCGCACTGAAGGCCCTGGCCATAAGTACCTGATCCAGCATAGCGCCGGTTCTGGAAAGTCCAACTCGATTGCCTGGATCGCGCATCAACTGTCGGCGCTTTACGACGCACAGGGCTGCAAACAATTCAACTCAGTGATTGTGGTGACGGATCGCACCGTGCTGGATGATCAACTGCAAGACACGATCAACCAGTTTGAACACGTCGATGGCGCGGTTGGCCGCATCAATAATCAGGAAGGCGACGGTTCCAAATCGGAAAAGCTCGCCGCAGCGCTGGAAAACTCGCAGCCGATTATTATCGTCACAATCCAGACCTTTCCCTATGTGCTGCGCGCCATCGAAAACAGCGTCAGCCTGAAAGAGCGCAGCTACGCGATCATTGCTGACGAAGCCCACTCCTCGCAAACCGGCTCTACCGCCCGCCAGCTAAAAGAAGTGCTGATGATTGAGGCCAAGGCTAATGGTGAGGACGAACTTAGCACCGAGGACATTCTCGATGCCGCCGTGGCTTCACGCCGCGTGTCGAAAAACCTCAGTTACTTTGCCTTCACCGCTACGCCGAAAACCAAGACGTTGGAGCTGTTTGGCCGTTTGCCCAAGCCCACTGAGCAGCCCTCTAAAACCAATAAGCCCGCGGCCTACCACGTGTACAGCATGCGTCAGGCCATTGAAGAGGGTTTTATTCTCGATGTGCTGAAGAACTACACCAACTACAAAGTGGCCTACAACCTGGCGCAAAAAATCGACAAGGCTGATCAGGAGGTCGAAAGCAAGAAAGCCAAGGTCAAGCTCAACCAGTGGGTGCGCCTGCACGAATACAACATCGCGCAAAAGGTGCAGGTGATTGTTGAGCACTTTCGCAACAACGTGATGGGCCTGTTGGGCGGTCAAGCCAAAGCCATGGTGGTCACCAGCTCACGCAAAGAGGCCGTGCGATACAAGCTGTGTTTCGACAAATACATCGTCGATAAGGGCTACCAAAAAATCCATGCCATGGTGGCATTCTCCAGTGAGGTGGAGTTCACAGAGAAAGACCCAAATGCGGTCGCGTTACTCGGCAACAAATACACCGAGAGCAACATGAACCCCAACCTCAAAGGCCGCGATATGCGCAAAGCCTTTGATAGCGATGATTATCAGGTGATGATCGTTGCCAACAAATTTCAGACCGGCTTTGACCAACCCAAGCTCTGCGCCATGTACGTGGACAAAAAACTCGGCGGCGTCGAGTGCGTGCAGACCCTGTCGCGCTTGAACCGTACGTATCCCGGCAAGGCGGACGTTGGCACGTTCATCCTGGACTTCTTCAACGAGCCGCAAGACATCCTCGACTCGTTCCAGCCGTACTTTCAGACGGCAGAGCTGGCAGATGTTTCCGATCCAGACTTGATCTTCGATTTGTTTGAGAAGCTCAACGCGGCGGGCATTTACAAGTCCAGTGAGGTTGAGCAGTTCTCCGCAGCCTTTTTCATCAAAAACAAAAGCAATGCGGCGATTGCCAACATTTGCAAGCCTGCGGTCGAACGCTGGACGAAACGCTACAAGTTGGCGGTTGATGCCTACGCACACTCGAAAGACATATTTGAGAGAATCAAAAAGACTCAGGATGCAGTGTTGATCGCCAACGCTGAAAACGACCTGAAGGAATGCAAGCAAGCCAAGGACGCCCTGGACATCTTCAAAAAGGATCTGGGCACCTTTGTGCGTTTCTATGAATTCATGTCGCAGATCGTCGATTACGATGATAAGCAGCTGGAAAAGCTCAGCCTGTACGCACGCAATCTAAGCCCAATGCTGCGTGAAGCCGCTGTGGATGAGGATGATATTGACCTCACTGGTGTCGTGCTCAGCCATTACCGCGTTTCGAAAATACGCCAGCAAGACCTGAAGCTAAAAGAAGACTCGCCCGACTATAAGCTCGTGCCAGGTGAGGGGCTTGGATCAGCGGCTGCGAAGGACAAAAAGGAAGAGCTGCTTTCACAGATATTAGAACGGCTCAATGAGCTGTTTGTGACGGACCAACTGACTGAAAAAGACATGGTAAATTACGCCTATACCATCCGTGACAAGGTCAGTGAAAACCAGTTAGTTATGCAACAACTGGCAAACAATACTCCCGAACAGGCATTGCTTGGAAACTTCGCCAATGCGGTTGATGACGCGATTATGGGCAGTGGCGATGCCCACCAGAACCAGATGATGCAACTGCTCTCTGACCCTGCTAAGGCCAGTAAATTTGCCAGAGTGGTTTTCGACTTACTTAAGCTGGCAGACCAATAATCGCATGTCCCACCGCAGGTGGGACTTTCTCCAGACTAGAAAAGAGATACTCACTGTAGGTGCTACTGAACAAGTAATTGGGCAGCAGGCTGCTGCCCAATTTATCAACTGCCAGGAACGCTCGCGACCTCAGTAGCTGCCACTTCATCGAAACGCGGAAATCGCTGCTTTAATCGCTCAATCGTCCACCGCCACTTCGGCGTAGTCGGACGGCAGACCGTATTCTGATTCCCAAACATCCCAATCTCTCGTACTGCCTGGCTCACCGGCACGCTTTGCAGCCATTGGATCGGAACAAAATAGTCGCAACGCTCCGGATCGTCGGCAAACTCAGCGTGGTAGTTGGCGCGCGTCGCGACCTTGAGCACCGGCCGCTCCTCGCCATCCTGCATCACTTTAAACTCGTTTGCAGGTGTGGACGTGCCGAGAACACGTCCAACGCCAACATAGCCTTGCTGCGGAATATTTACCCAAACCCTATCTCCCGGAGACAATAGCTGCAGTGTCTTGCTGTACCACGCGCCGCCACCGCCGGAAATGAAACCGAATTCCCTAGCATCTTCCCATGAGCGCGAGGCGGAATCGCCGAACGAACAATAGAACTCGCCATTCCAAGGCTCGCTATGCCCTTCGCTCGTCGACACTGCGTTGACTTGAGTCTGAACAGGATCGAGTAACCAGGATCGACTCAGTAGCTGTTGGTCGCCCACCTGGAAAATTTGAAAGCAGAGTACGTTGATCGGAATATCCCGCTTGCTGAGGTATTCAACGATTCGCTCGCTGCTGGCATCCAATTCGGTGGCGACGATGATCAATTGGTGGCTTTTATTCAAATCATCATCGTCTAGCACACGACCAAAGCGCGCTAGAAAATCTGCATACAAGCTGCTTCCGGGGCGGAACCGTTGGTAAATCGCCGCGATTTCGTTCTCCCGTAGACTCTCCACCCAAACTGCATAATCGAGGGTCTGAGCAACAACTTCACGAGGCGTGCGGTCTCGTTTGAGCTCAATCAGCACCAGGTTTCCGTCAGGAGCAATGGCCAATAGATCAATGCGCCCCCCCATACCAGTGCTTTCTTGCCTACCTATCAGCATCCACTCATCCGAGAGAATGCTTGGGGAGCTGATGATCATTTCTTCCAGCAGCTGCTCACTAGCCAATCGGCTTTGACGAAGCTTGTTCGGTGTAAGGCCGACGGTCCAAACGTCCGTTTTGATAGGCAAGTTTTGAGTCCTTTGAGATCTTCATAAGCGAAATTGAAAGATGTATTGCAGTGCTGGTGATTGGTCACAGCGGCCCTTATGACACGCCATATGATATAAACTCCGCAATATTAGTCACCAGCAGTGCATACAACGATTCCGGTATATATTTAAAATAGGCGCACAGATCATATTCGGCATCTGCGCGCGCATTTAAAACTATCCGACAAGACCATTAAAAATCTAAAGAAGGTCCAACACGATACTTTCTTTATACTTACTCTCTTCTGCCTCGTACTCGATAGAAGAATATTCTATAGATAGATCGCATTGATACCCCTCCCCAGTCAAAGACAAGCAAACCTTTGTCGCACCATCAACCCACATGGTAAAACGCGACATGTGACCAGCGCTTACAGCCATTCCCCAACTTTGATAGTCATCCTGATAAAGATCATTGAGCCAATACTCATTATCACTATCGGGCACTCCATACTTTTTCTGCAACATATCCTTAAATTCGTCAAACTTCGACAAATATGTATTATCGTTCGCAAACTTCTGACTAAAGACATATTTTCCGCGAACCAACATGTCATTCAAAAAAACAAAAACCACCAAACACTCATTTCCACCAAGCGCCGACTCAAAACCTAGGTAACCATCACCCTCTAACCAAGCGACACTGGGCTCGGACTGTTTCACATCTAAACGATGCGCCCCCCAAGAGAGCTTTCGAAAACCCCGACTCCCCTCTTCTGCACTAGTAACGACATCCTTATGATATACCCAAGTCCCGTCCTCATTAAGTACAACCTTTCGTCCATCATCTGCTACACCAAACATTCCCACCTCCTAAACCCAAGTAAACCACTCGTTAGTCTTCCCATTAGGGAACACCGCAACAAACGCTCACTGCTCGCCAATTAATACCAGCACATCATCTATGTAATGACCTTCCGCGCTATGGGTTCCGGTGCGCAAATATCCGGGAATCATCTGTTGAAACTCAAGACGATCTGAAGGCAGAAACTCTAATAACGCTTCTAACATCGCAGGCCTCAATAAGCGCTGACTGTCAGGTACATCAGGCAAATTCGGACGAATAACATTTTCGTCGAGCCAGATTAGCTTTTCTCGCAGACTGTAGTTCCCTTCGACGGTTATACGCTCAGCGTGCTCGCTCTGCTCATCAGCCACTTGTTGAATAGTCAGCTCTTCCGGCTCCTCAATCGACTCTTTGACCACTTCAACCCGCTCGGTACGCAACCGCGCGAGCTCCTGAAGTATTGGTTCGATTTGCACGCGCGCGTTGCGGAACCAGTCCACCGACCAAATGCGGCGAATATTCCAGCCCAGTTGCTCCAGCACACTTTGACGCAGGCGATCACGGTCACGTGCCGATTTGGCCGAATGGTATGCGGCTCCATCGCACTCAATACCCATCAGGTAGCGGCCAGGCTGCCCAGGATCGCGGACGGCCAAATCGATGAAGAATCCAGCTACGCCAACCTGAGGTTCGCATTGATAGCCATGGCGCGCCAACATATCAATGACTGCCACCTCGAAATCACTGTCAGGGGCACGCTCATTTTCTTTGATGTGTGGCATCCGGCCAGACTCGGCGAAGTGCAGAAAGTCACGCAGTGCCTGCACGCCTCTGCTGGAGGTTCCGGTTACTACGACATCGGTCGAGCCAAACGAGGAGAAAACCTGCATGCGTTTCTTGGAGCGGGTATACAGCACGTTCAAACGTCGCCATCCGCTGGCACCGTTAATCGGGCCGAAGCGCTGAGGAACGGTACCGCCTACTTCCATAGGGCCGTAGGTGCCGGAGATGTAAATAACATCTCGCTCATCACCCTGGACGTTTTCCAGGTTCTTGATAAACAGTGGCTCATCCTGACTTTGATTACGGTCCAATGCGACTTGCAGTTGCGGGCTTTGTTTGGCCAGATGCTCAAGCATCCGCTCGATTTGATCAGCCTGTTTTACGTTCATGGCCACCACACCTAGCGATTCATCAGGGCGGTGAATAACGTGGTGCTCGATGGCTTTGGCGACAACCTCAGCCTCTTCGATATTGCGTTGTTCGACAAAACGCCCGCGAGGCACTCTGACAAACTTGACGCCAAATTCGGTTGATTCACGGTGCGGTGATGGGTACACCACTAGATTGCTTTCATAGAAGGCTTTGTTGGAGAAGGCAATCAGGCTCTCGTGACGGGAACGGTAGTGCCAACGCAGACGTCGCAGTTTGAATAGCGGCATGGCGGCTTCCAAAATGCTTTCTGAGTCCTCGGCCAATGAAGCATCAGTTTCATCGGTGTCCGAATCGCCACCGTTGCGGGAGAAGAAGTTCGTCGGCGGCAACTGTTTCGGGTCACCCACGACTACTAACTGTTTACCTCGGGCGATGCTACCCAATGCTTCTTCCGGGCGCATTTGAGAGGCTTCGTCCATGACAACCAAATCGAACTCGATGTGGCCAGCTGGCAAATATTGAGCGACGGCCATTGGCGACATCATGAAGCAGGGTTTGAGGCCCTGTAGCGCTTCAGCTGCACGGTTCATCAGGCTGCGGATCGGAACATGCCGTGTCTTTTTCTCAGCCTCACGCTGCAGCAAAGCCAGTTGCGTAAAGTCTCTGACCGCTCCATGACTATTTCCAACAGGAATATTGTTCTGACTGATACGTGACGAAACCTGCTCACGTTGAAGATGCTTAAGCTGCTCATCGATATCAGCAAACCGAGCGCGGATGGCCTCCTGTTCCTTGCCCGAAAACTGACCCAGCGCGGGATCAAGCTCAAGAATTTTCAATGCCCAGCTGTCAAGAAGCCCGAGCAGACAGGCATCGATACAGCGCTCAGACACCAGCTTTTGCTTCTCGATTGCTTCGACGACAGTCTCGAACCCCAACTCGACCAGGTGCAAACGCAAACGGCGGTACTCGAACCAATGGTCGAGTAGATCGGGGTTCTGAACGGCCCAGGCCAGACGACTGGCCATGGGTTCGAAATCTGCGCTCTCAATGGACTGCCACCACTGACCAGCAATAACCGCAGCGCTTTGGAAAAAATCTTCCAGTGCCTGCTCCCAGATATCTACGGCTTGCGCGAGCGCTGTACCTTGTTGATGCCAATGGAGTATCAGCTCCTCAGCTTCCTTTGGTGTGCACGCGGTCAACTGCGGAACGAGAATGTCCCGAATCGGCAACGCCAAAATGGGCTGAACGAATGCAATCGTATGCCGCCAGGTCGTCAAGCGAGGTCGGGCCGCTGAAAGGTTGTCTATCCGAGGGAGCTCTTCACCTAACAAGCAGGTTTGTAGCACTGCGTCGCTTTGCAGTGCCGCCGAGCGGGTCTGCCAGCTCTCCACGGCCTGAATCAACTGCAGCAGTTGCCCCATCGTGGGCTTCTCTTCGCTGACTACGGGTAATAAAGAGCGTAGAGGGATTCCGATATCTTGGATAAGGCGAACATACAGTCCCTGTGGAGCAAGCAAATCTTCCGAACGCAAATCATGACTGTCAAAAGGCAACAGTTCTTCCAGGTCAAGACGATGCTCCAGGACATCCATCAGATAGGGTTCGAGGTCCGCGCTATCGCCCGAAACACCGGCCAATTGCTGCTGATCGACCTTAAGCAGGTATTCCGCAACCCATACCTTTGCACCGAATCCACGTCCGCATTCTGTCCGCAAGAGCTTGTACCAGCCCCGCAAACGCTTGAGTGCGTCGATCGGAGTATCAAGCCCTTGGAAATGTTCACCCAGCTTTTCGGTAAACACTTTATTTTCATTCAGTTGACTGTGTTTTTTCAAATAGGCAATGACATCAGGCAAGACCACCAGAAGCTGGTTCAGCTTGAGCCCTGGTCGCGCCATGGCCAAGATTTCGGCTTTAGCAGAGCGCCATTGTCCCTTGAACCAGCGGAAAAGTGATTTATCCGCCAGAACCCGACTCAAATCTTCCAGTCGCGTATGACTAGGCAATCGATCCAGCGTGAAATGACTCGCAGCCTGCTCCTGCAACTGCTTAATGACTGGGATGTCACTGTCCAACTCTACGAGCAATCCGTCCAAGCTCTCGTCTTCGAAGCGTTTATGGCGAAGAGGTGCCAAATCCTCAGGCATCGCCGCGAGCATTTGTAGAAAGAGCACCACTTGTTCAATGCCGATAAAATCGCTTCGCAAGCCTTGAACTGCAGCCCCTTCCGCCAATGACTGAATCAGCCTTTGAATGCGTGGAGCCAGCTCCAGTAGCTCCTCAGCCTCTTCAATCACATCCAGCAAGACATTAAGTGACAGGGTCTCATCACCGTTATGCAGACGTATGGCCGCGCAGGCTTTTTTGATAGAAGCTATCGCCTGCCCAGAACCAATAACATCAGCGCGCAACGATCGAGCTAGCACACCCTGCTCGTCCAACAAGGAGTCCATACCTTGCAGCCAAAGCTTCAATGCCTCGCAGGACTCGATATCCAGTCGTCCTAACAGATCCCAATCCTCATCACCTTTAGGTAATGCAAGTACCGGAATTGAAGCGGCTAAATCTCGCAACTGATCTGGGCTGTAGGTTTCCAGTACAGATACCTGTAGCTGTTGTGCTAATTGAGGACGAATAGTCGCTAGACGATTCAGCGCCTGCTGAGCCAGGGAGAGATTTTCTAGAAGTGCAGAGCGCTCAGCACTAGTCACCCGCGTTTTTGTGCTGCCAAACCACGGATGCGTTTCAAGCTTGCCCGCTTGGCCAGCTTCCTCAGCCGTCTTTCGATAGATGTGTGCATAAAAGCCGGCCTGCTCTCGCAAATGCATTTTATCGATCCGCGCCTCCGACTGCGGGTGCAAATCGGAAGGTTTAATCGACAACGCCTCACGCAAACGCGTTGCCTGCATTAGCACCTCATGAACACTCATCCCCGATTCCTCGAACTGAGCATGGAGGTGATGTACGTGCTTGTTGAGCTGCTGCTTCAATCGCTCATAGTTGGAAATCAGATCCGTCAGCTGCTTGGGCGAGCGATAGCCACCGCTTTTCTGAATCCGTTGCCGGATGCTGTCGATAACAGCGCTCTTTTGACTCTTATGACTATGCAATTCCAGACAAAAATCGCCTAACCCTGCCCTTGTCAGCCGAGTTTTGACCACCTCAAGCGCTGCACGCTTCTCCGCAACGAACAACACTTTTTTGCCTTGGGCCAATGCCGCCGCAATCATGTTTGTGATGGTCTGAGACTTCCCTGTACCGGGAGGCCCCTCGATCACAAGATCATCCCCGCGAATCACGTCTATCAATGCACTGTGCTGAGAGCTGTCAGCGTCATCAATTAGAGGAAACTGCAGGTGAATCTGCTCAATGTCGTCTATTGAATGCTCGACGCAAAATGCGCCTTGCTTTCCTGTCGAATCGGCCGGTAAACCGTCCATCCCTGTAAGCCGTTTAACCAGGCCGTGATCCAGCAATGATTGGTCTTTCCAACGACCTGGATCAAGGTCGAGATACATCATCAACTTGCCAAACTCGAACAAGCCAAGCGATGCGTAACGATGAACCTTCCAGTCAGGTTTAACCTTCAGCACCGTTTCAACAATGCGCTCGAAGTATTCCTCGGGCGTGCTGTCGTCGGTTATCCGCGGTAGCGCGATACCAAAATCGACGCGAAGCTTTTCCCGTAATGAAAGGTTGGTAAGAATGTCTTCGCCAGTAGGATGTACGCGGTATTCGAACGTCGCGGTTTGAGGATTGAGTTTGCCTTTCTCCAGATTCACTGGCACCAGCATCAGCGGCGCTAGGCGGGTGCTGTCTTTACCTGCGACTGAGTCGTCCCACTCCAGGAACCCGAGCGCAAGATAAAGAATGTTCGCACCCGTTTCCTCGAGTGCCGATCGCGACTGGGTATACAGAATCTGTAGCCGCGACTCCATCTCCACGGGGTAATAAAGCGTCTGAATAGCGTCGTCAGAATGCTTACCTGTTTGCCCGGTTTCAGGGGGCAGTGGTAGCTCATAGCTGGTCGCTATACCGAGGATCTGCGCCCAGACTTCTGCCGTAGGCTGTTTCTTTAACTCAACAACTGCGCCTGTCTTTTCGTCCAGCTTCAAAAAGCCGTGGGTAAGTAGCTGCCTTTCCGTTGGTTCAGGAACAGCAGCAAATCGCATGGATTTTTCATCTGCCAAGGTATCGAACAGGTGATCCGGCAACTCATCAATAATCCTTACGAAACGTTTGGAGCGCGCATGTGAAAAGTTCAGCAGCCGATTGCGAGCGCTGAGATCGAGAAGCCTGCTTCTCAGCTTCTCCAGGCTTTCCGGTATCTCGCTTGGGGGCGTATCAAGGTCATCCCAATCGGTAAGAGGCGCTGGATCACTGGACTTTGAATGCCCCTTGGACTCGGTATCGAACCGATAAACCGACCCTCCCCGGCCGCTACCTTTATTGAGCAGTCCCTTGGTAATGAGCTCGTCGCGAAGACTCCAGTACTCTTCCTCAGAGACAGCAAAATTCTGAAGCTCAGCTCGCCGATCTATCCGGTCCCTGAGTGACTTGTTGCCAACGGCCGTCCCGTCTGCGGGGACCAGTTCCAGTATCCATTGCAGAACAAGTTCATACCGTTGGACAGCCAATGATTCAGGGCCTGAGTTCACGTCGATCACCGCTAATTTTTTGGGGCAACTGCCTAATAAGTTTTTTCTGGGCACGGTAAACCGATGCTCAGCTTCAGCTGGCCGCGATAACAAGAGAGGCGTTGTAGGGGCGCTGCCGATTTCTCGGTGCGCTCAAGATGCCATCCTTGGGAAACAGCGGTCTGCCTGGAGTTTGATGGATGTCACAATATCCAGCACTCGGAGCAAGGTAAAGGCAAAGCGCCTTCACGCCGCACAAATCCCCGTCTCCTCGACGATTGGTCAGTAAATCCCCCTACACTTATAGAAAAACCCGGCATAAGGATGATTCTCATTTCCAAACCCTTTATGTTGCAGCTCCGTCAGAGGCGGAATGAAAACTCGAGTTAAGCACGAAAGTACGTCTCTCAATTCAACCTCCTCAACCGTTTTCTCGATGCCGGATAAAAGCTCAATTCGGGCAACAACCAAACAAAAAAACCGACCAAAAAAGCCGGTCTTTACCGGAAAAAAATCAAAAGAAATCGTCAAAAAGTGGGGGAACAAATGGGGGAACAATAGGCTTTATAAAAACTATAATTTATTAATTTTCAATTACTTAACTAAATAAAAAGCTAACCACAAGCCGGCTTTTTAATGCCTGCGAAAAAGTGAGCCTCAACGATTAGCGAGCTAGATCGACATCCCGCGCTGATCCAGCTCGTCAGCCGTTGGCAAATCAGACTGAAGCAG
>Ga0065714_10002992_pt1 | contig 15939 bp, 15 predicted proteins | sample MisRhiReplicate2_FD_59101 | JGI IMG/M metagenome (GOLD analysis project Ga0065714, IMG submission 59101) | Miscanthus rhizosphere microbial communities from Kellogg Biological Station, MSU, sample Rhizosphere Soil Replicate 2: eDNA_1 v2... | ecosystem: Host-associated > Plants > Roots >...
TGAACATCATGGGTTTCCTTGAGTTCAGTGGCTCTTTGCCCGCTCAAAACAGGTGATTGCGCAACGCTTGCCGTAAAAGAATCCGGGGCTCCCAGCCCAATGTCGCGCTGATGCGGGCATTGCTGCAAGTCCAGTCAGGGTGCATCAGCTCATTGACTTTACCGGGCGTGAGCATAGGCGCCTGCCGGGTAAGACGAGACAGCATCAGGTTCGCTCGTGCGATCCCCTTGACTACCGCGGCAGGCACTGCCGCCTGGCGTACCGGGGCATTGCGGATGTCGGAGGCGATGCTGGCCAGGCTCGCCCAGTCGTACCCCTGCGCCTGGCCGTCGCATAATTCAAAGGTCTGCGATTGCCCCACGGGTGCATCCAGCCATTGCATGACGGCACCGACCAGATCTTCCACATGGAGAAAGCTGAACTGTGAATCGTTTCGACCAAGGGTCACCAGCCAGCCGCGCAGTAGCCACTCGAACACCGGACGCAATTCCCGGTCGCCCGGTCCATACACGGCGGTTGGCCGGAAAACGCACACGGGTATCGCCCCGGCCGCGGCCCTGACCTGCCGTTCGCCTTCGAATTTGGAAGCGGCGTACCAGGACAACGTCGGATGCCTGGCCGCCAGGGACGAGATGAGCAGGAAACGCTTGCAACTGCCGCTCAGCCGCGCCGCCTCCATCAAGCGCTTGCTGCCCTGCACATTGACCGCATCGAAGTCCCGGGCGTCGCTGCCCCTGACCTTGCCTGCGCAGTGAATGACGGTGTCCGCCCCACTGGTGAGTTCGACGAGGGCCTGTTCATCTTCCAGTGTTCCCCTGATCCACTGTGTTCCATCCTCTGCCGTTCCGCTCCTGGAGCGAGCCAGGGCACGCACCTTCACGCCACGGGCGACGAGTCGTTCGCGTAGGACACTGCCGATGAAGCCCGTCGCACCCGTCAGTGAAACAATGCCGGCGCTCACGTCTCCTCCAGCGCTGGATAAGGAAGATCGGTGTTCACCTGGGCCATGAATCGTTCAAGGGCTTCGGCACGGGAAGGCTTTCCCGAGGAAGTTCGAGGCAGCGAGTGGGGTGGTACGAGGTGCACCTCGGCAGCGAGACCGAATTCACTGATGATCTTTGCGGCCAGGGTACGCACCAGATGTTCGCGACTTTGCGGCTCACGGATGCGGCATTGAATCTGCACCACGACCTTTGGCTCATCATCGCCGGGTACGACAAATACGATGGCATCGCCGGGCCTCAGTTCAGGCGCGGACTCCACCAGGTATTCAATATCCTGTGGCCAGATGTTGCGACCGCGGACGATGAGCAAATCCTTGTGCCGGCCAGTGATGTGCAGTTCGCCCCGGGACAGGTAGCCCAGATCACCGGTGTTCAGCCAGTCGTCTCGTAACGCGGCCCCGGTGCTCTGCGGGTCATTGAAATAACCTGACATCACACTGGGTCCCTGCACGAATATCTGCCCGACCTCACGCTCGGCGACCACCCGCCCCGCCGCATCGCGGATTTCCACGCGATGACCGGGCAAAGGCGCGCCACAATTGGTAAAGCCACAGCTTCCCGGATCATCGGCGGCGCACGCTTGCGCCTTGAACTGATACTCCAGAACGTGGCGAGAGACATGATCCACCAACACCCCGCGGCGGGCGAAGCTGACGGCAAGCGTGCTTTCCGCCAGACCGTAGCAAGGCGTGAATGCGGCCGGATCGAAGCCGGTGTCGTAAAAACAATCCGCGAATCGGCTTAACACCGATGCCCGAATGGGTTCTGCCCCGATCCCCGCGACACGCCAGCAGGAGAGATCCAACGCAGCTTTTTCCGAGTCCCGGACTCGCCGCGCACAAAGGTCATAGCCAAACGGTGGAGCGACCGAAATGGCTACCCGATTCTGGCTGATCAGCTTGAGCCATTGCCCAGGCCGAGTGGCAAAATCCTGGGTGTGCAGGTAGTCGACCGTCAGTTGCGCGGCCATGGGCGCCAGGACGAAACCCACCAGCCCCATGTCATGATAAAAGGGCAACCACGAGGCGCACCGGTCCCCCGGGCGAACGCCAACACCGTCCACGACGATGCCCCTGACATTGGCCATCACCGCACGCTGGGTAATGATCACGCCACGAGGAAAGCGGGTACTGCCAGAGGTGTATTGCAAGTAGGCGATGTCCTCCGGCAAGACCGTGGGAAGCGCCTGCACCGCGGGCAATTCGGCCAAATCCGTCACAGTTCCGACGAACACCTGCCGGGGCTCCCCCAGTGCTTCGCGGATATAGGGAAGCCATTCCTGCGCCCCTAGAACGGCCGCCGGTACGCAGTTGATGAACAGCCCTTGCAACTTGTCGACGTAAGAACGATGGCTTCCCAGGCTGGCAGGAACCAGTAGAGGAACGGCGATCAAGCCGGCGTATTGGCAGGCGAAAAAGGCCTCGATAAAGCTTGGGTGCGTATCGGCAATAAGCGCGACCCGGTCGCCTTTCTTCAACTTGAGCCCAAGTAGTCGATGAGCAATCGCGACGGCATTAGTTCTGAGCGACGCGTATTCAACCGCCGAACTCAAGTGGCAATGCCTGTCGTAGAAGTTCATGCCGGCCTGACCGGTAGCGGCATAATCGAGTGCTTCCACTAACGTGGAAAAGTCGGCTAGACGTTGGGGGAGTGCCTGATTTGCAAGGGTCGCAGACATAATAAGACACCCATCCATTTAGCCCATGTAAGGATAAGTCAAATAGCGGGTTGATCACCGGCGCCGGTAAAACACGTGACGTTCTACTGCCCTCGAATCCGTTTTCATGGGGTCTGTCTGGGCCCCAAGGATAAGCGGTTCGGCCTTTTCAATCATTTACAACGCCTCACGCAATACTAATCGGCATCTGCGTGATCGCAAATTTTTTCCCGAGTGAGCGACGACCGGCGGAATCGAGGGTAGCAAAGCTCACGTTACCGAATGCGCTAATGGTCGCAAAGTGCACGGATTATTAGCGTTCACTAAAGCAGTGGCGCCAATTTCCCCGGCATTCGTGCCCTGTGGCATTACTTCAGCTACGCTCTCCCAGGTACCGAAAAAGAGATGCTAGTTCAACTGCTACGGACTTTTGTGGCCAACGATGATCGATAAGAAGTTACCCATCATTACGCGACCCGTCCTCACACGCTTGGATCTCAAGACATTCATCAGTTTCCCCGGCACCCTGTATCGCAACGATCCTTGCTGGATCGAGCCGATCCATTACGAGCGCCATGAACTCCTTTCCGAAAAGAATCCGGCGTCCCCTCATCTGACATGGCAGGCGTGGCTGGCCTGGTCGGGAACGGAAGTCGTGGGGCGAATCACCGCTCAGATCGACAGCCTTCACCGGCAATTGCACGGCCATGATTCGGGTCACTTTGGAATGCTCGAAGCCGTGGACGACCCTGCCGTATTCGACAGCCTGTTCGCGGCGGCAGAGGCCTGGCTGCGAGACCGTGGCGCTGCATGCATCACAGGCCCCTTCAACCTGACCATCAACCAGGAAAGCGGACTGTTGGTAGAGGGGTTCGATCGTCCCCCGTCCGCCATGATGGGGCACGGACAGCGTTTTTATGACCAAAGGCTCGCCGCCCTGGGCTACCGGCAAGCCAAGGATCTGCTCGCCTACTGGATGCGCACCGACCAATTGCACTTCCCACCGGCCTTGTCGGCGATGATGGCGCGCGAGCGAAAACGCGTTGTGATCAGGCCCTTGGACACCCGTCAGTTCCGCCGGGACATGGGAATTCTGCGAGACATATTCAATGACGCCTGGAGCCGCAATTGGGGCTTCGTACCCTTCACCGAATCCGAATTCTTCGAGCTCGGCAGCCAACTGCGACTGTTGGTCCCCAAAGACCTGTTGTACATCGCCGAAGTCGACGGCAACCCCTGCGCGTTTATCGTGGCCATGCCTAACATCAACGAGGCGATCGCCTCCCTCAAGGGGCGCTTGCTGCCCTTTGGCTGGCTGCGACTGCTGTGGCGGCTGTATGTCAAGGGCACGCGCACTGCACGCGTACCCTTGATGGGCGTCAAGCAGGCCTACCAGTTCAGCCGATTGGGACCCACACTCGCCTTGCTTCTGATCGAAGCGCTCAAGCCGCCCTTCGTCAAGCGCGGCATAGAAGCCCTGGAAATGTCCTGGATCCTCGAATCGAATGCGGTCATGCGCAAGATTCTCGACCAGATCGGTGCCACCCCCTACAAACGCTACCGGGTTTATGAAAAGCGAATTTGAGCCGAGACAGTTCACCGCGTTGGTCCTGGCTGCTGACAGGAGCCCGGCCGATCCCGTTGCCGCCATGGCCGGGACAGGCTGCAAGGCGCTGGTGCCGGTGGCAGGGGTACCCATGGTGCGTCGGGTCATCGAGGCGCTGGAGGCCAGTGACCGGATCGACCGAATCGTACTGGTAGGCCCTGCGCGACATTTACTGGCGCAAGATGCCTCGATGACGCAACTGCTCGATACCGCCAGAATCAGTTGGCTGGAACCCGCCAGCTCCCCCAGTACCAGCGCGGCGCAGGCGCTGGCGCGTCAACCGGCAGACCGGCCAGTGTTGGTGACCACGGCGGATCATGCGCTGCTCTGCCGGGAAATGGTCGACTATTTTCTTCAGCAAGCGGCTGCAGGCGGCCATGACTTTGTGGTGGCGGTGACACCGCTGGACACCGTGCTGGCCCGTTTTCCAGGAACCCGCCGCACCAGCATTCGGCTTCGCGGCGGCCCGTATTGCGGCAGCAACCTGTTCGCCTTCATGACCGAGGATGCTCGACGCCTCGCCAGCTACTGGCAACGGGTCGAACAGGATCGCAAGCACCCCCGGCGAGTCATCGCCGGCGCCCTGGGCCTTGGGGGCGTACTGCGCTACCTGTTGGGACGGTTAACCCTGGAACAGGCGCTGCAACAGCTTTCCGCCAGGTTGGGGGTGAGTCTCGGCGCGGTGATCATGCCCTTCGCGGAGGCCGCTATCGATGTCGATTCGCCGCTGGATTATCAAATGGTGGAGAGGTTTCATGCCCAGAGAAATCAATCGATACCGAGCGATACCTGATGGTTCTGGACGGCAGCAATGCCCGATCGCGGGCGCCCGGCGCAGGCACGGCGAAAGCTCAGGGCCCGGGACATGTTCCTGATCGAACGCTACGTGATCGCCGAGATCCGCCGGCCGATGATGGTGATGGTCAGCATCCTGGTATTCATTTTTGCCAGCTATTCCGCAGAACGCTATCTCTCTGACGCCGTCGAGGGAACGCTCGCGGTGCAGTCAGTGCTGCAAATGGTGTTCTACAAGGTACTGATTGCCCTCGAAATGCTGGTGCCGGTGGCGTTATATGCCTCGGTGACCCTGGCGGTTGGACGCCTGTGCCATGACTCCGAAATCATTGCGATAGCGGCCTCGGGTGCAAGCCCGCTGCGCATCTATCGGGCTGTCCTGCTGCTGGCCATTCCGATCTCGCTGGCGGTGGCAGTGCTTTCGCTCTACGGGCGCCCCTGGGCTTATACGCAGGCCTATGTACTGGAGCAGCAATCGCGCACAGACCTGGATGTCAATCATCTGCAAGCGCAACGGTTCAACCTGAACAACGAAAACGGCAGGATGATCCTGGCAGAACGGATAGACCGCAATGATGGCCGACTCCTCGACGTGCTGATCTATGATCCGGGTGATTCCAGGTCCCGGGTGTTTCGCGCCGGGCAAGCCCGCATCCTCGATCCAGACCCAGAGGACCCGATCGTGGAGCTGACGCAAGGCCATTCCTATTTGCTCAAGCACAGTACTTCACGGGACATTTCGGAAGAGTTCGAGCAGATGCGGCTGCACTTGCTACCCATCGAACGGGCCGCCGAGGGTAAGCGCAAGGCGGCTTCCAACGAAATGCTGAAGGCCTCCAGCGCGCCCCTGGACAAGGCCGAATTGCAATGGCGCCAGACACGGGGTGTCAGCGCGACGGTACTTGCACTGCTCGCCATCCCGTTGAGCCGCACCCGGCCCAGGCAGGGACGATTCGCTACCCTGCTGCCCGTGACCGCCGTCTTCGCCCTGATCTACTACGCAGCGGACATCTGCAAGACGATGGTGGGCAACAACACCCTGCCTTTGTTTCCGGGCTTGTGGACAGTACCGCTGCTGATGAGCCTGGCCCTGCTGATTTTCCTGGTGCGCGATCTGGCAAACTTTCGGTTCGGTTACCGATGAAAATCCTCGACCGCTACATCGCCCGTCATGTGTTCTTCGGTTTCGCGGCGGCCGCAGCGCTGCTGCTACCGCTGTTCTCCACCCTCGACCTGGTGGGTGAACTGGACGACGTGACGCCTGGCGGATACCGNTTGAGCCAGGCCATCGAAGTCGTATTCATGACACTGCCNCGCCGTGTTGTCGAGCTTGGTCCCTTTATCGCCCTGCTGGGTGGCATTGCCGCACTGGGTCAATTGTCAGCCACCCGGGAACTGACGGTCATGCGCGCCACCGGGCTGTCGATTGCCCGGATCGGGTTCACCGCGACATTGGCCGGGCTCGCGCTGGCGCTGGCCTGGGCGGCGCTGGATGAATGGGTGGCCTCTCCCCTGCAGCAAAACGGCCTGGAACTGCGCAACGAAGCCATGGCTGCCGGCGCGCAGGCCAGCAACGATCAGGGCAGCGTATGGGCTCGAGAGGAAGATCAGATCGTTCGTATCGGCAATCTTGCGCACAAACGATTGCCGGTCAATATTGAAATATTCAGGTTCGACAAGGACCGTTCACTGGTTTCCTACATCTTTGCAGAGACGGCGGACATACAGGACGCAGGCCAGTGGCGCTTGAACAATGTCAAGGTAAAACAGTGGGACCAGGGCGTTGAAACGACGCAACAGCTCGATCATATGCCTTGGCACTCGATTTTTGGCGGCGCACGCTTGGGCGACATCACGCTGCCGACCGAAAGCCTGTCTGCTCGCCAGCTCTATCGTTACATCGCGTACCTCAAGGGCTCGGGCCAGCCCTCGGCACAATACGAAATGGCCATGTGGCAAAAGCTCGGGCGACCGATCCTGACCCTGGCGATGATCCTGTTCGCCATCCCGTTCGCCTTTGCCCAGCCGCGCTCGCCCAACCTGGGTGCGCGGTTGGCTTTGGGTGCGCTCGTCGGGTTAATGGTCTATGTAAGTAATCAGATCATCGTAAACCTTGGACTACTGCTAAAGATAAACACCCTGATCACCACGTTGGGGCCGGCACTGGTCTTGCTCGCAGTGGCTATTGTGATGGTGGCATACCTGGACCGGGGCAATCGTTGAAACCGGTCATGCTATTCAATGGACAGGGCGTTGCCGCCCGCTCCTTCGATCAACGTGATTCGGTGCAGGCGCAAAAATGAAGACTCCCGTATACCTGATCTGTAGTAGCCCGGTGCGGCTGTGGGGCCTGACTTCCAGGGAGCGATTGGGCCGTATGCTGGCAAAGCTGCCCAACGCCCATCTGTGCAACGCGGACGATCCGTTGCCTGCCCAAGGCGAGGTCGTCCTGCTGCGCGAAGATTACCTTTACGATGACCGCGTGCTCCGCGGGCTGATGGCAACGCCTGAGGTCGCGCTACAGGATCCCCGGACCGGCACCATCGTCGCCGCCCATGCCAGTGTCGACCGGCTTGCACACTTGCCCAGCCTGGACAGTGACGCCGTAGCGGGACTGCGCAAAGTGGTTCCCGGCACCGTGGCCACCGCGATGCAGACGCAACTGCGCAAATTCGATCCTCCGTGGGTCGCGCCAATCACCGACGCCAATCAGGCGCATCTTGAGAAGTCCCTGTTCAACGGTTCCTACAAAGGCGTCACCGACTTCATCACCCGAGCGGTCTGGCCTGTCCCGGCGCGCTGGGCCACCGTCTGGTGCGTGCGGCTGGGGCTCAGTCCCAATCAGGTCACGGCAGCCAGCTATGTCCTGGCCATCCTGGCGGGCATTCTGTTCTGGCATGGGCATTTCGGCGCGGGCCTGGTGGCCGGCTGGCTGATGACGTTTCTGGATACGGTGGATGGCAAGCTGGCACGCGTGACCGTGACGTCCACGCGCTTCGGGAATATTTTCGACCATGGCCTGGACCTGATTCACCCGCCGCTTTGGTATATCGCCTGGGGAATGGGCTATGAGGCGACGTGGGACTCGGATATACCCCTCGACCCCGTGCTCTGGGCCATTTGCCTGGGCTACGTCGCCGGTCGGCTGTGCGAGCTTGCGTTCAAGTTCGCCGCGCCTTTTTCGCTGTTTCTATGGCGCCCCTTCGACTCACTCAACAGACTGGTCACCGCGCGGCGTAATCCCAACTTGCTCATCCTGACCTGCTTGTGGGCGCTGGATGCCCATGACACGGGGTTGATCTGGGTGGCCGTCTGGACCTGCTTCTCGACACTGGTCCTGGGGGTTCGCTCGGTGTCCGCCATTGTCTTGAAATACCGAGGGCACCCGCCACAGCCCTGGCTCAGCCGAATCGACATGAACGCCGAACACGACCGTTTGATCGTGCGCATGTTCGCGCCCCGCTCGGGCCTCAACGATGCATGACGCCTGCCCGCGGCCACAGAAAGTCGGGATCGTGCTCAACCCTTGCAGCGGAACCATTCGGCGCGCCTTGCCCAGGTTCCGCCTGCTCGCGCGCAACGTTCCCGGCGCTGCGGTGCTCGAAGCGACCGCCGCCCAGGAGATCGCCGACGCCGTGAGCCACTTCCAGCTCAGGGAAAGTGACCTGCTGGTGATCCTCGGTGGCGACGGAACCCTGCAAGCCGCCCTCTCCCTTCTGCTGAGCCGCCAGCCCACAAGCCTGCCGACGATTCTGGTGGTTCCGGGGGGTACCACTAACATGAGCGCGATCGATCTGGGCGCGCGCCTGAGCGTCGAAAAGGCCTTGGTGAGCTTATCCGCCTGGCTTGCCGGCAATGCAGCCACGCCTACAATCGTATCGCGCGCGGCGCTTCGGGTGGATGACCCGCTGGACCACGGGCCGCGGTTCGGGATGTTCTTCGGCATTGGCGCGGTTGTGAACGGCGTGCGTTACTACCATCGGGAGCTGCGGCCCAAGCGCGTACCCGGAGCGTTGGGACCGTCGCTGGCCTTCGGCCGAATGCTGCTTTCAGCGCTGCACACCTTGCCACACGATCTGTTCAGGGCATTGCCTGCTCGCCTTGGCACCCATCGCGGTGCCTGGGAAGGCGATTGGCTGGTGGTGTTTGCCACGACCCTGAACAGGCTCCTGGCTGGGATCAGGCCTTATTGGGGCACCGAACAGGCGCCCATTCATCTGACCGCCATCGCGCATCGGCCCAAGCGACTGGCCCTCATCCTGCCGTTCCTGCTCTGGGGGCGGGCCAACTCGATGATCAAGGAGCAGGATGGTTACTTCAGTCACAACTTCACCCGGATGGACCTCGATGGTGCTGACGAGTACGTGCTGGACGGTGAAATTTTTCCAGCACAGGGCACGATCACGCTAGCCGCCACCGACCCGATCCGCTTCATGACCTTCCAGGACACTTGAGATCCGATGCGCGCCTCTGATTGCATGCCGCCCCCCGCAGACCTGCTTGAACAAATCAGGGCGCAATGCACGCAGCCAATGCCCGGCGAGCTCGACGGGATTGTCCAGGCATTGCACACACGCCTGGGCGATGCGCTGGTAGCGCTGCTGGTTTATGGTTCGTGCCTGCGTAACGGCGATCTCACCGACGGCATGATCGACTTTTATGCGCTGGTCGATAACTATGCTCACGCGCATCACAAGCGCTTGCAGCAGCTCGCCAACGCATGGCTTCCGCCGACCGTGATCCTCGTCAGGGCTGCCGCGCCCGATGGCCAGATACTCCATGCCAAATGCGCCATCCTCACGCTGCAGGACTTCGAAGCGGGCACCGGTTCATGGTTTCAAAGCTACCTCTGGGCCCGTTTCGCCCAGCCGTGCCGACTCGTTTATTTCAAGGATGTGGAGACACACAAGCGTATCCATTTCGCACTGGCTCAAGCCGTGATGACGCTGATGAGTCGCTGCATCGCCAGTCTACCGGATCGATTCGACAGCTTTTCTCTATGGGAAAGCGCGCTGTCGCAGAGCTATGCAGCCGAGCTGCGTCCTGAGTCAGCCGATCGCCCCGGGCAACTCGTCAGGCATGACAAGGCTTATTATTCACGCATCACCCGAGCCGCGGCGCCTGCGGTGAAGCACATGGCAGCCTGTGCGGGCGAAGAGGACTGTTATCGCAACCTTTGCCCGGCTGCCATGCGCCGAGGTAACGAGCGACTGTGGAGAGTCAGGCGAGTGCAGGGAAGAACGTTGAACGTAGCGCGGCTGGTCAAATCCTTTTTCACCTTCGAAAACGGCGTCGACTATCTCGTCTGGAAGCTGGAACGCCACTTGGGTGAGCCCATCGTGGTGACCCATCGATTGCGCCGATTCCCGTTGGTCTTTGCATGGCCATTGCTCTGGCGCCTGTTGAAAAGCCGCCGGCTACGCTGATGACGTTGCTCCTCGCCAACGCGGACAACAGCGGCAACCCATGAATAGAGGCAGGATTTCCAGCAACGATGACCAGACTTCTGCATATTTCCGATACGCATTTCGGCACAGAACAGCTCCCCGTCATGCAAGCCTTCGAAATGCACGTCAAGGCCCATGGCGCCGACCTGGTGGTTTTTTCAGGGGACATCACGCAACGCGCCAGACGCGGGCAGTTTGCCTCGGCGCAGGCATTCATCAAGCGCATCAAGGACTACGGAGTACCGCAAGTCCTGTCGATACCCGGCAACCACGATATCCCCCTGTACAACCTGCTCGCGCGCCTGTTTTCACCCTACGGGAATTACCACCGGTACATCGACGGCAATCTCGCACCCATTTTCGAGAATGACGATGCATTGATCATCGGCTTGAATACAACCCACCCTGCCCGCCGCAAAGACGGCAAGGTCACTGCCCGACAAGTCGAGGAAGTGGCTGAGCGGCTGCAGCGGTGCGATCCGCAAAAACTGCGCATCGTCGTCGCTCATCAACCGTTCGGCTCGATCGTTGCCTCCGACCGGCGCAATCTGCAGAGGGGTGCAAGGGCTGCACTGGAGTGCTGGGCCTCGTCAGGGCTCGACCTGGTGATGGGAGGGCATATTCATCTTCCCTATGTGCAGGCACTCAGCAAGCAATATGCCGGACTGTCCAGGGAAATCTGGGGGGTTCAGGCGGGAACGACCCTGTCGTCACGTATTCGCGGCAATGCCCCCAATTCGTTCAATCGAATCTATCTGGACAAACGAATAAGGCAAGTCACCATCGAGCGCTGGGAGTATTGCTTCTCCCGTGCCGCCTTTGAGCGCAGCGCCGAATTTCATTGTGACTGTCCGCTGCCCTCGTCCCTTCGTCAGGCCCCTGGTTTATCGCCCTGAGCAAGGTGCAGTTCCGTGCCAGGCTTACGGTCTGCCCAAGGCCTGACCAGTGCGTGCGCTGCCCGGAGGTCGGCAGGATAATCCAACTCCACCCAGCCCAACCCTTCGATTGACTGTGCGAAAACCTGTCCGGTAGTCCCTGCAAGGTAATCGATGATGCTCAAGTACCACATTTGCAAGGCTTCAGGGCGGCGCATGCTGTCTTCCAGCGCACGTCGAAACAGCGGCCCTCCGCCTGCCTGGAAATGCATCATGCCAATAGACTCCCCGTCGACATAATCGAGCGGAATCAGTTTACTGATGGCGCTGATCCGGTCACCGATGAGTTGGACTTTCATATCATCGCTGTCGTAAGCCGATTTCCTGTCGACCGCGAGGGTAATTGTCCTGGGAGGCGCATCAAGCAGTCGCTCCAGGACTGGCTGGTCAAATAGCGTATCGCCATTGAGCAGGATGAAATCGTCATGCATGATCTGGCGAGCCATCCAGCAACTGGCCAGGTTATCGGCAACCTCAAAGAACGGGTTGTAAATCGTGGAAATGACGCCTGGCCCGTAACGGTCGTTCAATACCCGTTCCACCTGCTCTGCCCCATAGCCGATCACCACGGTGATCCGGCTTATCCCGGCAGCCATCAGGGCATCGATCTGCCATTCTATGACTCGCTGCCCACCGACCTCGATCAGGCACTTGGGGGAGTTCGTCGTATAGGGAAGAAGCCGTCGTCCTTGTCCGGCGCTTAATAGAATTGCAGTTGTACGGGTGCGTTGTTCGAATAGACCCATTTTTCCCGGGCTCCTATTTAAGGATTTGAACTAGCAGGACCCTGCGATCATTTAAAGACTTGGTGGGTAGACTAGAACAATCTATTCGCTCGGTTGAAACTTTGGACCCCCGCCCATCGCCTCGATTCAAAAAATACCGTACGCAAAACTTATCCTCGACTTCTCGTATTTCGCTCTATGCTGTGGAGATTAATTTTCCGAGGAAAACGCTCATGCGCTTGGAGGGTTCAGCACAGTCATCCCCAAGCCTCGATAGCTGCGACCCCGTCGCCTCAGGGGACATCGGCGAACACGTCGCGATTCCCCACATCGAGCCGATCGTCCTGGCAGCCCGAGCCGGAGCCTCGCACGCTCCCCCCGTGCGCATATTCCTGGGTACCGAACCTGCTCAATACCGAGCCGAGCGCATGTTTGTCTTTGCCCTGGAGCAAGTGCGAAACCCGGACCGGCGTTATGAGATTTACCGGATGACGGGCCTGCCCGGATTCGCCCAGGCGGGCTGGCGTACCGGCTTCACCAATTATCGCTTCGCTATCCCGGACCTGGCGGGGCGCCACGGTCGCGCGCTGTATAACGACGTCGATCAGCTTTATACCGCCGACCCGGCCCCTCTGTTCGACCAACCGATGGGCGAGCACGGCTACCTGGCGCTTGCCCCCAGGGAAACGGCCGTCATGCTCATCGACTGCGAGCGCATGCACGGCTGCTGGAACATGAAAGCCGCCACCACGACCAGCAAAAAAAAGCTGCACGCGCTGGCAGCCGACATACCGGGCTGCTTCGGGACACTGGATGCCATCTGGCACGCCCGGGATCTGGAATACAAACACGGCGAATCCCGATTGCTGCATTACACAACGCTGCATCTACAACCCTGGAGACCCCTTCCCGCCCAATACAGCTATCAGATCCATCCCTTCGCGGAAATTTTCCTCAGCCTGGAGGAGGCGGCAGACGCGAGCGGGTATGAGCTCTACACGGCAGCACAGCCCAGTCCTCGGTTCGTCCACTCCCGCCGGGAAGTCACCTCGCAACCGGCGCTGATCCCGCAAGATGTCCAGCTGCTCAGTCGTAAGCTGCAGTGTGCGAAGCTCGGGCTGATCGGGCCATGGCAACAAACGCAGGCACAGGGCCCGGTGGTCAGGCAGTTCGATATCGACCAATTGCGCCAAAGCGATTTACCCCCTCAGGATTTCATCGCAGCCCAGGGTCTTGAAAAGCTGCCTGCGGAAGACCTGCCCTGGGTCATCGATCGCCTGTTCAGCCTGGCCACTCGCTTGCTTTACATTCAGGCCAGGCTCAGTGGCGATGGTTCGATGACCAGCGCTGTCAGCGGCTGGCGCCGACTCCTGCGACGCATTGCGCGGCGCTATCCGGATCGTTGCTGGCAGCTCGACTGCGAGGATGAAAAAGGTCGCACGCAGCGCTTCGTCGCCGACTATGCGTTGCGGCTCAAGACCGCCGATAGCCCCAAGGTCTGGGTGCTGCTGAGCAATCACGCAGGCGACAACGCACAGCTGATTGCCATGGCCGACGCGCTGGGCTGGCCCTACGAATGCAAACGCATAACCGTTCCCCCCCGCCCTTATCTGCTCGACGCCCTGCTGGGCACCCGGTTGCCCAGACGGCCAGTACCGGGCCTGAGCGCGCCCTGGCCAGACCTGGTCTTGAGTGCGGGACGGCGTTGCGCCCAGGTGGCCCAATGGATCAAGCATCGCTCCAAGGGTACGACGCAACTGGCCCATGTGGGACGAGCCCAGGTCCCGTTGTGGCGCTTCGACCTGGTCCTGTCGACTCCGCAATACGGGCTTGCCCTGGCGGACAACGTCGTGGACCTCCCTGCCCCGTACATGAACCCGCGCACGCTGGATCAGGCGCAACTGGAGCTTTGGCGACAGCGCTTCACTTCCCTGCCTCGCCCCTGGATCGCCGTCCTCGTGGGAGCGAGTGCCTCGCCCTATTGCATGGACGCGGATGCAGAGGTTCGCCTCGGCCGTGAAGCCAATGCTACGGTCAAGGCCCTGGGCGGCTCGATTCTGCTTTCGACCAGCCCGCGCTCATCTGCAACAACCACCGATGCGTTGCTGTCTGGCATTGACGTTCCCTGCTGGTCGTATCGATTCGGTGAGACGCAAGACAACCCTTATCCTGCATTTCTCGCGCTGGCGGATGGCTTTATCGTCACCGGCGACAGCCTTTCAATGCTGACAGAGGCTTGCATGACCGGGCGTCCGGTTGCGGTGTTTCCATTGCCCATCAAACGCAATGGCAAAGCCCGACTTCGCCACGCCCTGGAACAACGACTGGGCGTTATCGACCGGACAACGGGCGTACGTGGCACGCCCAAGCAACAGGAGGGCTTCAGCCGATTCTATTTCAAACTGGTGTCGGGCGGCTTGATAAGACGAGAACGACAATTCGAGCAGGCGCACATCGCACTGGGCGTGATGCCCTTGTCAGAAGGGCTGATGCAGCCACCCAGCCTTTCTCCACAATTGCTGGCAAGCGCCCGCGAACGAGCCATTAACGCCATTCGCGATTTGATCATCGGCGAAAAACCGTCAGGCTGAACAATAGCGGCGCTACTGTGAATGAAAAGCTCAGATCGCGGGCGGAGAATTATCGCCAACGATTGCGAGCGGGGCGTTCATGAAGGCATCCCAGCACTGATAGGCGTCGTGCTGCCGCTTGGTGGCAATTTCCCATTCAGGTCCCGAAACACACCGGGATGACACAAGCATCATCATTCCCATGGTGGAGGCATCAAGTTCTAACAAGAGTTCGTGTGATTTCATCCTGAAGTCGTCGATAGATGCCATGTCTTTACCCTGGGCGGAGCACACCGCCATCGAGAAACAGTTGTCACTCGGGTGGTTGAGTGTGGCGTGAGGAAGATAGTTCATACCTATTCGACCGTAGCGGATACAGCGATGAGGGTGGTCTGCCGGCGGGGCCGTCAAGTCGACGCTCAACCCCGCTCTACTTGCCCTGGCTCATATACAAGGCGCCATGACTTCAGGCGACCTTCAATGGCTCGACACGTACTCGCCCATCGGCCATGTGCTGAAGATACTCTCGCCACTTTTGGAAGGCTTGCTGCTGCCTGGTGGTAGCCGCCAGCCACTCTGCGCCACCAATGAGCCCGATCGGGATGGCCATCATCTGCTCGATTGCAAGATCAAGTTCATTTGCGAGCTCACGCCCATTCGGCAAATCGAGGATTGGTGGTCGCATGAAAAACCTGTCGTTTTTATGGGCTACTTCATCGACTGATCAATTTGCTGATCGTGCGTGAGCCCTGACGAACGGTAAATCCCAGCGCTATTACTTAGACAAAAAAGCCAGATAAGACGGGCAGAATCTTGCAGCTCATGCGAGCGGGGCGTGAACAATAACGACCCGCGTGGCCACGAGGAAGTCTTGCGCCAGTTTTGCGCGGGTTTTGTGCGGGTTTTGCGCAGACACAAAAAAGCCGATCTAGCTGATCGGCTTAAGTGTCTGATTTTACTCAGGAATAATGGTCGGGACGGAGTAATTCGAACACTCGACCCCTAGCACCCCATGCGCTTACTGCGTGTAATTCCATGGATGCTAGTAGCTCCTAGCGGAAAGCCTAAACCTAGTAAATGCAAGGTATTCAGCCTATATTGACGTCTATCACGATCCATATACATCCACCGGTAGCCGGGCGATTCGGTGGGGCAAAAGTGGGGCAAAATTCCAAAGCAGTGGAATCAGGCATGGGGTAG
>Ga0065714_10064899_pt1 | contig 15929 bp, 13 predicted proteins | sample MisRhiReplicate2_FD_59101 | JGI IMG/M metagenome (GOLD analysis project Ga0065714, IMG submission 59101) | Miscanthus rhizosphere microbial communities from Kellogg Biological Station, MSU, sample Rhizosphere Soil Replicate 2: eDNA_1 v2... | ecosystem: Host-associated > Plants > Roots >...
CGACCTTACCGGCCTGCCGATCGCCAACGCCTCCTTGCTCGACGAAGCCACCGCCGCCGCCGAAGCCATGACCTTCTGCAAGCGCCTGAGCAAGAACAAGGGCAGCAACGCGTTCTTCGCCTCCATACACAGCCACCCGCAAACCCTCGACGTACTGCGCACCCGCGCCGAGCCCCTGGGCATCGACGTGGTGGTCGGCGATGAGCGCGAACTGAGCGACGTCAGCGGCTTCTTCGGCGCGCTGCTGCAATACCCGGCCAGCAACGGTGACCTGTTCGACTACCGCGAACTGACCGAACGCTTCCACGCCGCCAATGCCCTGGTGGCCGTGGCCGCGGACCTGCTGGCCCTGACCCTGTTGACCCCGCCAGGTGAATTCGGCGCCGACGTAGCCATCGGCAGCGCCCAGCGCTTCGGTGTGCCGCTGGGCTTCGGCGGCCCGCACGCGGCGTATTTCTCCACCAAGGACGCCTTCAAGCGCGACATGCCGGGCCGTCTGGTTGGCGTTTCCGTGGACCGTTTCGGCAAGCCGGCCCTGCGCCTGGCGATGCAGACCCGCGAGCAACACATCCGCCGCGAGAAAGCCACGAGCAACATCTGCACCGCCCAGGTACTGCTGGCCAACATCGCCAGCATGTACGCCGTGTACCACGGTCCCAAGGGCCTGGTGCAAATTGCCAATCGCATCCATCACCTGACCGCGATCCTCGCCAAGGGCCTGGGCGCGCTAGGGCTGAGCGTCGAGCAAGAGAGCTTCTTCGACACCCTGACCTTGCGCACCGGCGCGCAAACCGCTGCCCTGCACGACAAGGCCCGCGCACAGCGCATCAACCTGCGTGTGGTGGACGCTGAACGCCTGGGCCTGTCCCTGGACGAGACCACCAGCCAGGCTGACGTTGAAGCACTGTGGAAGCTGTTGGCCGACGGCAAGGCACTGCCGGACTTCGCGGCACTGGCCGCCAGCGTGCAAAGCCGTATCCCGGCCGAGCTGGTGCGCCAATCGGCGATCCTCAGCCACCCAGTGTTCAACCGCTACCACTCCGAAACCGAGCTGATGCGCTACCTGCGCAAGCTCGCCGACAAGGACCTGGCCCTGGATCGCACCATGATCCCGCTGGGTTCCTGCACCATGAAACTCAACGCCGCCAGCGAAATGATCCCGGTGACCTGGGCCGAGTTCGGCGCCCTGCACCCATTCGCCCCGGCCGAGCAGAGCGCTGGCTACCAGCAACTGACCGACGAGCTGGAGGCCATGCTCTGCGCCGCCACCGGCTATGACGCAGTGTCGCTGCAACCCAACGCCGGTTCCCAGGGCGAATACGCTGGCCTGCTGGCGATCCGTGCCTATCACCAGAGCCGTGGCGAAGACCGTCGCGACATTTGCCTGATCCCGTCCTCGGCCCACGGCACCAACCCGGCCACCGCCCACATGGCCGGCATGCGCGTGGTCGTGACCGCCTGCGATGCCCGCGGCAACGTCGACATCGAAGACCTGCGGGCCAAGGCCATCGAGCACCGCGAACACCTCGCCGCATTGATGATCACCTACCCGTCCACTCACGGTGTGTTCGAAGAAGGCATCCGCGAAATCTGCGGCATCATTCATGACAACGGCGGCCAGGTGTACATCGACGGCGCCAACATGAACGCCATGGTCGGCCTCTGCGCCCCAGGCAAGTTCGGCGGCGACGTGTCGCACCTGAACCTGCACAAGACCTTCTGCATTCCCCACGGCGGTGGCGGCCCGGGCGTCGGCCCGATTGGCGTCAAGTCGCACCTGGCACCGTTCCTGCCGGGCCACGCCAACATGGAACGCAAGGAAGGCGCGGTGTGCGCGGCGCCATTCGGCAGCGCGAGCATCCTGCCGATCACCTGGATGTATATCCGCATGATGGGCGGCGCCGGCCTCAAGCGCGCCTCGCAACTGGCGATCCTCAACGCCAACTACATCGCCCGTCGCCTGGAAGAGCACTACCCGGTGCTCTACTCCGGCAGTAACGGTCTGGTGGCCCATGAATGCATCCTCGACCTGCGTCCACTCAAGGACAGCAGCGGCATCAGCGTCGATGACGTGGCCAAGCGCCTGATCGACTTCGGTTTCCACGCGCCGACCATGTCGTTCCCGGTGGCCGGCACGTTGATGATCGAGCCGACCGAAAGCGAATCCAAGGAAGAACTGGACCGCTTCTGCGACGCCATGATCTGCATCCGCGAAGAAATTCGCGCGGTGGAAAACGGCAGCCTGGACAAAGACGACAACCCACTGAAAAACGCCCCGCACACCGCGGCGGAAATCGTCGGTGAGTGGACCCACCCTTACAGCCGCGAACAGGCGGTGTACCCGGTGGCGTCGTTGATCGAAGGCAAGTACTGGCCGCCCGTGGGCCGGGTCGACAACGTGTTCGGCGACCGCAACCTGGTCTGCGCCTGCCCGTCGATCGAAAGCTACGCTTGACCTGAACGGAGGGCGATCTACCAGCCCTCCGAATCCCCTGTGGGAGCGAGCCTGCTCGCGATAGCGGCGTAACAGCCAATAGAGATGTTGCCTGACACTCCGCTATCGCGAGCAGGCTCGCTCCCACAAGGATCCATGTCAGACCTTAAACCACCGTCGATCCTCATAAAAAGAAACCGGAGAAACACCATGTCGTTAAGCGTGTTCGACCTGTTCAAGATCGGTATCGGCCCTTCCAGCTCCCATACCGTCGGCCCGATGCGTGCCGCTGCCCGTTTCGCCGAGGGGCTGCGTCGCGATGACTTGCTCAATTGCACCACCAGCGTCAAGGTCGAGCTCTACGGCTCGCTCGGCGCCACGGGCAAGGGCCACGGCAGCGACAAGGCCGTGCTGCTGGGCCTGGAAGGCGAGCATCCCGACACCGTGGACACCGAAACCGTCGACGCCCGCCTGCAAGCGATCCGCAGCAGCGGTCGCCTGAACCTGCTCGGCGAACACTCCATCGAATTCAATGAAAAGCTGCACCTGGCAATGATCCGCAAGCCGCTGGCCTTCCACCCCAACGGCATGATCTTCCGCGCCTTTGATGCCGCCGGGCTGCAAGTGCGCAGCCGCGAGTACTACTCGGTCGGCGGCGGCTTTGTCGTCGATGAAGACGCGGCCGGCGCCGACCGCATCGTCGAAGATGCCACGCCCCTGACCTTCCCGTTCAAGAGTGCCAAGGACCTGCTGGGTCATTGCAGCACCTATGGCCTGTCCATCAGCCAGGTAATGCTGACCAACGAAAGCGCCTGGCGCCCCGAAGCCGAGACCCGTGCCGGCCTGCTGAAAATCTGGCAGGTGATGCAGGATTGCGTGGCCGCCGGCTGTCGCAACGAAGGGATTCTGCCAGGCGGGCTGAAGGTCAAGCGCCGGGCCGCGGCGTTGCACCGCCAGCTGTGCAAGAACCCGGAAGCCGCACTGCGCGACCCACTGTCAGTACTGGACTGGGTCAACCTGTATGCCTTGGCGGTCAACGAAGAAAACGCCTATGGCGGGCGCGTCGTCACCGCACCCACCAACGGGGCGGCGGGGATCATCCCGGCCGTGCTGCATTACTACATGCGCTTTATCCCCGGGGCCAGCGAGGATGGCGTGGTGCGTTTCCTGCTGACCGCCGCCGCCATCGGCATCCTGTACAAGGAAAACGCCTCCATCTCCGGCGCTGAAGTCGGTTGCCAGGGTGAAGTGGGCGTGGCCTGTTCCATGGCCGCCGGCGCCCTCTGCGAAGTGCTCGGCGGCAGCGTGCAGCAAGTGGAAAACGCCGCCGAGATCGGCATGGAACACAACCTCGGCCTGACCTGTGACCCGATCGGCGGCCTGGTGCAGGTGCCGTGCATCGAACGCAACGCCATGGGCTCGGTGAAGGCCATCAACGCGGTACGCATGGCCATGCGCGGCGACGGGCATCACTTCGTCTCCCTCGACAAAGTCATCCGCACCATGCGCCAGACCGGCGCCGACATGAAAAGCAAATACAAGGAGACCGCCCGCGGCGGTCTGGCGGTCAACATCATCGAATGCTGATGCGCTTGCCTCACTTCCACATTTTTTCCAGGAGCTGATATGTCCACCGAACAACTGCTGAAGACCCCGCTGCACGCGCTGCACCTCGAACTCGGTGCCCGCATGGTGCCGTTCGCCGGCTACGACATGCCGGTGCAGTACCCTCTGGGGGTGATGAAGGAACACCAGCACACCCGTGATCAGGCCGGGCTGTTCGACGTGTCCCACATGGGCCAGATCCGCCTGACCGGCGCAGGCGCCGCCAAGGCCCTGGAAACCCTGGTGCCGGTGGACATCATCGACCTGCCGGTGGGCATGCAGCGCTACGCCATGTTCACCAACGAGAACGGCGGCATCCTCGACGACCTGATGGTCGCCAACCTGGGCAATGACGAACTGTTCCTGGTGGTCAACGCGGCTTGCAAGGACCAGGACCTGGCTCACCTGCGGGCCCACATTGGTGCGCAGTGCAGCATCGAGCCGCTGTTCGAAGCCCGTGCCCTGCTCGCCCTGCAAGGCCCGGCTGCCGTCACCGTGCTCGCACGCCTGGCGCCGGACGTGGCGAAGATGACCTTCATGCAGTTCCAGCGCGTCACGCTGCTGGGCGTGGACTGCTTTGTCAGCCGTTCGGGCTACACCGGTGAAGACGGTTTCGAAATCTCGGTACCCGCCGCCGATGCGGAAAAACTGGCCCGCGCCCTGCTGGCCGAGCCGGAAGTCGCGGCCATCGGCCTCGGTGCCCGTGACTCCCTGCGCCTGGAAGCCGGCCTGTGCCTCTATGGCCACGACATGAACACCGAGACCACGCCGATCGAAGCCAGCCTGTTGTGGGCGATTTCCAAAGTACGTCGTGCCGACGGCGCTCGCGCTGGCGGTTTCCCCGGCGCTGAAACCGTGTTCGCCCAACAACAGGGCGGCGTGAAGCGCAAACGCGTCGGCCTGCTGCCCCAGGAACGCACACCGGTGCGCGAAGGCGCAGAGATCGTCAACGAAGCGGGCGAGATTATCGGGACGGTGTGCAGCGGCGGTTTCGGCCCGACCCTGGGCGGTCCGTTGGCGATGGGTTACCTGGACAGCGCCTATGTCGCGCTGGATACGCCAGTCTGGGCCATCGTGCGTGGGAAAAAGGTGCCTTTACTTGTAAGCAAAATGCCATTCGTCCCACAACGCTACTACCGCGGTTGATTGACTGTTTCTATAAGTAACGCGATTGCGTTATACGTGCACTAATGTGTAACGCAACCGCCATAAAAAGGTGCATATCCTTAGACATTCAATGGCGCTTATAACGGTCGTTAACAATTGAACTAGCCTATCGAATAAGCCCCGCCCGGCGATGTATGTAAATGCCTGCGAGCTGAGTAAATACGGGCTTCCCCGGGGGGTTGTTTTTTCATTCGTAGTTGGCGTAGAGTTTGGTCACTGTGTTTGCATGGGTCGCTTGGAATCGTGACCTGGGCAGTAGCTTATGAAGTTCGCTACATCCCGTTCGACGTCTCTTACTTTCCTGCAACCCAGCCCAGTACTCTTTCATGCGAAAGAGGCTGTCATCAATTTTAGCGTCAAAGGAAATAAGAAAATGTCTCAACGTCAGAGCGGTACCGTCAAGTGGTTCAACGACGAGAAGGGTTTTGGTTTTATCACGCCTGAAAGCGGTCCGGACCTGTTCGTGCATTTCCGCGCCATCCAGGGCAACGGCTTCAAGAGCCTGAAAGAAGGCCAGAAAGTCACTTTCGTTGCTGTGCAAGGCCAGAAAGGCATGCAGGCTGACGAGGTTCAAGCAGAAGCCTAAGGCTTTCGCACACTAAAAAAGCCCCTGATTGATATCAGGGGCTTTTTTATGGGCGTAAATCCGTAAAATGGCTTCTTTTTCAACTGAGGCCGTCATGTCGAAACACCTGCTCACTCCCCAGGGCGACTTTCCTCCCGCCGGCCTGGGCCGTCGCCTGGCAGCGATGTTTTATGACTTCTTGCTGTGCACGGCGCTGCTGATCGTCACCAGCGGTGCCTACAAGATGATCCAGATGGCGATCATCGGCGAAGAAAAAATGCGCGCCCTGACCGAAGCCGGCGCACTGGACGGTGACCCGCTGCTGTCCACCGTACTGCTGTTCGTGCTGTTCGGCTTCTTCGCCAAGTTCTGGACCCACAACGGCCAGACGCTGGGCATGCAGGTGTGGTGCATCCGTGTACAGAACGCCGATGGCACTGCCATCAGCCTGTGGCAGGCGCTGTTGCGGTTCGTGGTAGCGATTGCGTCATTGCTGCTGGTGGGGCTGGGCTTCATCTGGGCGCTGTTCGACAAGCGCAAGCGCAGTTGGCATGACATCTACTCGGATACGCAGTTGGTGCGGATTCCCAAGAAGACCAAATAACTTCGTTCATCCTTGATCGTTCCCACGCTCTGCGTGGGAACGCCTCTGCGGACGCTCCGCGTTCGGCTTTTTGGGACGCGGAGCGTCCCTGGCTACATTCCCACGCAGAGCGTGGGAACGATCAAGCCTCTCGCCTTCAATCAGGCATTGCCCGCCAGCTTCATCCGCGCCGCCTGAGTGAAGTCCAGCATGCGCTTGAGCGGGCGAATCGCCTGGGGGATCAGCGCCGGGTCGACGAAGATCTCGTTGGCGCCCTCCTGCAAGCTCTTGAGCGTGCGCTCCAGGGTATTCATCGCCATCCAAGGGCAGTGTGCACAACTGCGGCACGCCGCGCCGTTGCCGGCGGTAGGGGCTTCGATGAAGACCTTGTCCGGGCACAGCTGCTGCATCTTGTAGAAAATACCCCGGTCAGTGGCGACGATCAGCGTCTTGTTCGGCAGGGTCTGGGCCGCGGCGATCAATTGGCTGGTGGAGCCCACGGCATCCGCCAGTTCGATCACCGACGTCGGCGACTCCGGGTGCACCAGGATCGCGGCGTCCGGGTACAGCGCCTTCATGTCCTCCAACTGCTTGGACTTGAACTCTTCGTGGACGATGCAGGCACCGTCCCAGAGCAGCATGTCGGCGCCGGTCTTGCGCTGGATGTAAGTGCCCAGGTGCTTGTCCGGGCCCCAGATGATCGTCTCGCCGTTGTCCATCAGGCTCTCGACGATTTCCAGCGCGCAACTGGACGTCACCACCCAGTCGGCCCGGGCCTTCACTGCCGCCGAAGTGTTGGCATACACCACCACGGTGCGCTCCGGATGCTGGTCGCAGAACGCTGAGAATTCGTCCACCGGGCAGCCCAGGTCCAGGGAGCAGGTGGCTTCCAGGGTGGGCATCAACACACGTTTTTCGGGGTTGAGGATCTTGGCGGTCTCGCCCATGAACTTGACCCCCGCTACCACCACGGTCTTGGCCGGGTGGGCATTGCCGAAGCGGGCCATTTCCAGGGAGTCGGACACGCAACCACCGGTCTCTTCGGCCAGGGCCTGGATGATCGGGTCGCAGTAGAAGTGCGCGACCAGCACCGCGTCCTGAGCCTTGAGCTCGGCGGCGATGGCGGCGCGGTACCAGGCCTCTTGCTCGGCGGTCAGCGGCTTGGGCTGCTTGGCGTCGAGGTGGGCCTGGACCAGAAGGCGTTCGGAAATTTGCGTCATGTTCGCAAGACCTGCAAGCGCGTTTAGCGCGAAAGTCGAGTATACACCCGGCTCCGGACCACTCGGGTACCGCCGGGAAAGTGGGTATCAATCAGGCACGGGACAGCGTGAAGCCGGCAAGGCTACAGAATATCCCGTCGATGCAAAAGATCATTCTGACCTGTGCCCGACCCTGGAACCGGACGCGCGCCCCAGCAAGAGCAAGCTGACCGAAATGTAATCACCTGCCCGGCCGGCTTATGTCATCTTCTTTTCAAAGCGACACCGGGGGATTGCCCCCGTGTTCGCTGCGAATCGACTGACGGACTTCCATCGTATGCAAACAAAAACTTCCCGGCGAACCTTCGTAAAGGGCCTGACTGCCGGCGGCATCCTCGGCGGCCTGGGCTTGTGGCGCGCGCCTGTCTGGGCGGTCACCGGCCCGGGCCAGCCCAACGTCCTGAGCGGCACCGAGTTCGATCTGTTCATCGGCGAAAGCCCGGTCAATTTCACCGGCAAGCCACGCACCGCCCAGACCATCAACGGTGGCATCCCCGGCCCGCTGCTGCGCTGGCGTGAAGGCGACACCGTGACCCTGCGGGTGCGCAATCGCTTGAAGGACACCACGTCCATCCACTGGCACGGCATCCTGCTGCCAGCCAACATGGACGGCGTTCCGGGGTTGAGTTTCAAGGGCATCGAACCCGACGGCATGTACGTGTATCAGTTCAAGGTCCGGCAAAACGGCACCTACTGGTACCACAGCCATTCCGGCTTCCAGGAACAATCCGGGGTCTACGGCCCGCTGGTGATCGACGCCCGGGAACCGGAGCCCTTCCAGTACGAACGGGACTATGTGGTGATGCTCACCGACTGGACCGATGAGGACCCCGGCAACATCCTTCGCAAGCTCAAGAAACAGTCGGACTACTACAACTACAACAAACGCACCGTCGGCGACTTCATTGACGATGTGGGCAAGAACGGCTGGGCCAGCACCGTGGCCGACCGCAAGATGTGGGCCGAGATGAAGATGAATCCCACTGACCTGGCCGATGTCAGTGGCGCCACCTACACCTACCTCATGAACGGCCAGGCGCCGGACATGAACTGGACCGGCCTGTTCAAGCCTGGCGAACGTCTTCGCCTGCGCTTTATCAACGGCTCGGCCATGAGCTATTTCGACGTGCGTATTCCCGGCTTGAAGATGACGGTGGTGGCGTCCGACGGCCAATACGTCAAACCGGTGAGCGTCGATGAGTTCCGGATCGCCGTGGCCGAAACCTATGACGTCATTGTCGAACCAACCCAGGAGGCCTACACCCTGTTCGCCCAGTCCATGGACCGCACCGGCTATGCCCGCGGCACCCTCGCGGCCAGGGCCGGGTTGTCGGCACCGGTGCCGCCCCTGGACCCGCGGCCATTGGTGACCATGGACGACATGGGCATGGGTGGCATGGACCACGGCAGCATGGGCGACATGGGGCAGATGAGTGGCATGGACCACGGCTCGATGCAGGGCATGGCCGGGATGGACGACAGCCAGATGCAAGGTATGGATCATAGCCAGATGCAGGGCATGGGCGACATGGCCGGGATGGATCACGGTGCCATGCAGGGCATGGACGGCATGCTGTCGCATCCCGACACCGAGAAAGACAACCCCCTGGTGGACATGCAGGCCATGACCGTCAAGCCCAAGCTCGACGACCCGGGCATGGGGCTGCGTAACAACGGCCGCAAAGTGCTCACCTACTCAGACCTGCGCAGCACCTTCCCCGACCCCGACGGCCGCGAGCCGGGCCGTACGATCGAGCTGCACCTGACCGGGCACATGGAAAAATTCGCCTGGTCGTTCAACGGCGTGAAATTTTCCGACGCCGCGCCGCTGCTGCTCAAGTACGGCGAGCGACTGCGCATCGTGCTGATCAACGACACCATGATGACCCACCCCATCCACCTGCACGGCATGTGGAGCGACCTGGAGGACGAGAGCGGCCAGTTCATGGTGCGCAAGCACACCATCGACGTGCCACCGGGTGCCAAGCGCAGCTACCGCGTCACCGCCGATGCCCTCGGGCGCTGGGCGTACCACTGTCATCTGCTGTTTCACATGGAGATGGGGATGTTCCGTGAAGTTCGGGTGCAGGAATGAGGAGCCGACCATGACCACTGTTTTTCACTACCCCATGGCACTCATTGCCAGCCTGACCCTCGGCGCCACCACCTCGGCCTGGGCGGCGGGCAACGACATGCAAGGCATGGATCACAGCCAGATGCCCGGGATGGACCATAGCCAGATGCAAGGTATGGATTCGATGCAAGGCATGGACTCGATGCAGGGCATGGAACCCATGCAATCAGCGCCGACCACCAGTCGCACGCCGATCCCGGAACTGACCGCCGCCGACCGCGCCGCCGTCTACGAGGATCATGGCGGACACGCGATGCATGACAGCGCCATCAATTCGTTTTTCCTCATCGACCAGCTGGAGTGGCAAGACGCCGATGACGGCAGCGCCCTGAGCTGGGATGCCTCCGGCTGGATCGGTGGCGACATCGACCGTTTGTGGCTGCGCTCCGAAGGTGAACGCCTCAACGGCAAGACCGAAGAGGCGGAACTTCAGGCCCTGTGGGGCCACGCCATCAGTCCTTGGTGGGACGTGGTGGCCGGCGTACGCCAGGACTTCAAGCCGGGCGATCCACAAACCTGGGCCGCCTTCGGCGTGCAAGGCATGGCGCTGTACAACTTCGAAGCCGAGGCCACCGCGTTCATCGGCGAAGGTGGCCAGAGCGCGGCGCGGCTGGAAGGCGACTACGACATCTTGCTGACCAATCGGTTGATCCTGCAGCCCACCGCCGAGGTCAACTTCTATGGCAAGAACGATCCTGCCCGCGGCGTCGGCTCAGGGCTGTCGGACACCGAACTCGGCGTACGGTTGCGTTATGAAATACGCCGCGAATTCGCACCCTACATTGGCGTCACCTGGAATCGGGTCTACGGCAACACCGCCGACTACGCCCGTGAAGAAGGCGAAGACCGCAGCGAAACCCGCCTGGTGTTGGGCGTGCGCATGTGGTTCTGAGCCACTGACCTGTTTCACTCAAAACTAAAAAACCAAGCTGTAGGAGTCCTTGCATGTCATTCATCAAAACCGCTGTTGTTGCTGTCGCCTTGTCCACCGGCCTGTTGGTCAGTGGCCTGGCCCAGGCCCACCCGAAACTGCTGTCCTCTACCCCTGCCGAAGGCGCCGAAGGTGCGGCACCGGCAAAGATCGAGCTGCATTTTTCCGAAAACCTGATGACCAAGTTTTCCGGTGCCAAGCTGATGATGACCGAGATGCCCGGCATGGCGGCGCATTCGCCCATGCCTATGCCAGCCAAGGTCTCCGGCAGCGATGACCCGAAAACCATGGTCATTGTCCCGAATGGTCCCCTCACCGCCGGCACCTATCAGGTCCAATGGCGCGCGGTGTCGTCCGACACTCACCCGATCACCGGTAACGTCACGTTCAAGGTGAAGTGAGTTGATGAGCGACTCGATCAACATTGCGCTGCGCTTTGCCCTGTACCTGGATTTGATGTTGTTGTTCGGCCTGGCCGCGTTCGGGCTCTATAGCCTGCGAGGCCAGGAACGGGTGTCAGGCGCGCAACTGCCTTTCACGCCACTGCTAGTGACCACGGCGGTGCTGGGCGGGTTGCTCTCCCTCGCCGCCATGGCGTGCATGGCCTGGGCCATGAGCGGCGTTGCGGACTGGGCCGAGCTGTGGCCGCACATTGAAATGATGGTGTTGGAGACCGACGTCGGCTCGAGTTGGACACTGCGGATGGCGGCGCTGCTGGTGGCCGTTGTCGCCGTGACGCTCAATAAACGTTGGCCGACTGCCAGCCTGGGCTTGGTCATGCTGGGCGGGGCCGTGGCCTTGGCGACGCTGGCCTGGGCAGGACACGGCGCCATGGACGAAGGCGCACGCCGCAACTGGCACTTCATCACCGACTTCCTGCACCTCTGGGCAGCGGGTGGCTGGGTCGGGGCCTTGGCCGCGTTTGCCCTGCTGCTTCGCCAGGCCGAACCGCAGTTGGCGGTACTGGCTCGGACATTGATCGGGTTTGAAACCGCCGGGGCGGTGATCGTGGTGCTCATCACCGTGACAGGGGTGGTCAATTATCTGTTCATCGTCGGCCCAAGCGTCGAAGGACTACTGGACAGCACCTATGGTCAGTTGCTGGCGCTCAAACTCGTCTTGTTCGCGGCCATGCTGGTGTTCGCCGCGCTGAACCGCTTTCACCTGAGCCCATTGCTGGAGCAGGCCCGACACACCGGCGAGCACAGGGTCGCGGTGACAGCCCTGCGGCGCAGCATGGTCCTGGAGTTCGCTGTGGCGGTGGCCATCCTTGGGTTGGTGGCATGGCTGGGGACACTGAGCCCGATGCCGGATTAAACCTTCCCCTCTGTGGGAGCGAGCTTGCTCGCGATAGCGGTGGGTCAGCTCGTACTGATGTGCAGGTATTGCCGCCATCGCGAGCAAGCTCGCTCCCACAAGGGATGGGCATTGGGCTCTCGGACAAGCTCCGTAGCGCTATCGAATTTTTAAATACCTCTGTCCAATTTTCAATTTGCCCACAACGTCCGGAGCCAGCCTAAATGCCCCTTTGCCCAGCAAAGGCGGCTCCATGGAAAATATTCGAACCTCAAGCACCCACGCCATCTGGCTGATGGTCAGCATCGTCTTGGTGGCGCTGAACCTGCGGCCCTCGATGGCAGCGGTCGGGCCGTTGTTGTCAGCTATTCGCGGCGAGGTGCCCTTGAGTTTCAGTACCGCCTCGCTGCTGACCATGTTGCCCGTCATGGCGATGGGCCTGGCGATGTTCTTGGGCATGCGCATCGCCCTGCGCATCGGTGAACACCGCACCATCGTGCTATCGCTGTTGATCATTGGCATCGCCACGGCCTCGCGCTTGTATCTGGACAGCGCCGCCGGGTTGATCGCCAGTGCGATCGTGGCCGGGCTCGGGATCGCCTTGATCCAGGCTGTGATGCCGGCACTGATCAAGTCGCGCTTCGCCGACAACGTCTCGCTGTTCATGGGCTTGTACGTCACCTCCATCATGGGTGGGGCGGCGATTGCCGCATCGTTTTCACCCTTTGTCCTGACCCAGACAGGCAGTTGGCGCGTCGGCCTGGCAATCTGGGCATTGTTGGCACTGGTCGCCCTGGGCTGCTGGTATGCCCAGCGCTCGAACATCACGCCCTTGCCCGACGGAGCGTCCCGGCATCACGAAGCGTTTTCCAGCAACGCCCGGGCCTGGCTCCTGGCGATTTTCTTTGGCCTGGGCACCGCCTCCTACACCTGCGTGCTGGCCTGGCTGGCACCGTACTACGTGGAAAAGGGCTGGAGCGAACAGCACGCTGGCCTGTTGCTGGGGTTCCTCACGGCAATGGAAGTGTTATCCGGCCTGGTCACTCCGGCGATTGCCAACCGCAGCCGGGATAAACGCCTGGTCCTGGCCGTCCTGCTGGCCCTGATCATCGGCGGCTTCTGCGGCCTGATCCTCAGCCCGGAACGCTTCAGCCTGCTCTGGGCCTGCCTGCTGGGGCTGGGTATCGGCGGCCTATTCCCCATGAGCCTGATCGTCTCCCTCGACCACCTGGACAACCCACGCCGGGCCGGCGGCCTTACCGCGTTCGTGCAGGGTGTCGGCTATCTCATCGCCGGCCTCTCGCCATTGATTGCCGGGATGATCCGCGACCAATTGGGGAGTTTTGAGTGGGCCTGGTGGTCGCTCACGGCGGTCATGGTGTTGATGATGGTGATGGTATTGCGGTTTGACCCAAAGGGTTATGGGCGACATATCCGCTAACGCTACTACTTTGTCCCGGTGAAAAAACGACTGCTGTACTCTTCCAAGGCTCGGATTTTCTCCTCGGTATCGGTCGAGAAGCGCAGTTGCAAGGGATCTTCGTCAACAACGGAAGTCGCCGCCGTGTAGGACAGCAGGTAACTGGCAAGGCCACTCTTCCAGGCAAGGATGCCGATCGCCTTGGTCAGCTCGTTCAGGTTCAGCGGCAGCGCATCTTCAATGGTGAATAAACCGATACCGTAATTGGGGTCGAACAACACCAGCTTGTCCCCGCCTCGGATGATGTAGCCAATATGGTTGGTCAGCCATTTGGAGTTTTTCAAGTAGGACGCATAACCCAGCACTGGAAACCATCCAGACAAGCTCAGGAGGACTTTACAGCCTCGCGCTTCAAACTTGGACTTATGCAGGTCACCGCAGACGTCACGGGTTTGCTGGTATCGGCCCAGGACGGCCTGCAGCGTTTCGGCCGTGTTGAGGTTGGAATTGATCTTCAGCAACGCCGCCTTGGCTTTTACAAAAGCGACATGCTCGACCCAATGCCCAAAATCGGGTTGCCCTTCCACATCATAGGAGCCGACGGCAATGCCGACCGTGGCGGTTACCCCGGCACACCATCCGCCCTTGATATCAGCCTTGATATCCTTGCCCTGATCGAATGGAGCAAACTGGGTAATTCGCAGCTTCATGTCGAATCCTCCTTGATCGAACCTCTCGCGTTTTATAACGAGGTGCACGCTGCGCTTGAACAAGGAGCGGGCTTCAACAGTCTAGGAGTTGAGGCCGGCTTTTCCAGGTTAATGGCGTAATCTCCCAAGGACTGGCGCCACACCAGTCAGATTCGGGACTTGTCCGGCCACTTTCTCGCAGGCAAAAAAAAATCCGGAAATCCTCACTTTCGTGGGCCTTCCAGACTTTTAAAACTGCAAAAAATGGTGGGTCGTGTGGGATTCGAACCTACGACCAATTGGTTAAAAGCCAACTGCTCTACCAACTGAGCTAACGACCCGCTGTGTGGTGGCGCGTATAATACTGATTTCTAAGGACTATTCAACACCTAATTTGAAATAAATCAAAAATAACGGGTTGGATCGCTCACACCCGCCGCAGCGAAGCCTTCTGCGCGCAGGCGGCAGCTGTCGCATTTGCCGCAAGCACGGCCCTGATCGTCGGCCTGATAGCAGGAAACAGTGAGCCCGTAGTCCACGCCAAGCTTCACACCGGCCTTGACGATGTCGGCCTTGCTGAGATTCTGCAACGGCGCCAGGATGCGGAAACCCTGCCCTTCTACACCGGCCTTGGTCGCCAGGTTCGCCATGCGCTCGAAGGCTTCGACGAACTCCGGGCGGCAATCCGGGTAACCGGAGTAATCCACGGCATTGACGCCGATGAAAATGTCCCGAGCGCCCAGCACTTCGGCCCAGCCCAATGCCAAGGACAGGAATACGGTGTTACGCGCCGGCACATAGGTCACCGGGATGCCTTCGCTAGGCGCCTCCGGCACGTCGATGGAACTGTCGGTCAAGGCCGAGCCACCAATGCCATTGAGGTTCAGGCCGATCACTTTGTGTTCCACCACGCCCAGGTCCCGGGCCACTCGCTCGGCAGCGTGCAGTTCAGCGCGGTGGCGCTGGCCATAATCGAAACTCATGGTGTAGCAGCGGTACCCCTCGGCACGGGCCATGGCCACGACGGTGGCCGAATCCAGGCCGCCGGACAACAGGATGACCGCACGTTTTTCGGCAATGTTCGAATGTTCAGTCATATCAGCGCCCCGGCTCGTCGTTCCAAAGATATTTATGCAGCTGCAGTTGCAGGCGCACCGGCAGGTTATCCGCCACCACCCAGTCCGCCAGGTCCCGGGCGCTCAAATCGTGATGGCTCGGCGACAACAACACTTCGCCGGCCCGCTGGTCGAGCCCGTACTGGATCAGCTTGGACACGGCCCAGTCGTAATCTTCCCGCGAACAGATCACGAACTTGACCTGATCGTTGGGGGTCAGCAACTCGATATTCTCGTAACGGTTGCGGTGCGCTTCCTTGGAGCCTGGAGTCTTCAGGTCCACGACGCGACTGACGCGCGGGTCGACGGCCGAGATATCCAGGGCGCCGCTGGTTTCCAGGGAAACCTCGTAACCGGCATCGCACAACTGCTTGAGCAAGGGGATGGCATTGGGTTGCGCCAATGGCTCACCACCCGTGACGCAGACATAACGCGGACGATAACTGGCCACTTGCTCAAGGATATCGTCGAGGGTTCGCAAGGTGCCGCCGCTGAACGCGTAGGCACTGTCGCAGTATTGGCAGCGCAACGGGCAACCGGTGAGACGCACAAATACTGTGGGCAGCCCAGCCGTCCGCGTTTCACCCTGCAACGAGTAAAAAACTTCGGTGATTCTCAATGTGTCTTGCATAGTCGCCACGGGCGTAACAGCTAAACAGGCTGTCCGCCTCCGTCAGGCACTTCAAGGAACCCCGCCAACGCGCAGATCCCAAAAAGCGTGTTTCATAAAA
>Ga0065714_10002491_pt1 | contig 15852 bp, 11 predicted proteins | sample MisRhiReplicate2_FD_59101 | JGI IMG/M metagenome (GOLD analysis project Ga0065714, IMG submission 59101) | Miscanthus rhizosphere microbial communities from Kellogg Biological Station, MSU, sample Rhizosphere Soil Replicate 2: eDNA_1 v2... | ecosystem: Host-associated > Plants > Roots >...
CAGCCGTTTTATGTATTGCTGGGCCATGATGAAAAAACATTGGTAAAACCAACAGGAGCTAACTACGATCCTGTTGAATACCTGCACTTTCTTGAAAGCGGTATAGCTGCTTTTAAGANTAAGTAANCATACAATTGATTGTANGATAGGAGCAATGGTTTTGCATAAAAGCTATTGCTCTTATTCGTATANCTATCTCACAATTACACCAAACAACTCTATAAATCAACAATTTAAATGAAGAAATTAAGTTTGATCGCGCTGGCGTTATGCTGTGCCAGCTATCAGGGTTTTTCTCAAAAAAGAAATCCAAAAACGCCAACTCCCGCACCAGGCGCTGCAGCTCCAGTAGGTGCGCCTAATGCAATGAACCGTCCTGGCGGACCACCGGCCGGACCAAAGCCTTACAACCAGGTTATTACCGGTAAAGCTAAAACTGATAAGGGCTTGTTCAAAATTCATAATGTTGAAGACCGTTATTTCTTTGAAATTCCTGATTCTTTGTTAGGCAGAGAAATTTTAACAGTAAACAGAATTAGTAAAGCAGCAGCTGGTAATCGTGGTTCAATGATCGGTTACGGTGGTGATCAGATTGGTGATAATGTAATCAGTTTTGAAAAGGGTCCTGCAAACAGAATTTACTTAAAGAGTATTTCTTTTAGTGAGCGTTCAAGAGACACTACTGAGCATGGGCTTTACAAATCTGTAATGAACTCTAATATCCAGCCTTTAGTAGCATCATTTGATGTTAAAGCTTTTGCTAAAGATTCTATCTCAGGTGCTAAAGGAACTGTAATTGATGTTACCGATTACATGAATAGCGATAACGATATTTTCTTTTTTGATGCCGGGACTAAAAGGTCACTATCCTTAGGTTCGCAAGTTGCTGACAGGAGCTATATCAAGGAAATTAAAGCGTATCCGATGAATATAGAAATCAGAACGTTGAAAACCTATACGAAGTCAGCTGGTCAACAAGGTCCGGGTATGATGGGTGGTGGTCCGCCATCTTCAACTCCGGCAACTTATGAGCTAAACAGTTCAATGGTATTGTTACCAGCGAAACAAATGAAGCCAAGGTTTTTTGACCCAAGGGTAGGTTATTTTGCAACTGGTTATGTTGACTTTGACGCTAACCCACAAGGCGTAAAAAACCAGTCGTTAATTACACGCTGGCGTCTTGAACCAAAAGCTGAAGATGTTGAAAGATACAAAAGAGGCGAATTGGTTGAGCCAAAAAAACAGATCGTTTATTATATCGATCCGGCAACTCCAAAGAAATGGGTACCTTACTTAATTCAAGGTGTGAACGACTGGCAGGTTGCTTTTGAAAAAGCTGGTTTTAAAAATGCTATTGTCGCTAAAGAAGCACCAAATGATCCTAATTGGAATCTTGAAGATGCAAGACATAGTGTGATTGTTTACAAACCTTCTGATATTGCAAACGCCAGCGGTCCGCATGTACACGACCCCCGCACTGGTGAAATCTTAGAAACACACATTAACTGGTATCACAACATTATGCAGTTGTTAAGAAACTGGTATTTTATCCAGGCTTCAGCAATTGACCCTCAAGCTCGTAAAATGAAGTTTGATGATAAATTAATGGGAGAGTTAATCCGTTTTGTATCATCTCACGAAGTTGGACATACTTTAGGGTTACGTCATAACTTTGGTTCATCTGCTACTGTTCCTGTTGAAAAACTAAGAGATAAACAGTGGGTAGAAAAAAATGGACACACGCCATCAATTATGGATTACGCACGTTTCAACTACGTTGCGCAACCTGAGGATAATGTTTCGGCTAAAGGTATATTCCCAAGAATTGGTGATTATGATTTATGGGCTATTGAGTGGGGATACAGATGGTTGCCAGAGTTTAACACACCTGAAGAAGAAGCAACTTACTCCAATCAGACTATCATCAAAAGGGTTGGAGCAAATAATCGTTTAGCATTCGGAACAGAAAGTGATCCTAATGATCCACGCAACCAAAGTGAAGATATTGGTGACAATGCTATGCTTGCATCTGCTTATGGTATTAAAAACCTTAAGCGTGTATTACCTAATATTTTAACATGGAGCAAGGAGCCTAATGAAAGCTACCAAAATGCAAAGACACTTTACACTGAAGTTATTGGTCAATATGGTCGCTATATGGGCCACGTTGTTAAAAATGTAGGTGGTATTTATGCTACTCCTAAAACTGTTGAAGAAAGAGGTGGAATGTTCAAACCGGTTTCTTTTGCTAAGCAAAAAGAAGCAATGACGTTCCTGAATACTCAATTGTTTACTACACCAACATGGTTAATCAATAAAGAATTAATCGAGCGTACCGGTCTAAATCCGGTGGATCTGTTCCAGAATGTTCAAAAAAGCACTTTGAATAGACTTCAAAATGCTGGTACCATTAACAAACTAATCAATGATGAAGCGCTAAACGGTGCTAAAGCGTATACCGTAACAAATCTGTTTACTGACCTTAAAACTGCTGTTTGGTCGGAATTGTATTCACATAAAAGCATTGACGTTTACAGAAGGAATTTGCAGAAAGCTTACATTGATAACATGACAAAACTAATTGTATCTCCTGCTCCTGCAGCCAGTCCTCAGGGTATGGGTATGAGAGTGATTGATCCTACAAGTTCTGATGTATCAAGTGTTAGTCGCGCACATTTAACTACTATGGCAAAAGATATTCGTGCTGCTATTCCAGCTGCTACCGGAATGAGCAAATATCATTTGCAAGATCTATTGGTTCGTATCAACTCGGCCTTGAATCCTAAATCATAAGATTTAAATCTTATACTGAAAAGGGTGTCCAATACATATATTGGACACCCTTTTTTTTATTTCAATTCGATCCTAAGCAGGGCATTGAAATAATTATCCGGAGTGGTAGACGTTTCAAATGAAGCCCTATCTTCATAAACCATATTCAATCTCTTCCTTACGTTTGCAAGACCAATCTGATGGCTTACGGGTGTTGTTTTTAGATCAATTAAATTTTCAGTTTCTATAATTAATGTATTTCCATCTGAACAAATTGACACTCTGGCCGGATGATCATTTTGTAACAGATCCCCATGCTTAAACATATTTTCAACTAGTGTAATCAACACAAGCGGAATGATTTGAACTTCCTTTAAATCACGATCGTAGTCAAAAATAATGTTGAACTTATTCTCTGATTTGATCTGATGAAGTCTGATTAAATTTTCTACATGTTCAATTTCATCTAATAATGCAGTGTAAGTACGTTCGCTATCATCTTGTATTGCATACCTCATCATTTCTGAAAGTGTCATTATAGCTTCAGCAGCATCTGGAACCACTTTTCTGGTATTAGCATAAATAAAACTTAGGGTATTGAAAAGAAAGTGCGGGTTGATCTGCGCCTTTAAATGAGCATGCTGTGATTTTATGAGTTCAGCTTGCATATTCTGATTCTCAATAACCATGATTAACCGCTCTTTTTCAGATTGCTGAGTATTTTTTCGTTCCCGCAGGTAATTCATAAGGTAATAGTATCCTGAAGAGAACAGGATAAAATACATAGTCCGCCAAACCCCATTACCCAGTGTCGTTTTATTAATAACCGCAGTTACATACACAGATAAGTTGGCATATTTTTGAAGAAAACCAACGGCATAAATTGTTAATGGGACATATAAGGCAACTTCAATAATAATCAATAGCGGAAGTAGCCAAATGGTATGTTTTGGGTTGGTTCTGGCTATAGGTAGAATTAAATGAGCATGAAAGTAAAATAAGGAAATATTAAAAAAATAAAACACCACATAATTTCCGAAACTAGCAAAATAGCCTCTCAATATCCCTGTCAATACAACTTCATAGAGAATAAAGAAAAACCAGGCTATGAAATGAATCCGGTGTTTAATTATAAACAGCACATATTTTTGTAAATGGCTTTTCATTTCAATTTGGTAATCCCCGGACGGTTCTTAAAGTCATTTCTTCCAGAAAACTAAAAAATTGTTTCTTATAGGTAGTTCCTAATGGTACTTCTAGTTTATTACTCAAAGTAATGGATGCTCCTTCAACTTTACTAATGAAATCCATAGAGATAATAAATGAGCGTTGAACCCGCATAAAAGAACTGTTACCTTCTAATTTTTCAGCCACCTCTTTTATGGTTAAATAGGTGACATAAATACCAGTCACCGTATGAATTTTCACGTAGTTGTTTAAAGCCTCAACAGCGATAAGATCCTTTAGGTTGACTTTAATATATTTTTGAGACTGATCTGCTCTGATAAAGAAGTAGTCTAGCTGCTTTTCTTCATTTTTAAAACCCATATCTGATTGAAGCAAACGATTAATTGCCAATGCGAATTTACTCATTGAGATTGGCTTCAATAGATATTCATTCGCTTGTACACCAAAGGCATCAATTGCATATTTAGAATGTGCAGAAGTGAATACAAGGTATTTTGTTTTAAATCTGATGGCCTGTGATAAATCTAGTCCCGTCATTCCTGGCATATCTATATCCATAAATATAATATCGACCTTATCTTCAGCTGTAATTTCTATTAACGCCTTAAGTGGATCGGTAAAAGACTTTAACAGATATAGGTCGGGCATAGCATCAATATAATCTGTCAGGAGATCAACAGCATGCTTTTCATCATCAATAATAATGCAGTTTAGTTTGCTGTTCATCAATAGTTATTCTCCTTTAAATTTTAACAATATAATTTGTACTTGTAATAGCCTACAAAAACGCACAAGTGTAATGTGTTTTATTGTTTGATATTTTGTTCTATACAAATCTAGGTGAAAACTAACTAAAACCATAATCGCATTCATTGTTATTTATTCACCACGTAAAAACTATCATTAACCACGATGATCAAGCTATTAGCGTAATATAATTGTAGCTTGTTACATTCTTTTATACTTTCATACAAAATATCTATTAAAAACAAAAAATCCTGGCCCATTTATGTGTCAGGATTCTAGTAAACTAAATCAAGGTGCTCAGTACGTTCTCATATATATATTTAGTACTAAAGGGAGGTAAGACTCCCTTTAGATACTAAATTTCAAGATTTTTAATTATACCTATTGTTTTGTTTAAATTGTTGGCTTGGTCGAGCCAACTTTTTTATATAGCGTTTTTAGCCATTGATTTTCCTAAATACCAGCATATCCAGGTGAAAAAAGGTGCGGCTAAAATATCCACGGTATAGTGTACATGCTGAATTAAAAGCAACACTGCTATCACACCGGTAGCTATTAACGCAAACGTTTTATCCTTTTTTCGTTTCATACAAAGAGCTCCAAGAAAAACCGTTGCTGTATGGCCTGAAAAGAACAAATCTTTAGTGATCACATTGGAGTGGTAAAAGAAAATAGAACAAGGATCTGCCAGATTTATAATGTCATTTGGAGGATTAAGTGGCACAAGTGTGATGGTAATTATTCTAGCCAAACATAAGAATATAAAGGCCCACAATGCAGTAAGACACATTATAGTGTTTTTAGACATTCTATATAAGAACAATCCAATCATCGAATACAACACTATAAAAATAAAGAAGGAAACATCTTTCGAAGGAATGCTCGAAAGCACCCGGTCATTTAACACAATACCCTCTCTGGTTTCAACATGAGAAAAGAAATGGGGTATAAAAACTAGAATGGCAACAAGGAGTAACATTCCTATAATAAATTTTATTCTAAATGTCTGATAATCCCAGGCAACTTGCCATGTAAGTTGTTTAGTTTGCATTAAAAGGTTTACTTGTTACTTTGGTAAAAATATACAAATTAAGTGATTTTAATATAAAAGTTGCAAGTACTTTGGATTTATTCATAAGTTACCTTTGATTTCGATCTTGTTAAAATTTAATAGTTCAGCTTTTCTTTAATTTATTTAAATTTTATTGTAAAAAAATATAAATTGGATTAACCAAATGGAAGCAGTGCAATTAAATGCGATAATATTCCTTAACAGAAACTTAATACCTGGCAAATACTTTATTATCTAGTTTTGCCGAAAATAAACGAAATCCAATATCTATTATTAATTTTCATTTCCATGAACATTATCCCTTCTGATGTGATTTACGGACAAGCCGAAGATTTTACCGTCATTTTTAATACGTATTGGAAAAAACTTTATGTAATTGCCTACAGAAGGCTGGGGGATGAAGAACTTGCCAAGGACATTGTACAGGATGTGTTTGTCTACTTCTGGAAAGAACGACAAAATATTAGTATTAATGGGTCACTCGAAGCCTATCTGCGTCGATCGGTCCAGTATCAGATCATCGCACATTTCAGAAAGCATACGATACATTCTAAAGCACTCGATTTCCTGTTAATGAAAATGAATGAAGTGGAACTAAACATTCGTGATATCTTAACAGAGCAGGATTTTGCCAATACAATAAATTCTGAAGTGAAACAAATGCCAGATACCATGCAGGAGATTTTTAAACTTCGTTTTAAGGATCAATCGGTAAAAGAAATTTCAGAACATCTGGGGCTTGCAGAAAAAACAGTCAGGAATAATATTTCAATTGGTTTAGTACGTATTCGCAAAGCAATCTCCAGAGATTTTCCAGAAGATTTTTCTGCGATTTGTATGGTTCTCTATATTCTATTGGGAAATAAGTAAATCCCCACTAAAATGGTAAAGTAAAATAAATTATAATTTCTTCGGGAACAATCAGGACTTAGTTCTACTATTTATGTAAACGCGGATAAAACTGCGGATAAACATAAAGAAGATGAATGCAAGTCAACTCAAAAAGCTTCTTACTGCTTTTCTAAAGAACAGGCTAAATAAAACAGATAAAAATCTGTTTCAGAAATGGTACGATTCATTCGGTGAATCGGAAGAAGGTGTGCCAGGATTGAATAATCCGAGGGAAGAAGAATTTTTAAAGCAGGAAATATTGAATCGGATACAAGTTCAGTTGAATCAATCCGACAAACCTGTTTACAAATTATTATCCCTCAGGAATATTGCGGCATCAGCTATACTAATTACAGCTGTAGGACTGGCTAGCTGGTTCTTTGTATTTAAATCAAAGCAAGACTTAAACATAAGTAAAACTGACTTCCAGACAATTGTCACTTCATCAGGACAATTAAGAAAGATAATCTTGCCTGATAACTCGATCGTTCATCTAAATGCCAATTCAAGAATTAGAATCCCTGTTCATTTTTCAAAAATGGATAGAAAGTTCTATTTGGAGGAAGGGGAAGCGTTCTTTCAAATAACCAAAGACAAATCCAGACCATTTATAGTTCATAGTCAGCAACTTGATGTTAAAGTTGTTGGTACATCGTTTAACATCCGTTCGTACAAGCAACTTGATCATATAAAAGTGGCGGTAAGTACAGGAAAGGTGAGTGTTACTGAGCAGGGAAAAGTTTATGGTATGTTACTCCCGGGCCAGCAAATTACTTATCATAAAGCGAATAAAGCAATAGAATTATCTCAAGTGGTCCCTACTGATAATAACGCATGGGTTAAAGGTAGGGTTTACCTTGAAAATGCTGGATTTGAAGAGTTGTCCCTTGCGATGCACAACGTTTATGGAGTAACCTTAAAAGATGAGAATGCAGGTAATCACACTTACCAATACAATTTAACAATACGCTCGGATCGTTCATTGGAAGAAGCAATGAAGCTGATCTGTGCAATTCACGGTCATAATTATAAAAAGAGAGGAAATGAGATATTGATACGATAATACCCCGGATGTGCAATGCACCTAAAATCAAATCATAACAAGCTAAAAAACAAACTTACACATATGAAACAAAACTTACTGCAAATGCAGAAAGCTATGCGTATTACTCTATTGATATTCACACTTGTACTTGCGATTACACAGCTTTTGTGTGCGGCAGACAGCAGGGCACAAGCTCTGGAACAACGACTAAACATTTCCTTTGACAAAGGGAATCTATATCAAGCCATTAAGAAGTTGGAAAAAACGGCCAGGATAGAATTTGCATTTGATAACGCTGTATTGAATATGGAAAAACTCAATGTAAACAGCTTAGCATTTAAGCAGACTCGCTTATCCGATATACTGGAAAAATTATTTGTGGGCACAAATATTGGATTCAAAGAGGAGCGTAGCCCAAGCATAAGGCTTTTTAAAAAACAAAAACCCGGTAAAATTGCGGGAAAAATTACCGACGACAAGGGCGGGAATTTACCAGGGGTAAGCATAAAGGTGATAGAATTGAACAAAAGTTTTACTACGGATTCTGCGGGCAAATTTTCTATCAATATTCCATCAGGTAAGTACACCCTGGAGATCACTTATATTTCTTTCAAAACCCAACGTTTTACAAACGTAGAGGTGAGAGAAAATGCTACAGCCACTTTGAACGTAGTGATGCTGGAGCAAGCGGGTAATCTGGATGAAGTTGTAGTAATTGGATACGGAACTGTGAAAAAGAGCGACCTTACCGGCGCTGTTACTGTGGTAAAAATGAAAGACATAGAGAACGTTCCTGTTGTTCGTGTAGATCAGATGCTCCAGGGGCGAATTGCAGGAGCGGAAGTGATGAGCACCAGTGGAGAACCCGGTGCAGGTACGTCTATACGGATTCGTGGTACACGTTCCATTTCAGCAACGAACGAACCTCTGTATGTAGTTGATGGTGTATTGGATGCAGTAAACAGCTTAAACGACTTGAATCCGAGTGATATTGAATCTATTCAGGTACTTAAAGACGCTTCATCTACTGCAATTTACGGATCCCGCGGAAGTAATGGTGTAATTTTGATCACGACAAAAACCGGTGGTACCAGTGGAAAAACTAATTTCACCTTTCGTTCTGATGTGGGACAATCTGTTTTACCACGCTTTCTTGATTTGATGAATGCCCAGGAATTTGCAGAACTTCAAAATGACCGGTTTTATTTTAGCAGTACCGCAAACCAAAGCAAACCGCTGGAAGAATATCCCTATAAAAATCCGATTGCCTTGGGTGAAGGAACAAACTGGACAAAGGAAATTACCCGGACAGCGCCATATCAAAACCATACGTTTTCTATGTCTGGCGGTGATAAGTCAACCAATTACTATTTTTCAGGCAATTACAACGATACAGAAGGAATAATTCTCAGCAGCGGAATGAAGCGCATTCAATCCCGTCTCAATTTGGACAAAACTTTCAATAAATATGTAAAATCAGGTATCAGGTTAAATTATTCATATATCAATCAGGATGTGAACAAAGTGGATGTAGGGACCAGCACACTTTGGTACCGATCAACTGTATTTCTTGCACCAACTATAGCTGCATACAAGCAGGATGGTACATTGAACGATTTTAATACCCAATGGTATAGTGGAACGTTATTCGATTCGCCGCTAGCCAACTCCTTATTGCAAAAGAAGGACCAGGTAAAGAAAACGCTTTCGTCTATGCTCTATGTAGAAATCAGTCCACTCAAATCTTTGAAGTTAAAGAGTTCAGTATCCTTTTATGATTACAATAGATTTGACGATACTTTCTATCCATCTACTTTGCCAACCAGGATGAGTAAAAATACTGGCGCTTACGCGTATAAAAGAGGTTTTAAGGACAATAACATTCTGAATGAAAATACAATCAGTTACAAAAAAGTATGGAACAAAAAGCACAACCTGGATGCCGTTTACGGTATCACTTTCCAAACTTTCTGGACAACGGATTTATATGCCAGTGGGGATGGTTATTTCATAGATGATATTGAAACTAATGACCTGGCAGCAGTTCCAACTAAAGAAACTTTAAACGCTGGATCAATGTTGGAACGGCAGAACAAGATTTCTAATCTGGCAAGGGTAAACTATAATTATAATGGTAAATATTACCTGACAGTTACCGCAAGGGCGGATGCAGCTTCAAATTTTGCCGCAAATCATAAATGGGGTTATTTTCCTTCAGCTGCCATTAAATGGAACCTGATGAAGGAGAATTTTATGAAACCGCTAAAAAGCATCAATGAACTCTCGCTTCGGTTAAGTGCAGGTGTTTCAGGAAACGATGCCATTTCAAAATATCAGTCCCTGTCGCGTATGTCTTCAAATGCCAACGGATACATATTTGGGGGGCTTACACCTGTTGCCTATTATCCAACGCGTATTACAAATGAAGGGTTAACCTGGGAAAAAACGACTTCCTATAATGCAGGACTCGATCTTTCTATATTGAAAAACCGCCTGGCATTTACTTTCGACGCCTATAGCAGCAGTACAACGGATTTATTACTAACTGTGCAGTTGCCTACCCACGTTGGCTACACAAGCAGGTTAACTAATATAGGTAAGACATCAAATAAAGGCTTGGAGTTAGCTATTGACAGTAAGAATATTACCGGGAAAAACTTTAGCTGGTCTACCACACTCACATTTGCACACAACAAACAAATGGTTGAAGATATTGGTGGACTGGACAGAATTTCAGCCTATAATAATGCTTTTGGTGCTCAGTATATGATGTATGGATATGTAAAAGGAAGGCCATTAAACGCTTTATGGGGTATGCAGTATGCCGGAGTATGGAAATCGCAGGAAGAGATCACCCAGAATCTTACTGATAAGAAATATGCTTCATCTGCGGTTAATTTTTACCAGCCTGGCCGTCAGCGTTACATCGACCAGAATAAAGATGGAATTCTGGATAATAGCGATCTCATCTACCTTGGAAATGCAGATCCCAAACTTTACGGAGGGATTCAGAACAGCTTCAATATTTATGGGTTTAATGTGGGGTTTTTCCTGAATTACTCGATAGGTGGTAAGATATATAATCCTGTTGAATTGTTTATGGGAACAGGAACATACTTGTCAAACCAGTTCCGCTATATGGTAAATGCCTGGCATCCGGTGCGCAACCCAGCATCAAATTACCCCAGGGCAGACTCTAAAGACGACATCCCAAATGACAGGTTTTTGCATAGCGCAAGCTTTTTAAGGTTAAAAAATGCATCTGTTGGGTATTCATTCAATCTGGTTAAACCAACCAATAACCTATTGAAATCACTTACCCTAACCGCAAGTGGTAACAATCTTTATTTATGGAAGTATTACAACGGTTACGATCCTGAAGTATCTACCGAAAGTGAAGGCTCAACCATCAGGAGAATGGACAATGGCGCATATCCAAATAGCAGAACTATCACTTTCAGCGCTGAACTTAAATTCTAATACCTAATACATAATTAAAAATATAAAATGATGAAGAAAAAACTCACCATCATCTTGTTCGCATTTTTAACATCAACACTATTCTTTAGTTCATGCAAGGATGCACTGTTGGAGGAACCAGATAGCTTTGTTTCACCGGAGCAATTTTTTAAGAATGAAAACCAATGTGTAGCTGCATTAAACGGCTGTTACATTCCGTTCACCAGTATCTTTACATCTGGGCTAATTATTGCTAATGAAGCCACAACGGATCTGGCTTATTTGAACTCTTCTCAACTTGACGCCAAATTTGAAATCTCACCAGCCAACCCGGGGATGGGCCAAACTGTATGGACTCAGGCTTATAAAGGTGTGATGTTTTGTAATTCAGCTATTGCCGGAATTGAAAAATCGCCTGTTGACGAAGAAAGGAAAAAGTCGCTTATAGCTGAAGGCGTAGCCTTACGCGCAATGTATTATTATGTGCTAACCAGTACATTCGGCGACGTTCCTTTTTATACTGAAAATATATCCACCTTGCAAATCCTTGAAAAAGTCACTGCGTTGGGCAGGACTAGCGCTGTAGAAATCAGAAAAACACTGATTGCAGAGTTACAGCAATATGTTACAAGTCTGCCAGCCAAAAGAACCTCAGATGTAGTAGATAACAGAATATCAGGCCCTATGGCATATCTGCTGATCGCAAAGATGGCGATGTGGAACAAGGATTATCCTGCAGCCTTAACGGCGCTGAAAGAAATTCAGAAGATATATGGTCAATTGATCCAATACCCACTTACAGACACTTACTTCAGAAACAAGAACACAGCAGAATCCATATTTGAAGTACAGTTTACCTGGTCGGCATCGGGACTTAAAAAAACAACAAATGTGGCTTGTTTTTTTACGCCTACAAAAAAAGCAGCAACAGACATATATGACGGGGTTACAATTCCGGAACTGGGGGCCAAAGCTAATCCTTATGCCTCTATCACGCCGTCGGCTTACTTTATGTCACTATATGAACTCGACGATCCTCGCCGCAATATCATACTTGCTTATACTTATGAAGATAAATGGTTTACCAGACCTCAAAGTGCCAACGGAACGGGAAAACCCTGGATGGGACCTAAATTTTGGTGTCCTGGTATGGACAACGCGGCAGATGGCAACAATCAAAAAGTGTTCAGGTACGCTGATGCTTTACTTATGATAGCAGAATGTGCCAATGAAACCGGAGAGACTCAGCTTGCACTAAATAGTATCAATGAAGTAAAAGAAAGAGCATCTGTTGATTATAAACTTAATGCTTACCCCGGGAAAGACGAATTTTTCGAAGAAGTAAAAAAAGAGCGGGCAAGGGAATTAATGGGTGAGTATACCCGAAAATGGGACCTGGTACGTTGGGGTATTTTTTATGATGCTGTTAAGGCAACATCTGCTACCGAATACGTAGAAATCAACAACAACATCAGACGGTATCATGAGTATTATCCAATTTCAGATAGTGAGGTAATGAGATCTTCAGGAAACTTGTCAAACCCTTCATATACCGGTCAGTAAACAAATATCAACGAAAAAGAAACAGCACACTGATGAAAACATTACATAAATATATAGCCCTGATCCTATTATTTACAGGTCTCCATATGGGAATCCAGGCACAAGATAGAACCAGGATTATCAGCTATAATATCCTTGAAGGGATGAAAACTGATACCACAAAAGGGAAACAGGATTTTGTTAAATGGCTTAAGTCCGAGAATCCCGACATCCTTGCCCTTCAGGAATGCAACAAGTTCACACAAAAGTCACTGGAAGAACTTGCACGAAGTTACGGCCACCCTTACGCTGTACTCCTACGCGAGCAGGGCTATCCGGTAGCATTGACTTCTAAATTTCCAATTGTGAACGTGGATAGGGTACTAGATAACATGCACCATGGCTTTATTGTAGCTAAAATCAAGGACCTGAATATTATCGTGTTGCACCTTTCTCCACATAAATACTGGAAAAGAAGAGAAGAAATTGATGTGATTTTAAACACAATAAAGGCTTCACAGCAGAAGGAAAAATGGATAATTATGGGAGATTTTAATTCGCTTTCTCCATTGGATAAAGACAATTACGCAGATGGAAAGTATGCTGAGAGATTAAAAGACCTGGCAAAAAAACATAGTTTTCATGAAAACCTGGTGGATGGGAAATACCTGGACTTTGAAGTACAAAAAAGAATACTGGAATTTGGACTGCACGATACAGCAAAAGAAAAAGCTACAGGAAATGAACCAAAAGCTAATAGGATAGACTACATCTATGTGAGTAAAGATCTGCTACCATCAGTAGCTAAAGCCCGTTTCATCAGAGATGATTTTACGGCAACACATTCAGATCATGTACCGGTTATTATGGAACTTAAAAGATAATTAAGCAATTATGAAAAGAATTTTGTTTTACGCTCTGCTACTGATAAGCGCCGTAAGCAGTTGTAAAAAGGACGAGTTAGTGACGTTTAGTACCGATCTTTCTATAAATAACAAGATTATCCGTATTGCGGATAGTGCTGCAAGCACAAGGATATTGGTATATGCAGATGAAAGTTGGAAAGTTAGAACAGAAGGAGATGCGTCATGGATTAAATTGAACAAAGACGGCGGTACAGGAAAAGGCGAATTTCTAGCCACTGTTGAGAGTAACTCAGGAAATTTACCCAGGGCGGTAAATATCATAATTAGTGCAGGTAATAAAACAGATACCGTCAATTTACAACAGAGAGGAATAGTTGCCGCTATCAATATTCTTGATGTAAATGCTAATGGTATAGCTGCCGGCGGATTAATGAAAACAGCTATAACGACCAATGTTCCTTTTAATCTAATGAAGCATGAAGAAGTGTATACAGAAGGAGGAAAGGATTGGATTACAGGTATGACAATTAACGGTAAAGTTCTAAACTTTAGTTTAATGCCTAATACATTAGCTGAAGTGAGGACAGCATTAATCAGATTGTCTTATAAAGATGCATTAGGCACCACAATAAAAGATTCTATCCAGGTTACACAAAATCCTAAAGGAAATTACGATCAGGCATTACTTAAAGATTTTGCCTATATAAAAACTGCACTTGCAGCGGGCGAGATTACCGAAGACATTTATATTGAAGGTGTGGTAATTAGCGACAAAGGAAACCCGAATATTGCACTCAATGCAAATAAAGCGAGCAACAAGCATGAGGTAGATAAGACTGAAAATGCTATAACAGCTTGCATTCAAAGTATCGACGGGAAATCAGGCTTCCTGATTAGAACAAAAACAGGTGGGGACAATATATATGGAAACGGGGAAGTTGTAAAGCTGTGGTTAAAAGGCGTTACACTAAGAAAAGAGCTGAACCCCTCCAGGGTAATTTTAGACCAGGTGCAGTCTGTAAATATAATGTCTAAAGTTGCAGCTACAACTCCATTACTACCGCGTGAAGTGTATATGAAAGATTTAACGGATAATGATTTGTATACGTATGTGAAACTGAAGGATGTAGAGATCAGCGTTCCATCCGGTAGTTTCTTTAATATAAATGAGGGCTACAATTTGAGAACTGATGTGTATCCGACAAACATCAGGGATATTAATGGAAACAGCATGTATATGCTGACTAATATTGATGTAACCTACAGGAGAGATGGTAAACGCGTTCCACAGGGCTCTGGCGATATCACCGGGATATTGGTTCATGAAAAGCTTGCCCGTTATGGCAACGATATTGGGAGATATGCAATAAGACACCTTAAAAGAGAAGATATAGCCTTAAAAGAGAACCGCGAAGAAGGTTTTTCTAATGTTCTGGTAGAATGGAGCAGATTTAAAACTGAAAATACCGCCGGTGCAACTGAAGGAAAAAATCCTTTGACACCCGATATTGGTGCAGGAACTTTAAAGCAAAGCGAAAAAGGATCATTAGATTTTAGTGCAAATGGTATATCAGGAGCTACAGACTTCAATGGCCTTATTCAGGAACCAACAACCGTGAAAGGCGCAATCAGTAACGGGGCATGGGTAAGTAAAAACTGGTGGAATGACACTAAGGGGAGAGGCAGTTCCTGGAATATCGTAGTTTCGACAACAGGTATTACCAAACCAATATCCCTGCAAATCGAAGGCAACAGTGATATTGGGGGTGCCCGAAATTTTATTGTTGAATGGTCTTCGACAGGCACAGATACCGGTGTATGGAATCAGGTAGGTGAATTTACATTTGAAGATGTAGTTAACTTTTCAAATACATTGCTCACGCAAGTACCGGGACTAAAAGTTGTTAATTTTCAATTCCCGAATACGGCTTTAGGCCTAAACACTTTATACATAAGACTTAGGGTAAAAAATAAGACAGTAGGAACTGCAACAAACCCAACTGGTGGGACATTGGCTGCGGCGGGCACAAGCCGGCTGGGGCATATCTCCATTAAATATAATAAATAGCACTTATAACTACCGGGGTGCCGTTTTGGTGCCCTGGTTTAAAAATATTGTTGTGAAAATTAGGGGCTAAATTTCTTTGAATGAGGGATGAATGCAAAAAGAAACGGGGATAGATCCTAAGACTTACCCCCGTTTAAATTAACGCTCTCACAACAAATGTACACGTTATATTTTATTCTGCAAATATTTTTTTGTTTTTTTT
>Ga0065714_10003997_pt1 | contig 15837 bp, 14 predicted proteins | sample MisRhiReplicate2_FD_59101 | JGI IMG/M metagenome (GOLD analysis project Ga0065714, IMG submission 59101) | Miscanthus rhizosphere microbial communities from Kellogg Biological Station, MSU, sample Rhizosphere Soil Replicate 2: eDNA_1 v2... | ecosystem: Host-associated > Plants > Roots >...
TGAAAGTCCGATCTACTGGTACTTTGATCTCAAATAGCTTTTCTGACCGATTTATTTATTAAAATAAAAACCGGATCAAATTTGGATTAACCATAAAAATCCTGAACGGCATCAAAAGGTTCCTTATACGTAAACTACTATTTAGTTTTTGATCTTCCATTGGTGAAATTGCCAAATAGATTAAAGGCTGTCTATCCAGATAGCCTTTAATAACCAAATATAAATTAAACGAGTATTGTTGGTACTTCACAGCATGGAACTTAAAAACCTGGTTGCAAATGAGTAAACAAGCCGATTTTTACTGCACTGAGCATACGGTTTAACCTTAAACAAAATAAGGTTAATCTTTATGATTAACGCGATGTTTAACAAAAATAAATAAAGTATACTATTTTGGTAGTATTTATTTGCAGCTTTATTTTTATTCTTCTATGTTTACACTATTGGACATGTAAAAGCAGGAATGTAGAATTATTTGTCTTTCTGCTGATCAACTATTCAACACGAGAAAATTAGTAAATAATGCTTTTGCCTGTAATTGATCCATGAATTCTGGTTTTTACTCCCGTTATTGGTGGTAGTTTTAGAATGGCTTGCTAAAAATTAGAGCTAACACTATTTTAACTGAGGTTTCAGCTGTAGGAGTTAAATTTATTATGAATTTTTACGCAAAAAGACAGACATAAATCAATATCAATGCGAAATCCATATTAAACAACCTGAAAAAAGAAAGGTGCGGTAGCCTTAAACACGAAATAGCATAGGTAATATTATAAATATTTATAGATTTGGTTGATAAAGGTGATGACGTACCGGGAAAATTCAAATAGTATCGGAGATCAGGAGCTCTTGCTTCAACTAAGTGAGGGGAGTAAGCATGCATTTGATATTTTATACAACAAGTACTGGAAGCTGGTTTTTAATACGGCCTTTAAACGGTTGGATGATATGGACTGCGCTCAGGATATTGCTCAGGATGTATTTGTTCAACTTTGGATCAGTGGAACAACAACTTCAATTAAAAACTTGCCTGCTTATTTAAATGTGGCTGCCAGAAATGGGGTGTTTAAGCATCTGGAGAAAGAAGGTAGGTATGCTGCACTTCCTGATACTGCCGCTGAACTGGAGGGTACACACGGCGATGCCGACGCGAAAATGCTACATTCGGAGTTTTTAGAGGCTTTTCAGCAATTGATAGAGAAACTTCCCGCACAACAGCGCATTATCTTTAAAATGCGCTTTGAAGAAGAACTCAGCAGTCAGGAAATTGCCGACAGACTGCAACTTTCCCCTAAAACGGTAAGAAACCAATTGGGAAAGGCATTGAATACACTTAGAACTTCCCTAATGTTGTTTTATGCAGTTATGCTGTACTATCAGCCAAAATAAAAAGACAATTTTTATTAATCCGGCCTAAAAAAAATAAAAATTTTCATGTTGCGTGGGCTATTTTTTATTTCATGACTCATATAGGTGTAAAACGCATCATGAAAAGCACCTATAAAAACTATTTCAGAGAAATTCTTAAAAAATACAGACAACAGACTGCCAGTTCTGAGGAATCCAAATTCCTTGAATCTTATTACCAGATGTTTGAGGCCAAACAGGCGCTTATTAATGACGAAAATGAGCCGCTGTTTGCGGAATTAAAAGCGGGAATTAAAGCAAATATTGACGAGCGAATTACCGGTTCGAAGGTCAGAAAACTCAGTTATCGCTGGATCAGATACGGAGGGGCTGCAGCTATACTGCTGCTTGTTTCTGTTTCAATCTACCTGCTTTCTCCCCGGCAAAAAAATGAGCTGATGGCAGAAATGGATCATAACATTAGTCCCGGGGGTAATAATGCGGTGCTTACCCTGGCAAATGGGAATAAAATTGTATTGAATGAGGTTAAGACAGGAGAGATCGCACGTCAGTCCGGGATCAGGATCACTAAAAAAAATAACGGAGAACTGATCTATCAAGTTTCGGCCAGTCCAGATTTAACCGAGGAAACTGCAATAAATACCATATCCACGCCGAACGGCGGTCAATATACCATTGTACTCTCTGATGGTTCCAGCGTCAAACTGAATGCGGCTTCTTCCTTGAGCTTTCCGACTTCATTCAAAGGAACCGAGCGCATAGTTGAGCTTCAAGGTGAAGCTTACTTTGAAGTTGCCAAAAATATTCAGCATCCTTTTAAAGTGATTTCAGCTTTACAGACGGTAGAGGTTTTGGGAACACATTTCAATGTGGAGGCCTACTCAGATGAAAGTGCAATCAGAACCACCCTTGTCGAGGGTTCAGTTAAGGTCGTTGCCGGAGGGCACCATGCCATCATCAGTCCGGGACAGCAGGCTTCGGTAACCCGGGGAAATACCGGTCATATTACTAAGACCGAGGTGAATCTGGATAAGGAGACTGCATGGATCAATGACCTGTTCATTTTTGACGGGGACAACCTCAAATCTGTAATGAGTGAAATTTCCAGGTGGTATAACCTCTCTATCGTATACACCGGGCCTATCCCGGACAAGAAATTCTTCGGAGGGATATCCAGAAACAGTAAACTCTCTGAAGTATTTAAAATTCTTGAACTCAACCAGGTAAAACTTAGTCTGAAGGGAAAAACGGTATTCGTATCCTATGATCCTTCCAATAATCATCAGCCTTAAACCATGTAATCAACTAAACTAACTGAATTTTTAACCACAAACCATTATCAGATGATAAGAAAACTACACCACCACTAGGAACCACAAGACTAAAAAAGCCGAAAGTGTCTCACCACTTCCGGCTCCAAAAAAAGTCAACAGCCAGATGTTGAACCCAGGCTGTTATTTATTCACTTAATTCTATTCCAAAAGTATGAAATTAACTTTTCTTTACAAGCCCGCATGCGATATGTGGAGGGTAAAGTATAAATTCCTTATAGTGATGAAATTAACTGCTATTTTATTACTGATCGGCGCCATGCATTTGTCGGCCGCAAGTTATTCCCAAAAAATAAGTGTTTCCAGGCGTAACACGACACTTGAGACTGTATTTCAGGACATTAAAAAGCAAACAGGTTATTTATTTTTCTACAGTGAAGAAGTCAATGTTAACCGCGTAAAAATTAATGTGCAACTCAAAAATGTACCACTTGACCAGGCGCTGGCCGCTGTGCTCGAGCAGCAGGGATTTACCTTCAATATCGTAAACAATACCATTGTCATCCGCAACCAGGCGAGCAACAAATCACTGGAAAATGCAAAAGACAATTTTATGGAGGTTACAGGCCGGGTTACCGACAGCAAAAGTAAGCTGCCAATTCCAGGGGTAAATGTCTCGTTGAAATCTAATTCCAATATTCGCAGCCAGACCAATGCAAGCGGTGAATTCAGTATTGCTGCTCAGGGGGAGGATATACTCCTGTTCAGCTATGTAGGCTATCAGATAAAGGAAATTAAAGTCGGAGATAAGAAATTCCTAAATGTAGAGCTTGAAGATGAGGTAACTCAAATGAATGATGTGGTCATAACCGGATATCAAACGATAAAAAAAGATAGTTTTACCGGTACAGCCATTGCCATTTCCGGAGATCAGCTGAAAACTATAAATCCTCAGAACCTTTTACAGAGTATAGGTGCTTTCGATCCATCCTTCAGGCTTGCACAAAATAATCTTGCAGGTTCAAATCCAAACAGAATACCTTCCATCAATGTACGCGGCTCTTCGGCATTACCAAGCGGGCAGGGAGAAGTACTCCGAAGGGATGCCATTTCCGGTGGAGTGAACATGCCGGCATTTATCCTGGATGGGTATGAGGTTGATGTGCAAAAAGTATTTGATCTGGATGTAAACCGTATCGCATCGGTTACCCTATTGAAAGATGCAGCAGCTACAGCCATCTACGGAGCCAGAGCCGCCAACGGCGTATTGGTCATTGTCACCAAGGCACCAAAGGAGGGCAAATTACGTGTGAATTACAACTACGAACTTAATGTTACCGGAGCTGACCTGAATGATTATCAGGTGTTGAATGCGGAAGATAAACTCAAATATGAGGTGCTTGCCGGCTTGTACGACTCCGGTCACGAGAATATCCCTCAGGATCATCTGGATGAGCTATATTATCATAAGTTGGCCAACGTAATTGGAGGTGTCAATACGTACTGGTTGTCCCAACCCGTACGTACTACAGCCGGACAGAAACACTCAGTATACCTTGAAGGTGGTTCACAGGCCTTCCGTTATGGTGTAGACCTGAGGTATCAAACCCGGCCGGGTGTCATGAAAGGTTCCACAAGAGACCAGTATTCCGGGGGTATGAATTTTACTTACAATGTCAACAAACTTCAATTCAGGAATGACCTTTCCATTACTCAGGTAAAGGGAAATGAATCTCCCTATGGTAATTTCGCGGACTATGTAAAAACAAACCCTTATTACCCGATGACCGATGCGAATGGAAATATTACCAGGGTCGTGGACATCTGGGAAAACTCGGCACGTGAAAAGTCCTATACATTCAATCCATTATACGATGCACAATTGAGCAGTTTTAACAAAGCATCCTATATGGAGATCATCGACAACCTTTCTGCTGAACTTGAGCTGATGAAAGACCTTAAACTAAGGGGGCAGATGAGTCTAACCAGCCGTTCAAATACAGATGACATCTTCATTTCTCCGCTTGCTAATAGGTATTACCTCTATGAAACGGCAAAAGTTGATGAAAAGGGAGAATACACCAACAAAAATAGGAAAGAGACCTACTGGGATGGAAATATTCGCTTAACCTGGCTAAAACAAATCGCCAAAAACTATTTCAATGTGATGGCCGGCGTAAACGTCAGGACAGAGCTTTCTGATGCCAAAGAGTACACTGCCCTGGGTTTTGCCAATGACCGGTTTTCCAATATTGGATTTGCAAAGGGATACGCAGAAAATGGAAGGCCTTACAGCAGACTGGACAGGTCCAGATTGTTCGGTTCGTTCATGAGCATGAACTATTCCTATGACAACAGATACCTTATGGATGCGACTGTAAGGATTGATGGATCTTCCAAGTTTGGGGTGGACAATAGGCTTGCACCTTTCTGGTCATTTGGGTTGGGTTGGAATCTTCACAATGAAAACTTCCTCAAAGATAATGACCTCATCAGCCAGCTTAGGCTAAGGGTATCCACTGGGCTAACCGGTTCGGTATTGTTTGATCCATACCTGTCCAGGACCACTTACAATTACTCCGCCGACAATTGGTATTCTACCGGTATCGGTGCTACCGTGAACAACTACGGTAACGAGAATCTTTCCTGGCAAAAAACCCTGATGACCGACATCAGTATTGACCTGGGCCTGTTTAAAGACCGTTTAACTATCTCGCCGAAGATCTACAGGAAGTTTACCAAGGATATTCTTGCAGACATCACGCTTCCTCCATCAACCGGTTTTCTTTCTTACAAAGAGAACCTTGGAGATATGGAAAATAAAGGAGCCGAATTGGGGATAAGATGGGATGCCATCCGCAGAAAAGAGTGGTCTGTAAACCTTACGGCGAATATGGTAGCCAATAGAAATCGTATTGTCAGAATTTCCAACGCCCTGAAAAAATACAACGATAAAGCCGATGAACTTCAATCCGTAGATCAAAAGGACGGAGGTTTCAAGGGAGTACCCTTATTGAGGTACAATGAAGGTCAGTCAATCAATGCCATCTATGCAGTACGTTCATTAGGGATAGACCCTGAAAATGGGCGTGAACTTTATGTAAAAAGAGATGGAACACTGACCTATGATTACGACAAGAGAGACATCGTGGTGGTGGGTAACGCCGATCCCAAAGTCAACGGATATTTCGGTGGAACATTCACTTACAAACGCTTTAACCTTACCGCTAATTTCGAGACCTACTTTGGCGGAGATACTTACAACCAAACCCTGGTGGATCGGGTAGAAAACGCAGATGCAAAATACAACGTAGACAAACGGGTATTTGAAGGAAAATGGAGACAATCCGGTGATCTGACTTTTTACAAGAACATCGCAGATTTAGGCACAACAGAAGTAAACTCCAGGTTTGTTCAGAAAGACAACCTGCTGAATCTGCAGTCGCTCTATTTATCCTACGACCTAGATCAGAAATATGCGAAAAAGCTATCCATGTCTAACCTGCGTTTTGCACTAACGGCCAATGATGTGGTAAGATGGTCTTCCATTAAGCAGGAGAGAGGGATTGACTATCCTTTTGCAAAAAGCATCACTTTTTCGATCAATGCCACTTTTTAGGTCCCATTATTTAACAGATAAAATATAAAAATATGAACATTAAGTTGTTAATCGGTCTTATTTTATTTGCAGGCTCACTGAGCTCCTGTAAAAAATGGCTGGAAGTTCAGCCCGAATCTGAAATATCTGCCCCGGTTCTTTTCAGTACCGAAAACGGTTTCATGGAAGCGTTAAATGGAATATATATCAAGAGTACCAGTCATGACCTCTACGGAAAGGAACTGACATTTGGGACCACCGAAGCACTGGCCCAGAATTTTTCTATTGGCACAGACGGACAGGATTACAGACAAACCTCCTTGTACAACTATACCAATGGAAAGTTCATTGAACGTAAAGACAAAATATGGAGTGGCCTGTATAGCGCCATTGTCAACTGCAATTTGATTTTGAGTAATATCGATGCGCGTAAAAATGTATTTACCGGCTCAAATTATGAGTTAATCAAAGGGGAGGCTTTAGCACTAAGGGCTTATTTGCATTTCGACCTCCTGCGTTTGTTTGCACCTTCTTATCTCAAAAACCCTGCAGCCAGGGGAATACCGTTTGCAAAAAACTACACCAAGGAGGTTACGCCGATGTCTTCGGTCAGTGAAGTGATGGAAATGTTGATTCAGGATCTGGAACAAGCTAAAACCCTGATGGTAACGGACCCTGTTCGTAGCCAAGGGTACAAGATTAACTATCCGCTTGTTACAGATACTACCAAAAATACAGAAGAAAACTCCCCCTTGCTGTTTCTGCAGAACCGAAGACATCACCTCAATTACTATGCGGTTTGCGGAACCCTGGCCCGGGTTTACCTGTATAAAAATGACAAAGTCAATGCACTGAAAAATGCAAAGGAAGTTATCGATTCAAAGAGATTCCCATGGACTTCCCAAAGTGATTTTATCGCCTTTGATGAAGCGAAAAAAGACCGCATCCTCTATAAGGAGCTGTTGTTTGGATGGTATATCCCAAATTCTACAAAAGACATCAAAGAGAACTGGTTTAAAAGTGGTACCAGGGGCTTCTTCCTTTTAGAAGACGATGCCAGGCTCATTTATGAAGCCGGTACCGTTGGCGCCGAAGACCTGCGCTTTAAACAATGGGTTACATTAATGGCGGATGTAAACAGCAGGTGGTACGACATTGTTAAATACAACAGAAATTCGCTCAGTACAGAGGCAAATGCCAACTTACATTACCAGATGGCACCTGCAATAAGATTAAGTGAAATCTATTACATTGCCGCTGAATGTAGTTACGCAACAAATCCCACGCAATCCCTGCAATACTTTAATGAAGTACGTGCCGCCAGAGGCTTCCAAAATCAGCTAACAGTACCATCAGAAGAAGGGCTTATTAATGAACTACTAAAAGAAGCCCGTAAAGAATGGCTTGCTGAAGGGCAGATGTTCTACATGTACAAGCGGCTTAATAAAGCCATTGCTGCACCAACAGGAACNGCAATCCCAGCTTCAGATAAAATATTCGTATTGCCNCTGCCGAACGATGAAATNGTTTACGGAGGCAGATAACTTATAAGCACATAATTATGAGAACTATAAAATCATACATCATCATCATGCTGACACTNTTGTCCCTTGCTTCCTGTAAAAAGGCCCAAGAGATGGTATTTAGTACTGAGGCTAACGTTTATTTCGATATCTATAACGGTGATAAAGACAGCATCCTGAGAACCTTTGCCTATACACCTACCAAAGCTCAGGACACCTTGTATTTACCAGTACGACTTGCCGGAATAAGAACAAGTGCTGACCGGACCTACAACGTACGGGTAGAACTGGATTCATCCACAGCGATTCCCCAGCAACACTACCAGCCATTAAAAAGCAGCTATACCATGCCAGCTGACGCAGGTAAAGCCTTCATCCCGATCATCATGTACAATAAGGATAAGGCCCTTGAAGAAAGATCGGTTTCTATCATTGTCAAACTCATCGCTTCTGATGACTTTGGTGTAAACAACCCCACAATGCTTCGTGCCAAAGTAGTATTTTCCGCGAAGTTGGAAAAACCAGACTGGTGGGACATGTGGCTAACCAATTATTCAAGAACCAAGCACGAATTGTTTTACATCACAACCGGTCAAACCTCCATGACCACTGGTTCGCAAGGCGGTCTGGATGCACCCAAGAACCTTTACTATACCGGACTGCTCACCATCATGATGAACAATCCTTTTAACTGGGTGACCAAGAATGTCGCTAAAGGGTATGTACTGGAGGAAGTAACTGCAGGAAATACCGACAGTTATTACTTTTTCAACCTTGGGAACCCTGCTAAAAAGACAGTGTTGAGGAAAAACACGCAGACCGGGAAATATTACTTCATAGATGAAAATGGAAAAGAAGTTATTTAAAAACATAGAGATGAGCCTTAGAAAATTAATAGGATTAGTAGCATTGAGCATCATTACCCTTTCTGCCTGTCATAAAGATTTAGGAGATTATGAGGTTAGTATGCCCGCTACACCAGCAGTAGCAAATCTTGATTCAGTTTACACCGCCATAGTAGGAGACAGCTTGATCATCAAACCCAGTATAAAAAACACAAATGGAGATGACATAGAACTCCAATGGCGCATCAGCGTAATGACCGGTAATGATGTCAAATTTACCGGGCCGGCGCTTAAAATCATATTTGGTCTTGAAGCCCAAAGGTACGCGGCACGCCTTACTGTTTACAACAAAACAAACGGAATGAAATATTTCCATGACTTCTTTGTAGACGGCGGTACAGAATTCGGTTCAGGTACTGCAGTATTGAGTCTTGAAAACGGCAGTACTCAGTTCTCTTTTATCAAACCAGGGGGAGAAGTACAGGCACGCCTGTATCAGGCAATGCAGGGAAAGGATCTGCCAAAAGATCCCATGAATCTTTTCCTGATGAAAAATACCACCGCAGGTGGCACACTACTTGGTTATTGGATCATCACCAAAGGTGGTGGGATACGTTTAAATGCCAATACCATGCAGGAAGATCCAAAATACCCTAACACCATTGCTGACAACTTTTTTGCTGCTCCTGAGGATCTGGAAGTTGGCCAGCTCAGGGAGCATCCCCAGGGAATACTAGCCGGTGTGATCAACAACGCGCTTACCTACGGAACAACCAATACCTGGGATCAGTCACCTACCTATGGTATGTTCAGCGCGGCCGAAGGCGAGTATCAGCTCGCACCTTCATTTATCATGAATTTCAATCAAAACCAGGGAACCTACTTTATCGGATTCGAACGCAATTTAAAACAGTTTGTCCGACTCAATGTATACAATGGGCCTACCTATTTTGGGGATCAGTACGATTCGGAATCGACGGCTATATTTGATCCGAAAAATGTAGGCATGGACCTGATTCACATGGAACAGCTCAACGGCAGCGACTGTTTTGCCTATTGCAAAAATGCTGAAGGAAAGGTGTATGAGCTCTCTTTCAATGTCAAATTTACCGGCCCTTTCACCTTCAGCCCATTAAAAAAACGTCTTTTTATTCGTCAGCAACTCATCACCGAGAAAACCAAATGGCAGGGTGCAAAAAACGGAATCATCTACCTCAGTTCAGGATCTAAAGTGTATAGATACAATCCAATCAACGAAGATGTAAGGGAACTCTCCACTGAGTTTGGTGGGGCTGAAGTAACAATGATCAGACTTTCTGAAAATGAAGAAACCATTATGGTAGGTGTAGCAGGCAGCATTTACTACCTGGACATCTCAACTGGAAAACTGGGAACATTCATCAAAAAAGTTGAAGGAATACCAGGCTCACCTGTTGATGTGGCAACACGATAAATATATAACTTATAAAACATATGAAACTAAAATTCTTAATTCTAGCAGCACTGGCCCCCATGGCAGTAGCAGCACAAAGCCCTAATTTTACCATCTCAGGAAAAATAGGAAACTTAAATAAACCGGCAAAGATCTACCTGGATTATACCGCAGAGGGTAACGGCAGGACCGATTCTGTGGAACTGGTTGACGGCAACTTCAAATTTTCCGGAAACATTTCGGGTATTGCCTCCTCAAGGATCACCCTTTCACGTGATGGTATCAGAGATAAAGAAATCTACGGTTCCAAAGGGGTAGGTGATGTCATCTATGTTTACTTTGGCAAGGAGAACATCAGCATTACCTCCCAGGATTCATTGTACAATGCGAAATGGACAGGTTCAAAGGTTTACAACGAAATGAAAGCTTTCGATCAGCAAGTAGGACCTACGGTAATGACCGTACACCACAATGCGAATGCGACCATCAATAGGGCTACGCCTGAACAGCAAAAAGACACCATGTACTTTAAAGTATTAGACAAGCAGGTGCAAGCTTTTAGAAAGTCACGTGGAGAAAAGATGATCGAATTTGCCAAAGCAAATCCCAATTCTTATTTCGCTTTACAGGCATTAGCAGAATCAGTAAGCGGTTATAGCCTGAAATCAGCTATAGCCATGCCAATCTTTGACAAGCTTAGCGAAGAACTTCGTCTGTCCTACGCCGGGCAAGGACTTTATAAGCTTTTAAATGCACATACGGTAACTGCTGTTGGTGCTGTTGCCCCAAATTTCACCTTGAAAGATGTAAATGGGAAATCCGTTTCCCTGTCAGATTATAAAGGGAAACTGGTTCTGGTAGAATTCTGGGCCAGCTGGTGTTCGCCATGCCGTGCAGAAAGCCCGAATCTACTTAAGCAATATGCTGCTTTTAAAGATAAAGGTTTTGAAATCCTTGGTGTTTCAGTAGATAGCGATAAAGCTAAATGGTTGGATGCGATAAAGAAAGACGGCCTGACCTGGACCCAGGTATCTGATCTGAAAGGCTGGGATAATGATGCCCGGAAAGTATATGGCATTTCCGGTGTTCCCGCCAACTTCCTGATTAGTGCGGATGGAAAAATTATCGGCAATCACCTGATGGGTGAGGCGCTGAACAAAAAGCTGGCTGAATTACTGAATTAACCAGGATTTCTGTCAAACACACTGCCTCGACAAGCAGCTTTATAGCAGCCTGGGGGCAGTGATGCTCAAATGAGCCAACATCAATGGATGCCTTAAGAAAATTGTAAATGATCATGATTAAAAATGCATTTAAAACAGCTTTATTTCTGCTGTTGGCGCTGCCCCCTGCCCAATCCTATGGTCAGAAATTTCATCCCAGAAAGCTAGAGAAAACACTATCCCTGGCCATAAAAAAAGCTTACGGTGCCAGTGTAAGGATATGGGGTTTTGATACCCTGAAAAAGGTTCAGACAAGTGCTCAGTTTACCGGAGTGGTTGTTACTGCCCAGGGCCATATCCTGACAGCCGCACATGTGAATCAACCGGGGAATACCTATCTGATCAACTTCCCGGATGGCAAATCGTATATCGCAAGGGGACTTGGTGAAATAGAGTTTACCGAAAACAAGATGTTTCCCGATGTCGCCATGATGAAAATCATCGAAAAAGGCATTTGGCCTTTTGCCGAAATGGGCTGGTCATCTTCCTTAAAAATAGATGAACCCTGTTTAAGTATTGCCTACCCCGAGACATTAAATCAAACATTGCCAACCATTAGATTTGGCCGGATCACAGATCGGAAGAATCAGTATGGATTCATTCAATCGACCTGTATCATGGAACCAGGAGATTCTGGAGGCCCTTTGTTCGATCATTTCGGCCGGGTAATCGCGTTACACAGTGCCATTGGAATTGCCGAGGATGAAAATTATGAAATCCCGGTAGATCTCTACCGAAAGTANTGGACAGCTTTAAATGTCCCTAAAACCTATGGAGCAGTCCCTTNAACTGAGGATGCTGTTGGCATTGATCCGCATCAATCAACTCGTCCGGGTATTGCGGCACTCAAGAAAGGNAAACCTGACTTTACAGCCTTACCTGCGCGGTTAAAGGAAAGCTGTTTGCGTATCAGCAGTAAGATCAAGGGCAAAGAACAACAAGTCAATGGAACTTTATTTTGGTTACCCAAAGGCACCGCCGGAAAGAATAAGGTGAATAGTCTTGTGATCAGTAAAAATTCTCTGATAGGCGATCATCCTGTATTACTTGTCCAAAACCAGTCCATTGCGCTTAAAGTGATCTCGCGTGATCCTGAAAATGACCTTATTCTATTGCAGCCATTATCCAAAATTAAAGGAGGGATACCATTAAAACAGTTCAGCAAGGATAGTTTATCCTTTGAGAAAATGGGTAAATTCCTGATTTCTCCGTTTCCAGATCAGTACAATCGGCTCAGTGTTCTTGGAAGTATGTATCTTAAATCTCCAAAAAGATATAGCATCGGATATCTGGGTGCTATGGCGACAGTAAAAGATAACAGCATTGTGATTGCAGCAGTGCAGGCAGGTTCACCGGCAGCACTTAGCGGGATAGAGGCAGGCGATCAGGTCGTCAGCATTAACGGTACAGACATTAACAAACCCGAAGATTATGGAGCTGAGCTCACCAAATTCTGGCCTGATGATCAGCTTAGTTTTAAAATAAAGCGCTTAGCTCGCTTTTATTCAAAAAAGCTGACTTTGGATGTATTTAAACCGCCTTTGACAAATCATCCTGCTGAACAGTTTGCAGGAGGTAAAAGCATAAGACGTGATGGATTTACCCAGGTATTTAGTCATGATGCCATAGTTAAACCTGAAGAATGTGGCGGGCCGGTTTTTGACATTAAGAATCGCCTCTGCGGCATTAATATCGCGCGTTCAAGCAGAACAACGACGCTAGTTATTCCCACAGTTGTGATACTGCGTCTGATTGAAAATCAATACAACAATTAACCAAGCACACTTATAAAAACATGAAGAATTTATTCCTATTTAGCCTTTGGCTTCTGCTGGGCTTTTCAGCTAGCGGTCAAATCCTTAAACCTGTGAAATGGAGTTATGCAGCAAACAGGACCTCTAAAACAGAGGCCATCTTATACCTTAAAGCCACCGTAGCAGATGGCTGGCACATTTACTCACAAAATATAGCAGATGGCGGTCCTTTAAAAACAAGTTTCAGCTTTAGTCCTGACAGGGCATACAAATTGAATGGAAAAACCATCGAACCCAGGGCCATTACCAAATTTGAAAAGTCTTTTGATATGAATGTAAGCTATTTTGAGAAATCGGCTATTTTTCAACAGAAGGTGAAGCTAACCGGTGCTAAGGCAATCGTTAAAGGCGTGTTAGAATTTATGGTCTGCAATGACCAACAGTGTTTACCCCCTGAAACCGTTGAATTTGCTATCCCTATAAAGTAGTGTTGATGCTTTTGAAACTTCTTTAAGTTCCTGAAGGCAGCAAACATCAAGTGTATAGAATCAGGGGTACCGCAAGGCGGCATCATGCGGAGTCAGCAGAAAAGCAATATTCAATTTTGCAGCCTGTTAATCATCCGCAGAAAGGAGCCTTGCGGTATTGGATTAATACTTACCCTAATTGATATGGAAAGGCGGCTGCAATTGTTTACTCCGTTTGAACAGTTCCATGGCAGCCATAATAGTAACCGCCTTTGCGTCACCAATTCCAGGAAATTTAGACAAGCTTTCCACTGAGCACCTGGAGAGTGCTTCCAAATCACCATTCACAGATTTTAGGATATGTGCAGCCAGGTCTAGAGCGGTTTGTTTTGTCGTGCCTGAACCAATCAGCAGGGCCAGGAGCTCAGCATCTGATAAAGCCCCGGCACCTCCGGCGAGGTATTTTTCACGAGGACGCATCTGGGCAGGCCAACTCTTAATTCCCTGCGGCTTAAATTCAGGTTTTGCAGTAGGGGAGGATTCCGCTTCAGTTCCCGAACCGGAATCCCTATGACCCATGCTGGTAAAAAGCATACAGAGGCCTTCAATCAGAAAATAGAAATCCTCCTGGAAAACATGGACCGAACTCTTCTTGTAGCTGCCGTTGGCTTGCTTGTCCGATCGGCTGATCTTAATGTATGTGCTATGGTTACTCGCCCTTGCAAAATCAAGGAAGTAAGTTCTTTTACCATTTCCAAAGTTTTCGCTTTCTAGAATTTCTGTTTTCATAATTTTTGGATTTAAGTCGGTTCAAACCTCGAACCCACGAAAACTTTAACCGAAAATTATTCAGATAAAACCTGTGTCTATCCGTGTACGGAAAAATTACACGGATAAAATAGCGCCTGGATTTGGTGTTAACCATCTGAAATTCATAGTTTTGAAAATGTACTGATTAAATTAATGCGCTCGCGATGGATAGTATCATCCCTAATCCCAAAGAATGCCGGAACTGTGGTGAAAGAATTATTTTCGGCAGAACAGACAAGAAATTCTGTACCGACGTCTGTCGCATAGATTACAACAATAAGGTAAAAATACAGAGGCGGGGGGATCACCCCGAGTTTGTAAAAAAGATCACCAGGATCCTGACCAATAACCATCAGATCCTGCGCAAGCTAAACGCCCATGGCAAAACCATCGTCAGCGAACAATACCTGATAGACCTGGGATTTAATTTCAATTACCAGACCAGCTACCAGACCACAAAAAAAGGAGACGTTTATCACTTTTGTTTTGACCAGGGTTACCTGAAAATTAAAGACAGCCAGGTATTGTTGGTTGTCCAGCAAAACCAGACCCGGATGTAAAATTAGCTTTTCTGCCAGTTTTAGTACAGGCGATGCATATTCAGGATTTTTAAAGTAATGTGGTCTTTCAGCCCGTTATAGAATTTCTGCAGGACCAGTTCAAAGACTGGATCTGCACCCGGAACCTGCGAAAATAAGGTCATGCAGGACTTTAGTTTAAGGTCATCGGGGCTGCCGAAAATTTTATGGGCATCCGTGTTTTCCAGACCAAGCAAAGTATGGCTTAACAGGACCAGTCTTGGACCCAGTATCCGGTGCTGAAGGTATTCCCTGGCTTCATCAAGATCCTGGATACCGTATTTTATGGAGGTCTCGGTATAGCCAAGCCCCTGGATCTGCGGGAAGATATACCACATCCAGTGACTTTGTTTTTTCCCTGCTTTAAGCTCGGTCAATGCAGTTTGATAGGCTGATTTTTGTGCGTTAAGGAATCTTTCCAGGTTATGCGTTTTCATAAATCTGATACTTTTCTGAGCGGTTAGTGTTGATGAGCGATTTGTTAATAAGGGGATCACTGGCTGATGATCTACAAATGAAAACAAATGTAAACCGATATTGTTCCCTAAACAAAGGGAGTGAATTCCTTTTGTTTAAAGTTAACATATCTGCAGCAAAACTTTGCTGAAATTGCTGCAGATATGTATACTGATTCAGCATGTAGTTTGGCTGAATGCGCGGCCAGGCCATGAATCCACTGAGTTTTTGTTGATCTTTATTTCTTAACATTAAGTTCATATAGCTTTGTTATTTTTATAATAGAATTAAATCCTTAATTATGGAAGTTAACTATGCCATTGCAATTCCTGTTTTCATTGCTTTTCTCGTGTTGATCATCTTTCTGATCCGAAGAAACAGCAAGGACAGAAAGAAAATGGAAAAGGAAATCATCGATTCGGAGATTAAGCCGGAAAAGCATGACGCAGACCACCGGTAGGCGCTAGAAAATACATGGTTTTTATTCAATTGAAATAAAACTATATTTACCT
>Ga0065714_10064902_pt1 | contig 15832 bp, 14 predicted proteins | sample MisRhiReplicate2_FD_59101 | JGI IMG/M metagenome (GOLD analysis project Ga0065714, IMG submission 59101) | Miscanthus rhizosphere microbial communities from Kellogg Biological Station, MSU, sample Rhizosphere Soil Replicate 2: eDNA_1 v2... | ecosystem: Host-associated > Plants > Roots >...
CCAGAGCTGGGCCTTCACCACGCGCTGCAGAAAGTCCTGCAGCACCGGCCGCTTGGCGGCAATGGCGGCATCGGTGGCCGCGAGGTAGCTAAGCCCCGGCAGCAGGCCGCGACCGCTCACGAGCACGCGCGCATGGCGGCTGACCTCGGCCAGCGCGGTGTAGGGCTCCCAGGTGGCCCAGGCATCGACCGAGCCTTGCGTGAGCGCGAGCTTGGCGTCGGCCGGCGCAAGAAAGCGGATGTTCACCTCCTCGGGCTTGAGGCCGGCCGCGGTGATGGCCTTGAGCGTAACGTAGTGGCCGATGGAGCCGCGGTTGGTGGCAATGCTCTTGCCCTTGAGGTCGGCGGCGGTCTTGAGCGGTGAATCGGGGCGCACGAGCACCGCCGTGCCATAGGAATCCGAACGGTTCGCGCCGATGGCCTTGACACGCGTGCCGGCGGCAAGCGCGAAGACGAGCGGCGCGTCGCCGATGGGGCCGGAATCGACGGCCGCCGCATTCAGCGCTTCGGCCAGCGGCGCGGCCGCGGGGAATTCGGACCACTGGATGTCGTAGTTCAAGCCTTCGAGCCCGCCGGCCGCTTCGAGCAGCGCGCGCAGCCCGCCCTTCTGATCCCCGGCCTTGAGCACCGGGCGGCCCTGCGCATTGGCTTGGAACGAGAACGCAGGCAAGCTGATGGCCGTGGCCGCGGCGAGGCTGTGCGTAAGTAGCCGCCGGCGCGATCGGTCGAGGTGTGATGAGTTCATGGGTTCTCCGTGTTCGTTGCGGTGTGAGAAAAAAATCGATCAGTGGATGAAGCCGCCCTTGACGAAGCGCACGGGCTCGGCGTCCATGCGGGCGATGAGCGCGCCCAGCCCGTCGGCGGGCAAGGCGGCGCCCTGCCCCGCCCGGGCGGGCGGGCGTTCGCTGCGGCAGACCAGGTCGTCGTCAGACCAGCCCGCTTTGCCGGGCTCGCCGCGCACGCGCAGCCAACCGTCGCGGTCGGCAATGAGCTGCGTGCCGGCAAGGCGGTCGGTTCCGGTTATCAAGGCCAGCGCCTCCCACGCGGCGGCGGACTGCGCAACGCAATCGGCGGTGGCGCTCGATGCCATCGGGGACGGCGGCAAGAGCAGCACCGTCACGAGCCGCGGATCTTCAGCGGGCGCCGCGTTGCCGGCGACGATGCGCACACGCTGCCCGCGCCAGCTCGCGAGCGACCGCGCAGGTTGCGAGCCGCAACGCACCGCCATATCGGGCAGGCCGATGGGCTGCGGCCAGTTGCCAAGCGCGCGCAGGCTCTGGCCCGCGCCCAGCGCCTTCATGTAGTCGATCAGCGCCCAAGCCTCGGCCTCGTCGACCTTTTCGCCGAAGCCCGGCATCGTGGCCCCGCCATGCTGCGCATCGGGCATGCCATGAAGAATGCGCCAGAGCAGATCACCGTCGGCACGCCGCCACAGCAAGGCGCCGTTGAGATTGGGCGGCCAGACTGCCAGCGAGGCCGCGAGCGGCCCTTCGCCCCTGCCGTCAGCGCCGTGGCACGCGACGCAGTTCTGTTCGTACAGCACGCGGCCGCGTGCGATGGAAGCCGCTGTAAAGCCGGGCGGTGCGGAGTGAAAGCTGGTCGGCGTTGCGGGCACCAGCACCACGTGCGCCTGGGGCCATGGCGCGGCGATCAGCAGCATCGGCACCACTGCCAGAAAGTAGAGGCGCGGGCGCCGCCACAACAACGCGAGCAACAGCGCAAGCAGCGCTGCGGCAACAAAGACCAGCGTCCACGCAAGGCTGCGCGCCTGGCCCAGGTCGATCAACAGGTTTTCGCCCGAGAGGCGATGCGACCACGGCCAGGCCGCTTGGCCGTGCACCTGCCGTGCGAGCCCGAGCGCATCGAGCACGCGCAGCAGCTGCAGCTGCGCGCTTTGGAGCAGGCCGACCAGCAGGTTGAGCCAATCGGCCTGCGGCGTGCCGTTCATGTCACCACGTGGCGTCGAGCCCCAGGTGTCGCAGTGCTTCGTGCCGAAGCTCGGCCAGCCGCGCATGCCCGCGATGGCGCGGATACGGCAGGTCGACCACGATCTCCGCCGCGATGCGCGCCGGGCGGTCGCTCAGCACGACCACGCGGTTGGCGAGGAACAGCGCCTCTTCCACGTCGTGCGTGACCAGCAGCGCCGAGAAGCCCGCGCGCTGCCACAGGTTGACGAGCTCACTCTGCATCGAGATGCGCGTGAGCGAATCGAGCTTTCCGAGCGGCTCGTCGAGCACCAGCAACTGCGGATCGTTGACCAGCGCGCGCGCCAACGCCACGCGCTGCGCCATGCCGCCCGAAAGCTGGTGCGGAAAGGCTTTTGCAAAGTCGGTGAGGCCGACGAGATTGAGCGCTTCGTCGACACGCCCGCGCTGCGCCTTGAGCACGCCGCGCGCCTGCAAGCCCAGCGCCACGTTGTCCCACACGCTGCGCCACGGGTAGAGCGTGGGGTCCTGGAACACGACGATGCGCGACGGATCGGGCCGCGTGATGGGCGCATCGTCCTGCGTGATGCGGCCGGCCGTGGCGGGCTCGAGCCCGGCCACGAGGCGCAGCAAGGTCGATTTGCCGCAACCGCTCGGCCCCAGCAGCGCGACAAACTCGCCGGGCTTCACCGTGAGGTCGATGTCGTCGAGCACCTGCAGCGGCCCTGCCGCCACATCGAACCAATGGCTCACGCCGCGGATGTCGATGTGCGCGCCGGCCTGGCGCACACCCGCTTCGGCAGCAACTGCGGCGGCTACCATTTGACGGTTCCTTTCTGCCACGACAGCACGCGGTCGCGCACCTTGAAGAGCAACGTGATCAGGCCCGAGCACAGCACGGCCATCACGATCAGCGCGGCGTACATGTTCGAGTACGAAGCCCAGCCCTGCGCCCACGAAAGATAGAAGCCGAGCCCGGCCTTCACGCCCATCATCTCGGCAGTGACCAGCACCGAGAACGCCGCGCCCAGGCCCATGAAGAGGCCCACGAACACCTGGGGCAAGGCTGCCGGAATGGCCACCCGCAGCACCAGGAAGCGCTCGCTCGCGCCCATGGTGCGCGCCACGTCGTAGTAGTTGCGGTTGACACCCGCCACGCCGGACCAGGTGAGCACCGCCACGGGAAAGCCCGTAGCCAGCGCAATCAGGAACACCGCGGCCGCATAGCTCGATGGGAAGAAGAAAAATGCGAGCGGCAGCAGCGCCGAGGCCGGCACCGGCCCGAGGAAGCGCAGCACCGGATGCACCCAGTAGCCCGCGATGCGCGACCAGCCGATGGTCACGCCCGTGAGAAAGCCCGCGAGCGCGCCCAGCACGAAGCCGTGCGCGAGCAAGCGCGCCGAGTGCAGCAGGCTTTCGCCAAGGCGGCGCCAATCGTCGATGTAGGTTTCGATAAGGCTTTGCGGCGGCGCGAAGAACGGCGTGGGGAGCAGCGCGAGCTTTGCGGTTGCGATCTCCCAGATGGCGAAGAGCAGCGGCAGCGCGACGAGCCAGGGGCCGGCGGGCCGGAGCAGGCGTGCGACGCGGCCGGCGCGCGGGCCGAGCAATGCGATGGCCAGCAGCAACGCACCGACGGCAATGGCTGCGATGCCGAACTCGTCGGTATAGGCCCAGTCGCTGAAGCCCACGGCCCGGTTCGGCCAGTAGATGGTGAGCAGGCCGAGGGCGAGCCATGTCGCAGCGGCGGCGAAGCCGATGCGCCATGTGGGCAGGGCTGCTTGAATGCGGGGCGATGTCGATGCGGGAGAAGGCCTGCGTTCGGGCGCCGCGGCCCCCACCCTCGCCCTCCCCCGGAAGGGGAGGGAATCGAAGCCCAATGCGGGGTCTGGGGTGCTCATGCGAGGGGATCGAAAGAGACGTGTTCTGCAAAGCGCGCCGGATCGGTGGTCTTCTTGAGCACGCCGACGCCGCGGAAATCGCGCGCATAGAACTCCACCTCGTCGCGCAGGTTCTTGCCGAGCGGATGATGGTTGTGCGTGAGCGTGCCCAGCAGCGCGCGCAGGTCTTCCACCGGCACCTTGGGCGAGTACTTGGCGAAGAGCTTGGCCGATTCGTTGGGGTTCTCCGCCACGTAGTCGGAGGCCTGCGCAATGGCGCGCACCAGTGCGGCCACGGTCGGCTTGTCCTTGCGCACCAGCTCGCCGCGCGCGCCGACGATGCAGCAGACCTTATCCTTGTATTCGCCAGAGAGGTTGCTCGCAATCTCCACGAAGGCGCCCTTGTTGCGCTTCTCGATCAGGTAGACGTTCGGGTCGCCATCGGCAATGGCGTGGATCTCACCCTTCTGCACGGCAATGTCGAGCAGGTCCGCCGGGTACTGGCGCCAGGTCACGTCCCTGTCGGCATCGATGCCGTTCTTGGCCAGCAGGATCGAGAAGAAGTTCTTGCCCGGGCTCGCGATGTCCGACACGCCGATGATCTTGCCCTTGAGGCTAGCGAGGCTGGTCGCACCCGCGCTCTTCGCGCCCACCAGCCGCACGCAGCCACCGTGCGAGCTGCCGACGATCTTCACGTCGAAGCCCGACTCCAGCGGCTTGAGCCATCGGTGGATCATGCCCACCGCGGCATCGGCCTTGGCCGTGGCCAGCGATTCCAGCAGCTGGTCGGTGGAGCCGGTGTAGTTGATCAGGTCCACCTGGAGCCCGTTGCGCTCGAAGTAGCCGCGCTCCTGCGCGACGACGACGGGCGAGAGGCAGAACGCGGCGGCGTTCCAGGCGAAGGTGAGCTTGCGCGCCTGCTGCGAAAACGCCTGCGAGGCGATCAGGCCGCCCGAGGCAACCACGGCGGCGGCGCCGCCTGCGCGTAAGACGCTGCGGCGTGAAAGGGATGAGGTCATCGAGAACTCCGGTCGTTTTCTTTGTTCAGAGCAGCAGTTCGGGTTCCGCTTCGACCAGGCCTTCATAAAGGCTGTCGAAAGAATGGATGGCCCCCTCCGGGCCGCCGATTTGGCTGTGGGTGTGGCGCGCCGTCGCCTCGTCGATGGGCTGTGGCTTGCCGGCGGCCTCGGCCAGCAGCTGCGTGTGGCAGGCGTTGTCGAGCGCGATGTACCACCACGCCGCAGCCTCCACCGTGGGCCCGGCGGTCAGGATGCCGTGGTTCTTGAGAATGGCGCCCTTCTTGTCGCCCAGCGCTTGTGCGATGCGGTCACCCTCGCTGGTATCGACCACCATGCCGGTGAAGTCGTCGAACAGCGCCACGTCTTCATGGAACACGCAGCTGTCCTGCGTGATCGTGTCGAGCTTGCGGCCCAGCGTGGACCAGGCCTTGCCGTAGGTCGAGTGCGTGTGGGCGGCGGCAATGATCTTCGGGTTGTGCTCGTGGATTGCCGCGTGGATCGCGAACGCGGCCTTGTTGAGCGGCCGGTCGCCAATCACCGTCTCCCCCTTGGAATTGACCAGCAGCAGGTCGGAGACCTTGATGCGGGAAAAGTGGATGCCGAGCGGGTTCACCCAGAAGTGATCGGAGAGCTCCGGGTCGCGCGCGGTGATGTGGCCGGCCAAGCCCTGTGCAAAGCCGAAGCGAGCGAACAGGCGGAAGGCGCCAGCGAGGCGCTCCTGCCGATGGCGACGTTCGGCCTGCACGCTGGTGCGTGGCGGGATCGGGTCGAACCAGTATTTCTGTTGCGGGTTCGGATTGAGCTCGAGCGGTTGCGCTGCGTTGCGGTCGATGGAAAGAACGGCACTCATGAAAGGTTTCCTGGGTATTGGGTATTGCTCACCCCCTCCGGGGGAAGGCTGGATGGGGGCACGACCGCGTCGAAAGCATTGACGGTGGTTGAGACCGCTCGCCCCCACCCCTGCCCTCCCCCGGAAGGGGAGGGAGAAAAGCCGGACTCAGGCGGCTTTGCGGATGGAGGCCGCGCGCTGCGCCACCAGCTCGCGCGTACGCGGAATCAGCTCTCGCCCATAGTCGGTCGCATCCTCCAGCGGGTCGAAGCCGCGGATCAGGAAGGTGGTCACGCCCAGGTCGTAGTAATCCAGCAGCGCATCGGCCACCTGCTCGGGCGTGCCGACCAACGCGGTGCTGTTGGACCGTCCGCCGATTTCCTGCGCAATGGCCGTCCACAGCCGCTTGTCGAGCCGCGTGCCCTTCCCGGCTGCGGCCAGCAAGCGCTTGGCGCCTTCGCTCTGCTGCGGTCCGCCGCGGTTGTAGCCCTGCACCACGCGCAGGCGCTTCGTCTCGGCCAGGATGCTGTCGGCGCGCGCCCATGCGGCCTCTTCGGTCTCCGCGAGGATCGGGCGGAAAGACACCGAGAAACGCACGCTGCGGCCGTGCTTTGCCGCTTCGGCGCGCACGCGGGTCGTGAGCTCGCGCGCCTGGTCGAGCGATTCGCCCCAGAGCGCATACACATCGGCGTACTTGCCGGCCACGGGAATCGCCGCCTCCGACGCGCCGCCAAAATACACCGGCACATGCGGCTTGCCGTTGCGCGTCTGTACCGGCTTCACTTCCGAGTACGCGTTCTGGAAGCGGTAGTGCGCGCCTTCGTGGTCGAAGGGCTTCTCGCCGGTCCACACCTTGTGCAGCACCTCCAGGTATTCGTCGGTGCGGGCATAGCGCTGGTCGTGATCGAGCCAATCGCCGTCGCGCCGCTGTTCCTCGTCGGAGCCGCCCGAGATGTAGTGCACACCGAGCCGGCCGCCAGTGAACTGGTCGAGCGACGCGAACTGCCGCGCCGCCAGCGTCGGCGCCACGAAGCCGGGGCGGTGCGCAAGCATGTAGTGGATGCGCTCGGTGACCGAGGCCGCGTACGCCACCGTCAGCGTGGCGTCGGGCCCGGTGGAATGGTGCGGCACCAGCACGCGGTCGAAGCCCGCGTTCTCGTGCGCCTGCGCGAAGGCGCGTACGTAGTCGCGGTCGATGGCCGGGCCCTTGGGGGCATGGATTTCCGAGACCTTCTGGCCCTGGATCATGCCGATGAATTCAACGTCGTTCTGGCTCATGGTGTCCTCGTGTTTTTCAGGATTGAATGCAGGGTGGTTCAGGCGGCGGGCAGGCGCAGCACGCTTTCGAAGCTGCGGTCCCACAAGGGCTTCACGTCGGCCGGGCCGTCGAGCACGCCGATCTTCAGGAAGGTGTCGGCCACCTCCTGGTGGCTGCGCACCACGGCGTCGCTGACAGGGCCCAGGCTGTAGTCGCCGCTGCGGCCGTTGAAGAGCTCGACCAGGTCGCCGACCGGCACGCGCGTCTCGGCCGACTGCGCGCGCGCATAGGCCAGGAAGTTGCCGTTGATCCATGCGAACGAACGCTGCAGGCGCTGCAGCAGGTCGCTCAATGCCGCGCGGCGCAACGAGTCGTCCAGCGCGCGCGGGTTGGCGTAGATGGGAAAGTTGCCCGAGAGATAACCCACGCCCGTCTTGATGGTGCGCGCGCCGTATTGCGTGCGCGCAAGCTGGCCGTTGTAGCCGTAGATGGCCCAGGCATCGAGATCCCCGCGCGCAAAGGCCGACAGGCCGTCCGACGGCGTAAGGCTCACGGCCTGGATGTCGCTGAACGAGAGCCCTGCTTCCGCCAACTGTTTGGCCAGGTAGTAGTGCGAGGTGGTGGCGCGCACATAGCCCACGCGCTTGCCCTTGAAGTCGGCAATGCTGCGGATCGGCGAATCCTTGCGCGCCAGCGTGGCCTGGTTGTTCAGGTCTTCATGCGTGACGGCCACCAGCTTGACGCTCGACTTCTGGCGCGCCGCGAACACCGGCGGAATCTCGCTGCCCGAGCCCAGGTCGAGCGCATCGCCGTTGATGGCTTCGATATGCAGCACGCCGTTGTTGAGCTCGCGCCAATCGATCTTGTAGGGCGTATTGGCCTGGCCGGAAGCCTGCAGCAGCGGCCGCCAGAGGCCCTTGTAGGTGCCCACGCGCAGGGTCACGCCGGAAAGGTCGCGTGCCGGTGCCGCGGCCCGCGCGGCGCCAGTTGCAGCCATGGCGCTCCAGGCCGCGGCGGTCTGGAGCAGGCGCCGCCGATCGAGTGGGAATTCAGGTTTCATGCCCCGGACCGTACCGGCGCACACGGCAAACGCGAACGCAGAAAAACGAGTTTGCATATGCAGGATGCGTCGTTTCCGGCGCGGCAAGGCCCCGCTAACGTGCCGGACCATGAGTGCACTCCCCTTGCGCCGCCCGCCGGCCACGAATGAAGATCCCGCCCCTGCCACCGTCGATACCGCCGTGCTGGCCCAGCTCTCGGCCCAGTTCGCCGCCACCGCGGCCGACCACGACCGCAGCGGCGCCTTTCCGCGCCCGAACTTCGAGGCGCTGCAGTCGCACGGCCTCATCGGCCTGGTGGCGCCCGCGGCGCACGGCGGCGGGGGCGCCTCGCTGGCAACGGCGCGGCGCGTGATCGCGGCCGTGGCGCGCGGCGAACCGGCCACCGCACTGATCCTGACGATGACCTACCTGCAGCATCACGCCATTGCACGCATCGACAGCCGCTGGCCGCCGCACCTGCGCGAGCGCGTGCTGCGCGACGCGGTGGATCGCGGTGCGCTCATCAACGCGTTGCGCGTGGAGCCCGCGCTCGGCTCCCCCGCGCGCGGCGGGCTGCCCGCGACGGTCGCACGCCGCGAGGGCAGTGGCTGGAAGATCGACGGCCACAAGCTCTATACGACCGGCATCGAGGGTCTCTCGTGGCTCGCCGTGTGGGGCCGCACGGACGAACCCGCGCCGCGCACCGGCGTGTTCCTGGTGCCGCGCGATGCACCCGGCGTGCGCGTGATCGCAAGCTGGGACCACTTGGGCCTGCGCGCTTCGGGCAGTCACGAGGTGGTGTTCGAGAATGTGGCGATCGACCTCGACCATGCCGTCGACCTGCGCGCCCCGAGCGACTGGGCGCCCGACGCCGGCAGCCAGACCGACATCGACGCCCATGCCACGCAGCAGGCCTGGATGACGGTGCTGCTCGCAAGCCTCTACGACGCGGTGGCGCAGGTCGCGCGCGATTGGCTCGTGAGCTTCTTGAACCAGCGTGCGCCCGGCAACCTGGGTGCACCGCTCGCGAGCTTGCCGCGCGTGCAAGAGCATGTCGGAGAGATCGCCGCGCTGCTGCGCACCAACCGCGTGCTGCTCGACGATGCGACCCGTGCGGTGGACGAGGGCCGCGCGCAGCCGGCCACCGACAGCGGCCTGCTCAAGTACACCGTGACGAGCAACGCGATCCGCGCGGTCGAACTTGCGCTGCAGCTGAGCGGCAACCATGGCCTCACGCGGCAGAACCCGCTGGAGCGGCACTACCGCGACGTGCTGTGCAGCCGCATCCACACGCCTCAGAACGACGCGATCCTGGTCGCAGCGGGCGCGCGTGCATTGCTGCCCTCGGGAGCAGTCGCATGACCGACCTGCTCATCTCCAAGGCCCCCAAGGCCTCACGCCGCAGCTGGCTCAAGCAGAGTGCTGCCCTCTCGCTCACGGCCGCCGGCGCGCTGCGCGCATGGGCGCAGCCGCAGGCCACGCTGGTGCTCGGCGACCAGGCCGGCGGCCTGCGCGCGCTGTTCGAAGCCTCGAAGGCGCTGGAGGGCGTGCCCTTTGCCTACCGCTGGGCCAACTTCCAGGGTGCGGCGCCGCTGTTCGAAGCGCAGCGCAGCGCAGCAGTAGACACGGCAGTGGCCGGCGACCTGCCGGTGCTGGCCGCGGCCGTCGGTCGGACACCGCTCAAGATCGTCGCCACGCGCGTGGGCAAGGCCGATGCGCTCGGCATCGTGGTGCAGCCCGATTCGCCGCTGCAGAAGGTGGCCGACCTGCGCGGCAAGACGGTGATCGTTTCGTCCGCGCGCGGCAGCATCTCGCAATACCAGCTGTATGGCGCTCTCGAAGAAGCCGGCGTGCGGCGCGACGAGGTCACGGTGAAATTCGTGCTGCCGACCGATGCGGCCGCGGCCTTCGCTTCGAAGCAGATCGATGCCTGGGCCGTCTTCGACCCCTACTACACGATTGCGCTTCAGCAGGGCGGGCGCATCCTGCGCGACGGGCGCGGCATCAACACGGCACTGGGCTTCATCACCGCGAGCGAGCCTTCGCTGGCCGATCCCGCCAAGCGCGCAGCCATCGTGCAGTTTCTCGAACGGCTCGCGCGTGCTGGCGAATGGGCGCTGGCCAATCCCGAGGCGTATGCGCAGGCCTACAGCCAGCTCACGCGCCTGCCGATCGAGTCGGCCCGGATCATCACTGCGCGGGCCTCAGTCACAGGCCGTCCGGTGTCCGAAGCCGACATCGTCGCCTTGCAGGCGGTGGCCGACCGCTCGGCGCGCGACGGCATCCTGCCGGTGCGCGTGGACGTGCGCGCCATCACCGACGCGCAGGTCTGGAAACGTCCGGCGTGAGCGCAGTTCCCGGCATCGCGCCACTGCGCGAGTTCGTCGGCGCATTCGGCCGCCTGCTCGATGGCGGCCCGGACGAGCCGCGCATTCTTTCCGAAGGCGGCGCACTGCTTCGCACGCTGGTCGCGCAGGACGACTGGCTGCCCGACGCCTTTGCCCAACCCGACCCGGCGCGCTACCAGCAGTTCCTGCTGCACGCCGACAGCACCGAGCGTTTTTCGATCGTGAGCTTTGTCTGGGGACCGGGGCAAGCGACGCCGGTGCACGATCACACTGTGTGGGGGCTGATCGGCATGCTGCGTGGCGCCGAGTACAGCCAAGGCTACGCCCTTGATCTCGATGGCCGGGCGCGGCCGCAAGGTGCAGTGGTGCGGCTCGACGCCGGCGACGTGGAGGCTGTGTCGCCGACCCTGGGCGACCTGCACCGCGTGCACAACGCGCATGCCGACCGCGTGTCGATCAGCATCCACGTGTACGGTGCCAACATCGGCGCCGTGCGGCGGCATACTTACCCGGCCGAGGGCGGACGCAAGCCCTTTGTCTCGGGCTACTCCAACACGCTTCTTCCCAACCTGTGGGACCGCTCCGCCGAAGAACTCAGATCGACGACCTCCGCATGACGACCTCTGCCTCAGCCTCCGCCTTTCCCCTTGTGCCCTTTGCCGCAGTGCGCGCGCGCCTGTTGGCGCGCGAAGAAACCGCGCTGCTGGACGTGCGCGAGGAAGACCCCTTCGCGCAGGAGCATCCGCTCTGGGCCGCGAACCTGCCGCTCTCACGCATCGAAATCGAAGCCTGGCGGCGCATTCCGCGGCTGGACACCTTCATCGTGCTGTACGGCGCGCATGGCGGCACCGACCTGGCGTCACTGGCCGCGCGCACGCTGGCTTCGCTTGGCTACACGAACCTGCACCTGCTCGAAGGCGGCCTCGAAGGCTGGCGCGCGGCCGGCGGCGAGTTGTTCCGCGACGTGAACGTGCCGAGCAAGTCCTTCGGGGAACTGGTCGAGCACGAGCGCCACACGCCATCGCTCTCCGCATCCGAGGTGAAGGCGCTCGTCGATGGCAAGGCCAACGTGGTGGTGCTGGACGCACGGCGCTTCGACGAATACCGCACGATGAGCATTCCATCGGCCACCAGCGTACCCGGCGCGGAACTGGTGCTGCGTGTGCGAGAGCTGGCACCCGATCCCGCCACGCAGGTGATCGTCAATTGCGCAGGCCGCACGCGCAGCATCATCGGCACGCAATCGCTGGTGAATGCGGGCATTCCGAATCCCGTGGCGGCCCTGCGCAACGGCACCATCGGCTGGAAGCTCGCGGGGCAGGTGCTCGACCATGGCGCGGACCGCAAGGCACCGGCTGCCGTGTCCGATGCGCATCGCGCGCAGGCACAGGCCGATGCGCGGCCCGTGGCGGACAAGGCCGGCGTGCGCCGCATCGCGCTCGATGCGCTGCATACGCTGGAAGCGCCAGGGCGCACGTTGTACCGCTTCGATGTGCGAACGCCGGAGGAATACGACGCAGGCCACCTGCCCGGGTTCGCAAGCGCTCCGGGCGGGCAGCTGGTGCAGGAAACCGACCATCAGGTGCCGGTGCGCGGCGCGCGCATCGTGCTGGCCGACGACGACGGCGTGCGGGCGTCGATGAGCGCATCGTGGCTCGCACAGATGGGGTGGGAAGTCTATGTGCCGGACGCAGTGCCGACCGCTTCGGCCTTTACGGAAAAGGCGGCGCCGCCGCCTGCCTATCCGCTGGCCGCGGTGGCCATTCGCGAGATCTCGCCCAATGACCTGGCGGCCTTGCTGAAACAGCCGGCAGCAACGGCCGTCATCGACGTGACCACCAGCGCCAATTATGTGAAGCGGCACATTCCCGGCGCCTGGTATGCCATTCGCGCGCAGTTGGCAGAGGCCATCGGCACGGCCATTCCGCCGGCTCGGCGCTATGTGCTGACCTGCGGCAGCAGCCTGCTCGCGCGCTACGCCGCGGCCGACCTGCGCCAACACCTCGACGCACAGGGCCAACGCGACGTGGAAGTGCTGGTGCTGGCGGGCGGCAACGCGGCCTGGTTCGCGGCGGGCTTCGAAGGCGAGTTCGGTGAGACGCGGCTCGCGACGCAGCGCACTGACCGCTATCGCCGGCCTTACGAAGGCACGGACGCATCGCCAGAGGCCATGCAAGCCTACCTCGACTGGGAGTACGGTCTCGTCGGGCAGCTGGGCCGCGACGGCACGCACCGTTTCACGGTGATCTGAGAACGGGTCATCGGGCTGCGCGGCCGTCGGATGCGGCCTGCAACGGCCAGTCACATTATTTCTCGCGGGTAAAGGAGGTCATCCGACGGTGCGGCAAGGCGTTTCTTGGGAATATCGATCAACTCGTCCCAGGAGCATCCCATGAGACTGCCCATTCTCGCCCTCTCGGCCGCCTCGCTGGCCGCCGTCGTTCTCACCGGTTGCGTGGTCGCACCGGCGCAGCCGGTCTATGCCGCGCCTCCTGGCGTTACTTATGTGGCACCAACCTATGCAGCGCCAGGCGTGGGCTTCGTGTGGAACTACCACCCGCGCTACGGATATGGCTGGCACCACCCGCGCTACGGATGGCACCGCGGGTGGCGATAGGGCCCGGCGTCAGTTGGTCTCGGCGCTCTTGAAGAGGGCCGCGACCTTGCGCTTGGTCTTGATGTTGCTCGAGATGCCGCGCGCGGGCGCGGCCTTGGCGGCGGCTTCCCAGGCGGGGGTGGCGTCGGCCTGGCCCGCTTCGTAGGGCTTGTCGAAGAACGGATCGCGCGGTGCTGAGGGCGCGCGGTGCGGGCGCCCGCCACCGCGACGCGCATCGGCGCCGATGCTGCTGCGTTCGCGCGGCTGGTCGAGCACGTCGCGTGCGTCGCCGGCCTCGCCTTCCTCGCGCCAATGGCGGCGACCGTCGTTGATGCGGCCGCGCGGATTGTCTTCCTCGAACTCGACGGGTTCGAGCTCGATCTTCTTCTTGATCAGCTTCTCGATGTCGGCCACCAGGCGCGCATCGTTGCCCCCGCTGGCAAAGCTCACGGCCAGGCCCGACGCACCGGCACGGCCGGTGCGGCCGATGCGGTGCACGTAGTCTTCGGCGTTGAACGGAATGTCGAAGTTGAACACCGCCGGCACGTCCTTGATGTCGAGGCCGCGGGCCGCGACGTCGGTGCACACCAGAAGATCGACTTCGCCGGCCTTGAACGAGGCGAGCGCCTTCAGGCGTTCGTCCTGGCTCTTGTCGCCATGCAGCGCGGTGGTGCGCAGGCCATCGCGCTCCAGCGAGCGTGCGAGGCGCGCGCAACCGAGCTTGCTGTTGACGAACACGAAGGCTTGCGTGATGCCGCGCTGCTTGACGATCTGCTTGAGCGCGCGGCGCTTGTCGTCGTCGCTGACGCTGTAGAAGTGCTGCTCGACGGTGGACGCCGTTTCGTTCGGCCGCGCCACTTCGATGGTGACCGGGTTCTGCAGGTAGCTGCCGGCCAGCCGCTTGATCTCGGGCGAGAAGGTGGCCGAGAACAACAGCGTGGTGCGCTGCTTGGGCAGGTAGCTCAGGATGCGCTGCAGATCGGGCAGAAAGCCGATGTCCAGCATGCGGTCGGCCTCGTCGAGCACCACGTACTCCACCTGGTTGAGCACGGCGTTCTTGGCTTCGATGTGGTCGAGCAGCCGGCCCGGCGTGGCCACCAGCACTTCGACGCCCTTCTTGAGTTCGAGGGTCTGCGGCTTCATGTCGATGCCGCCGAACACCACGGTGCTGCGCAGGTTGGTGTACTTGGCGTACAGCTTGACCTGCTGGGCCACCTGGTCGGCCAGTTCGCGCGTGGGCAGCAGCACCAGTGCACGCACCGGGTGCCGCGCGGGCGACGTGGACGAATTCTCGTGCTTGAGCATGCGCTGTAGCAAGGGCAGCGAAAAAGCCGCGGTCTTGCCGGTGCCGGTCTGCGCTGCGCCCATCACGTCCTGGCCCGAAAGCACGACCGGAATGGCCTGCTCCTGGATGGGAGTCATGGTCTCGTAGCCCATTTCGGCTACGGCGCGCGCCAGCGGTTCCGCCAGCGATAGATTGGAGAAGGAGCTTGTCATTAAGCCTTCTATTGTCGCACTGCCGCAAAAAATGGCAGTGACGGGCGCGTGACAACGCCCGCGATAGCGGCATTGCTACTTATTTCATAGCGCCGATACAAGCAGCCACGGGCGCTTCACGACCCGGGCCTCAAAGATTGCGTGTGTTGAAGGTGTCGCAGGACTTGACGTCGCCGCTCTGATAGCCGGCGCCGAACCACCGTTGGCGCTGCGCGCTGGACCCGTGGGTGAAGCTGTCCGGCACCACGGCGCGGCCCGCGGAACGCTGCAATGCGTCGTCGCCGATCTTCTGCGCGGCGTTCATCGCGGCCTCGATGTCGCCCGGGTCCAGCCACTTCTTCGACTCTTGCGAATGGTGCGCCCAGATGCCGGCAAAACAGTCGGCCTGCAGCTCGACGCGAACGCTCAGTGCGTTGTTCTGCGCCTGGCTCAGGCGGCCGCGCATGCCGTCCACCTTGGCGGTCACGCCGAGCTCGTCCTGCACGTGGTGGCCGACCTCGTGCGCAATGACATACGCCTGCGCAAATTCGCCGGGCGCGCCGAGCTGGTTCTTGAGCGTGTCGTAGAAGCCGAGATCGATGTAGACCTTCTTGTCGCCGGGGCAGTAGAACGGCCCCATGGCGGCCTGGCCAGTACCGCACGCCGTGGGCGTGGCGCCTCGGAACAGCACCAGCCGGGGCGCCTGGTAGGCGCCGCCGTTCTGCCGGAAGATATTCGTCCAGACCACTTCGGTGTTCTTGAGCACGGTCGAGACGAAGGCCGCTTCGCGGTCGCCCGAAGGCGGCTTGGGTGCGGGGCCTTGCTGCTGCTGCACCTGGACCTGCTCGCCACCGCCGCCGCTCAGCATGCTGAGCACGGTCAGCGGATTGATGCCGAAGATCCAGCCCGCGACCAGCGCGACGGCGATGGTGCCGATGCCAATGCTGCGTCCGCCGATGAAACTGCCACCACCGCCACCCTCACTGCGGCGGTCCTCGACATTGTCGGATTGTTCGTTGCCTTCCCATCTCATCGCGGTCTCCTTGCCGGCCTTGCAGAAGTGTGCCGGAGCGTCGCTGGATGGTACTTTGTCCGTGCCGGTGCCTTGTAAGCAAAACAGGCATTTGCATGCCTGCGGGGACGCCGTCGGAAATGAGGTACGCGAAGGGTACCCCGAGGCCTATCAAGCCTTGGGAAGCGTCACGCCGCGCTGACCCTGGTACTTGCCGCCGCGGTCCTTGTAGCTGGTTTCGCAGACCTCGTCGCTCTCGAAGAACAGCACCTGCGCGCAACCCTCGCCCGCGTAGATCTTGGCGGGCAGCGGCGTGGTGTTGCTGAATTCGAGCGTCACGTAGCCTTCCCATTCGGGCTCGAACGGGGTCACGTTGACGATGATGCCGCAGCGCGCATAGGTGCTCTTGCCAAGGCAGATGGTGAGCACGTTGCGCGGGATGCGGAAGTACTC
>Ga0065714_10002668_pt1 | contig 15815 bp, 20 predicted proteins | sample MisRhiReplicate2_FD_59101 | JGI IMG/M metagenome (GOLD analysis project Ga0065714, IMG submission 59101) | Miscanthus rhizosphere microbial communities from Kellogg Biological Station, MSU, sample Rhizosphere Soil Replicate 2: eDNA_1 v2... | ecosystem: Host-associated > Plants > Roots >...
TCATCGAGCACCACATAGTGTTCATTGAGCTGATAGCCCTTCACTATTTTTTCGTAAGGAACCTCCTTGCCGGTATGCTCATTGATTCTTTGATATTTGATTCTGGCATGATCCCGCTCATCCAGCATGTCAAAGTCCAGATTGCTGTTTTGTACGGCTGAAAACAACTTTACGGGAATATTTACCAGGCCAAATCCTATGGCGCCTTTCCAAATTGACTTCATCAGATTTTCATTTAATCCATTACTCCATGTCACAAACCGTTTGCATCACTTTGTCAGGTGATTAACAGCTGGTCTACCACGAATGTTTAGAATAAATTAAATCTAATGCAGCGCTAATGCGATCATTGATGGTTCCGCCAGCACAAAAAGCAACACGGATCAATTTCCCTGCAGCGGTAAGGTAAAAGAAAAAGTTGATCCCTTGCCCGGGCTACTGTTTACCTTTATCTCACTCTGGTGCAGTTTCAGGATTTCAGATACCAGGTGAAGTCCGATCCCAAAACCTGAGACATTTTTAAACTGCTCATTTTTTACCCGGTAAAAGCGTTCAAATAAACGGNCCTGATCAAGCGGATCAATNCCGATCCCCTGATCGCGGAAACTGATCCTGACCTGATTTTGCTCCCGNTTGCATTCAATGTGCACCAAGGTTCCGNACGGCGAATATTTGACGGCATTGCTCATTAGATTAGTCAATACCTGACTGATCTTCTCCCGGTCAGCATACAATTCAAGATCCTGGCAACCCTGATAGGATATCGCGTGACCCGGGGCAAGAATTTTGGCTTCATCAACCAATTCCTCCATGAGTGCAGAGAGGGGAAATCTGGAACGGTTAAGTGACATTTTCCCATTGTCCAATCTGGACAAGTCTAAGAAATCATGAATCATGGTGATCATGCGCATGGTCTGGGTTTCTGCCCTGGACAATACATTTTCAGAAAAAGCATCCGAGCTGCTTCTGGCCCTGGCTAAGGCCAGCTGGATGTACGAGCGAACGGAAGTCAGCGGGGTTTTAAGTTCATGACTGGCGATGGCAATAAAATCATTTTTACGCTGTTCTTCCAGCTTTTTATCGGTGATGTCACGTGCAATCTTGGATAAACCAATGATTTTTCCAGCGACATTTTTAACCGGAGATATCGTTAGGGAGACATCAATCAGCTGTCCGTACTTGGTGATTCTTTTAGTTTCGAAATGATCTACACGCTGACCGCTGCTGAGCAGGTTTAATATTTTAGGTTCTTCTTCCAGCCGGTCCTGGGGAATGATTTTCACAATGGAGTTACCGATCATTTCCTGGGCACAATAGCCAAAGATGCGCTGGGCAGAAAGGTTCCAGCTGGTCACAATCCCATCGAGGCTTTTACTGATGATCGCATCATCCGAAGAGTCCACAATTGCTGCAAGCATGGCGCTTCGCTCCTCTGCAAGACTAAGGGCGGCCAGTAAAGTATTTTGTTCCTGAATATTGACATTCAATCCATTGGCTGGTTGCTTTCCCTTCATACGATTGGCTTTAAATTAGATCTATGCTCTTGTATTCAAACATCCTGCCAGCTTCTCAGGATTTTAAGGAAACTACCATATCGATGGCATCAGCTCTGCTAGGGACGCTGATGATCCGGTAAATTTTGCCTCCCAATGGAGCTGAAATCCTCACGGGATGATTAGCCGTTACCTTTTAACCCGTAGCGATACATCTTCAGGTTCTTTTTCAGTACGATTCTGGCGCAGTGAATCCTGGTTTTAACCGTACCGATAGGGATATTCAATTCACGGGCAATTTCATGGTATTTGTAACCTTCAAAATACCTGATGAAAGGATAGGAGTATTCATAGGGAAGCTTTTTAAGCGCTTTATGGATGTCTTCATTTACACACCTGTCCACACCCAGATTTCTGGAAGAATTCACCTGATAATCTGCAATCAGTGCCGTGCTTTCTTCCAGGAAACTTTTTTGTCTGACCCGTTTCCGGTAGTCGTTGATAAACGTATTTCTCAGGATCATATACAGCCAGCCTTTTAAATTCGTTCCGACCTCGAACCTATCGGCATAGCGAATTGCCTTAAGGAAGGTATCCTGCACCAAGTCATTTGCGTCCTCTTTGTTTTTGGTAAAAGAAAGGGCGAAAAATAATAAACCGCTTTTTAGTTTGCCTAACTCTGAGGGTAAGTCAATGCTATCTGTTTTCATAGGATAAGGGTTAAGTTGGTCCATGGAAATCACCAAATAGTATGCCTGTCGGCTGCTGAATGCCCCTTAAGTCCCATAAAAACAGGGTTTTGAACTTCATTTCAGGCATAATTGCAGGGAACAATACGTAGATGACGCAATGCTGTCCAGTATATGTACCTGTCAGAAATAAAATGTACGTGTATCTTAATTAATTCAGAACAAAGCAAGTTACAACCGCTTGTTTAGCGATTAAATGCTTATTTTTAGGTCAGAAGACAGCCTGATCCCAAACCATGATTAGATTTTGTAGGTAAATGAATGAAAGAATGTTCACCGAAAAGACAACCAAGATGCTGAAAGTTATACTGGCAGAAGACCATAACATCGTTCGCAACGGCATACGGATGCTGTTGGAAAATGAACCTGACTTTGAGGTTATTGCCGAAGCCACCAATGGCCGGGAGGTATTAGACTTGCTCGAAAAAAATACAGCAGCCGAACTGATTCTTGCAGACATCAATATGCCTGTGATGGATGGAATAGCCATGCTCAAAGCAGTCAAGGCAAGTTATCCGGATATAAAAGTGGTGTTCTTAACCATGCTGGATAATGAGAAGTACATTATTCAGGCATTCAATGAAGGTGCCTGGGGGTATGTATTTAAAAGCGTCAGTTCTGAGGAACTCATTTTTTCATTGAAACAGGTAAACAACGGAAACCGGTATTTATGCACCGAACTGGCCTTAACCTTGCTGGACAGGTCTTTACAGGAAAGCACCGTGTTCAGGACACAACCGGAGCGCAACATTGACTTTTCCGAACGCGAAGTTGAAGTACTTCAGCTGATCGCCGAAGGCTTAACCAACACAGAAATAGCGGAAAAAATTTTTATCAGCAAGCGAACCGTCGAAGGTCACCGCCAGAGCCTGCTGGAAAAAACAGGTTCAAGAAATACCGCTACATTGATTAGGTTTGCTGTAATGCAAGGGTTCATTTCTTAGCCTGTGTTTCAGTAGCAGCCAGCACTATAGGTAAGGTGATCAGTATTTTGGTACCCAGGTTACTTGACTTAATCTCTGTTTTTCCATTCAGCAGTTTTACTTTGGCCTGTATGGTGGATAAACCAATCCCTTTGTTTTTAACTTCTGACCAGATAAATCCCTTCCCATTGTCCTCAACGGCTATCCGGGTAGACCTGCGTTCCACGATAATTCTGACCACCGCATGGGTGGCCTGAGCATGTTTGATGATGTTGATCATCAGTTCCTGCACCATCCGGTAAATGGAAAGCTGGAGGTAATTGTCCAAAGCCATGGCCTCACCGCTGAAGTGACAATTAAAGGATACCTCTCCCCTGAGCTTCCAGCAGACATCCTCGAGCGCAGCCTTGAGTCCGAAATCTTCCATTGCAGGCGGCATCAGCTCATGGGAGATCCGCCGGCTTTCTTTAATGCAGTTGGTTAACAGCTCCTGAGCTTCGGTCAATGTCTTTTGCTGGAGCGGAATCTCCTTGTCTAGGTTTGCTTTCATGCGGTCCAGCGTGAGTTTAATCCCATAGAGAATTTGTCCTATGCCATTGTGAAGCGTTTCAGAAATCCGTTTGCGTTCCTCCTCCTGGACCTTCAGCGTTACCCGGAAGATCTCCTGTCGCTGTTGCTTCTTCACTTCATTGTGTTCCAGCCAAAGCTGATGGTTTTTCTCCTGCAATTCCCTTTGTTCGGTAATGTCCTCTGAAACCCCTACGATATGACTAGGCCGCCCGGACTCATCATACTTATAAATACTCCTCCTGGTCCTGATCCAATGTGTAATCCCTTGGGCATCAATCAGTCTGTAGGTAAGTTCAGTTCCCTTGTTGTTTTTGGTATTTCTAAGTTCGTTCAGGTTGTTGTAGAAGTTTTTTCGGTCTTGGGGATGGATAAACTGGTCATAAAATGAAAGGTCGAGATGCCTGATTTGATGTGGAGTCTTATTCAGCAGGGCTGCAATTTTATAATTGGAATACACCTGCTTCCTGTTGACCAGATCAATCGCATAAACCATATCAGGTGCAGAATCCGCAATGCTGTTGATCAATGCCGCATGCTCACGGATTGCAGTTTCCGCATCCTTCCTTTCGGTGATGTCCATATGGGTTGCTACCAGCCCATCCCCCATTTTTACAAATTTGCAGGCGTACCATTTCTGTGCAGCATCGTAAGCATAAGCGTATTCCTCTCCTTCAGGTTCACCCGTTTCCATTACCCTGAGCATGATGTCAAATAGACCTGCCGCGCGTATTCCCGGGAATTCCTGAAAATAAAGTTTACCAACAAGATCCTGGCGGTTGGTTTCTTTTTCCAATTCTTTGCTCAGCATTTTTATGAGAAAGTCGGTAATTACTCCCTTTTGATCACGTACAGCCTGCAATACGCACATCCCGATCAAGGTACTGTCAAAGACCGATTGCAACATCTGCAGACTGTCTTTGGACTTCAATTCAATCTCCTTATGTTCAGTGATGTCATCAGTAATGACCACCAACAGCTGATTTAGCCTGGCCACTTTAAAGCGGAACCAGTTTTGCATCCCCTCTGCTGCATACCAGGTTTCAAAATCTGCCGGGATCCCGGTTTCGGCCACCTTTTTGAACGCATCAAATATTCCGACCTTGCGGGTATGGGGAAACACCTTACTGTATAATTTACCCACTACTTCTTCACTGGATAGACCGGTGGTTTGCAAAGTGAACTTGTTGAACATCAGGATTTCAAAATCTTCCACCTCTGCCTGCGCATTACAGACAATATTGAATACAGAGATGGAATTAGGCGCTGCATCAAAAATAGAGCGGAGCAGATCCTTACTTTCCTTCAATTCCAGATCCGCGTTTTTTTTCCGGGTAATATCCTGCCAGATGTGGAAAGCATAGTTGGGCTCACCCTGCGGATTGCGGCGGAAAATTGCTCCTCTTAAATTCAACCAGACATAGGTGCCGTTTTTATGTTTTGACCTGTATTCGATCTGAGCGGTCTGTCCATCGTTGAGTAAACTCAGGTGCTGGTAGTAACTCAGCAAGGCCGGCAGGTCATCGGCATGTACCAGATGATCGGGTCCTTTTTCCCTGTCCATAGTGATCATCTCTTCTGTGGTATAGCCTAACATCAGTAAGGGATCACTATTGATGTATTCCAGCTTACCCGAGGGAAGATGAACCAGCGCGACAAGGTCTGGTAATGTGTCCAGAATGGACTGAATGAAAAACCCCTGGGCTTCCAGTTCCTGCTCCACTTTTTTCAGTGAGGTGATGTCCCTGTCAATAGACAGTACACTTTCTACCCTGCCCAGTGCATCAAATTCAGGCACCAGTTTGGAGAAATAGAACTGTTCCCCATGCGGTCCGGGATGACTGTGGTAATGCTCCTGAGCCTGCCCCTCTTTGAAGACTTCCTTCATCTTTTCCATCCAGGGCAAGGCCAGTTCGGGTGATTGTCCGATTTCTGTCTGTGTCATTCCCTGGATCTTTTCCAATGGTCTGCCCGTTTTCTGTGTATACACGGTATTCGCGTACAACAGCCGCAAATCGTTGTCCCATCGGCTAATGGTATCCGGCGTGTTTTCTATCAGGGTTTGATACTGATGCCTGCTGGTTTTAAGTTCATCAATTTCAGAGAACAGCACAATTGCGCCTCCATTTTCAGCCGGGACTGCAGTCAAACTGATCCAGGAACCGTTTACTGCAGAAATGTATTCATAGGGCTCCGTCCCCGTTCCGGCCAAAGCAGCACAAATTGCCGTGTGGCAATGTGTCGCAATGGACTGGGGAAACACCTCCCAGACATTTTTACCGAGCATATTTTCTTTTTTTAGCTGAAAAAAAAGCTCAGCCTGGCGGTTGAGGTAAACAAAATTTCCGCCTGAATCCAGCAGGTAACAGGCAATCGGTATCGAATTCAGGAGATAGGCGGAAAGATGGCCTGAGCAATTTTTTTCCATGGAAGCAGAGTCAGTTTAGAGGTGGATTCCGATTACAATAATTTAAGGTATCAAACAAACCATGCTCAGCAATCAGTAAAAACATGCGCTTAAATTTTCAATGCTGCTCAAGCATACCGATTTTATACGTTTCCACGAATCAGTCGCAGCAATACCGCGATGATTGCAATGACCAGCAGGGTATGAATAATTCCACCGGTATAATAACCACCCAGGAAACTAATGGCCCAGATGACAACTAAAATAACTGCGATGATGTACAATAGATTTCCCATGATGTTTCGTTTTAAATTTAAATGATAATCCATACAACCCTCCGCAGTGTTTTTTGTTTTGGTTATTTTCTGACAAATTTTCTTTCCACCAGCTTACCGGTGGGATTGCTTGCCATGCTTGCTGGACCTGGTGGAAAGCGTAATTTTTTAAAAGGGATGTTCTAAGAAGTTCAGTTCATAATTTTTTAAAATTTCCTAAACAATTTAAAAAATAACCTGTTAACTGACAATTATAAATCATTAAACAATTAATTATTAACCCAATCAAAACAACATGCCAGAAGGAACAGTAAAATTTTTCAACGAGTCAAAAGGATTTGGCTTTATCGTACCGGACAATGGAGATCCCGAAATCTTTGTCCATGTTAGTGGTTTAAGTAATCCGGTAAAAGAAAAAGACAAGGTCAGTTTCGAGATTGAAAATGGAAAAAAAGGAATCAACGCGGTCAAAGTAAAGAAAATCTAAGGCGGTAAAAATAAAAAGCATCTGCTCAGGATGCTTTTTTTATTCCTGATAAGGGGAGCTGTTGTTTTAACTATGGAGACTCAACCTGCCTTAAGTGGGTTGAACAGCTTAGCGATGGAGGGTTTGGTCCAAAAAAGGCTTAGCCCTGCCAGTTTGCCGATCAATGGGTCAGCCTCCGGAAGTGGAACGTTTGCCAGCTGCAGGTCCACCCGGGGCCGTTCTCCCGGCAATCCTTTATTCAGATCCGGCTTCCGGTCATTGGAATATGCGCCAATTACACAAAAGTCATTGCTATAACGAACACAGCAATGCCCCACTCCCGCGGGAATAACCAGAATATCCCCTGGACTCACCGATAGCTCTTTCCCTTTTGCTCCACCGATCTTCAGCATCGCCTGTCCGCTGAATACACCCAATACCTCATGGGTGTTACTGTGGTAGTGATGATAAGGGTAAATTCCCCAGCGCCAGCTGTTTTTCCAGCCGTTGCGGCTAAAGATCACTTCCATCCAATCGGCCAGGTCAGGCCCTTCACGTCTGTTTACCTTGCGGTAAACCAGTAAAGGCAGACTGCTGTTGGGGATTTCACCATCATCCGGGAAATAGAACAATTTCGGATTCAGTTCTTTCACAGGGGTTATCCTGACAAATGACGGATTATTATAGGCATTCACAGCATTCGTTTTCATGACCTTAAGGATTGTTCTTTTATCTGCATCCATGATAACAACAAGGAAAGGCAAGTGTTTTAAGTATTCTGCAGGTGTCAGCACAATACCATCGGCCAATTCAACCAGTACGCCACTGTTATGGTTCAATAGATCAAAGGAATTAATTCAATAAAGACACGGTAAATTGCGATTATGACAAACCAATCCAGGCCCTGTGTGTTACTGTCACCAAGGATCTTCCAGAGCGAAAAACCAGGAGCAAAACCCTCATTCCGGGAGATTTAAATTTGATGTACAATTTAAATTGGATAGATATGTTGGCGGAAAATCGAAAGAAAATGGGCATTGCCTTGTTATTTCAGACCCTTGGCGTAATCGCGATGGGATTGGCTTTCAATTATGTTGATAAAGGAAGCGGCATCTGGTTAATCTGTATGGGAATCTTGTTGATGCTGATTTCTCTGGGGATATTTTTGAAATATTTTAAGGAGTAGATTCAGCAATAACTAAGCCATGCCATCAAGTGTAATCCGCCATTTTAAATACGACCAACAGGCCAGTACCCTATACCTCACCTTTGTATCGGGAATCACCTATAAATATAAAAGTGTTCCTCCTGAAATCTATCAAATGCTGAAAGCAGCGGGTTCCAAAGGCCGATATTTTAATCAAAGCATTAAAAACAGATTCAGCTATAAGAAATTGAGGCGCTCCTCTAAAAAGGAAGAAGGAACCGAGCATAGCTCATAAAGCGCCAATAAACAGTGGCTTACAAGATTGGTTTCAGTCTGCTCACCATCTGATATCGAAAGCAAGACCAATTATTGCGCCTGGTTATTTATATTTCGTACCACCTCATCAAGATTCTGAGCTGCTTTTGCCAGCATATCTATGACATCGGCCTTACATGGGGAGTCTTGGTTTTCTTTGATCAATTCTACTAGGCCCAATATGTTGGAGAGTGGAGCCCTTACTTCATGCGATTGTATCCATGATATCTTTTTCAGTCGTTCATTCTGTTTTTCAATCATTTTCATTTGCATCAATTGGTCAATTTGATTTTTTTCTGCTCAGTAATGTCAACAAAATAAACAGCCAGGCCGTCTTTTTTGGGATAAACATGCATTGATCCCCAAACGCCAAGCGCTGTATAGCATTCTTCAAAATGTACACTTATTTTTTCCTTTAATGCCCTTTCATATTCATGATAAAACTCTCCTTCTTTTGATCTGGGAAAGAATTCCCAAAGGTTTCTTCCCAATAAATCCGCTTTTTTACAGTTTAAGATCCGTTCTGCCTCTTTGTTGATATAAGTGACTTCCCAATTTTCATTCATGGCATAAAATCCATCGGTGATACTTTCCAGTATATTGGCAATCTCCCCATTCTTTTCTTTTAGTTCGTTTTCGTTCTTTACTTTTTCATCAATATCAATTGCCATGACCACCCTAGCCTCTCTGTTTTTGAAAATATTAGCCTGCCCGTAGATATGAACAAAGAACTGTTCTCCGTTTTTACGGATGTGTTTCCAAACTCCATAATCGTAATAAGCAGCATTTGTTTCTTGAATAGCCTTTTTGAAGCGTTTAGCTTCTTCCGCTGACCTGATTTGTAAGGCATTCGTAGAGAGGAACTCTTCTTTTTGGTATCCGTACTGGTTTAAAGCGGCAGCATTAACTGCCAGAAATTCATAAGTATGGAGATCAAAGATGTACATTGGTGCCGGATTTCCCTCAAAAATTTGTCTGAAACTGGCCGATTCTGCATCTGTCGGATTGATCTTAACTGGGGTATTAATCATGTTTTTATACTAAATAGGGAAAACAATTTAGCAAAAAAATATGATTTAAGCCTCGCTCTTTTAGTCAAGAGCAAAACGTACTGTAATTCTTAGGGTTGGAAGAAAGGTCCGAATACATCGAGCATGATTTGGAATCGGCCATTATAGAGCACCTTCAATATTTTTAACAGAGATAGGCAGAGGATTTTGCTTTGAAGCGAGACAAAAACGGATTACTTTTGACAATGTCCACTACCGCATCGACCTAATATTTTACCATCGTACACTGAAATCACATATCCTTCCGAATTTAAAACTCGGTCGCTAGGACAATGCCGATGCGGGGGGAATGAACCTCAACCTGAATTATTACCGCAAGCATGACGTGAGTGAAAGAGACAACCTTCCAGTAGGGATTATCTTATGTGCCGACAAGAATGATGCCTTGGTAGAATACACCACCACAGGCTTATCCAATGAAGTCTTTTTTTATTTAATTTGCTGACAAACAGTTAAATAAGGTTAAAACTTTTCTTTTAATGGTTATGGGATTGTAGCAAATTATTCCAGCATTTATTTTTCAATTCTTATTTCGAGAGATCGAGTACGGATTCGAACCGCATTAGAGACTTTGCTGGTCCCTGCCTAACCGTTCAGCCACTCGACCTTTTTTAATTACGTTAACAGTTACTCCGACAAAAGGTTTAGAAAATTTCACCCGATATTAATCTAAAAAAAACTATTTACCATTAATGTATTAGCTGGAAAGTGAAACGAAAGCTTTTTTAAAAAAAAATGGGTGTAAAAAAACCAAACAAACACAAAACTTGCTTGTTTATTGGGCTGTTAGAAAAACTATATGGAATATTTTACTACGAGCGACCGGACAGTTATGTGGGGAGTAATTTAGGCAATAAAAGGACTGATGATGAGAAACAGGATGAAAGGATCATTGCTCCTTAAATCTGACATAAGATTCATTGCCCTTTCAATAACAATATCATGGAAAGGAAAAAACTCCAAAATAGTGAAGTCAACAAAATAGCTAACCTTGTTTCAAGTTCAATAAGGTACAAACCAGAAAAAATGGGGTCTGATCCACCAAAAAAGAATAAGCATAAAAACGTTCTTAATAAACCCCACATGCTATATAAATAAGATAAAAATTTAAAGCCCGAGAGAAGCGATATCATATCTGAATTTAATGCTTGAAAGTAAACCAATGTTAAACTTTTAAACTATACGTTATGAAAAAAATTATTTCCGCGTTTCTGTTTCTAACAATGTCAGCACTGGGTGCTGTAGCACAGGACAAAGGCACAGTGAAAATCGATACCACTCAGGTACCTGTGGTGGTCAAGACTACTTTTAATTCTACTTTTCCTAACAGCAGTAATGTGGAATGGAAGAAAAAAAACAGCAATTATGCAGTATCTTTTACGATGAACGATATAGCGCATCATGCCAAACTGGATTCAACCGGTAAAATAATTATGAGAGGAAAGGTGATTCCTATATCCGAATTACCAGCAGCGGTGACTACTGCAGTACAAAAAGATTATCCTGATTATAAAATCAGTAAAGTCTTTGCCGTAATGGAAAACGACATTACCAGTTACAAAATATCATTTGACCGTATGGGAGATCAAAAAGTAGTATACGACGCGAATGGTACACGTTTAAAAGAATAGTGCAAAAAAGTGTTCATAAGGAATAAAACCTGCGGTGTCAGTCCTGTCAGGTTTTATTACCAGATCCTTGTTAAAGTGACATTCATCCTCTGGAATTCCTTTTATGCGCTTCTTCTGATTTTGAACAGATTAGATTTTGAATCTGACTAACCCCTAGCTATGACTGCTTCAACGAACTTCAGAAAAAACTAATCAAGATAGAATATCCTGACATATGAGGCTGAATTGTAACAGATAGAAATTGTGAACGCTCCTGCAAAAGAATTGTTAATGGTTAAATTGATATTGTTCAAATTAATTTCTACACCATGCCCTGGACAAGAAAAGATTATCCTGTTTCGATGAAAAACCTTCCAGTTGCTGTACGGAATAAAGCCATCGAGATTGCCAATGCCCTCCTGGAAGAAAAAAAAATGGAGGATGGCATTGCTATTGCAACAGCAATTAGCCGCGCAAAAGATTGGGCGGAAAATCGTGGTATGATCTCAGAGGCTCCTCCTGGAACTTCCCGGAAAACAGATGTAAAAAAACATGGTGAAGACAGGCATGTGGTCCCCCATGGTGAGCGATGGGCCGTAAAAAAAGAAAAGGCAAAAAAAGAAAAAATCTTTGAAACAAAACCGGATGCAGTATCGGCCGCAAAAAAAGAAGCCAAAAGTGCAAATGCTTCCATTACAATTCAAGACAAGCATGGTAAAATAGAAAAACGCCAGTCTTTCAACCCAAACAGAAGGGCTGCTAAGCAATCTTAACCTAAAGGATAGAAATGTTGGTTTTATCTATTCACCGACCAGACATCCGGATCAGATCGTGAAAAGCTTTGAAACGCCAGCGGCACATCGTGGAAAGGGAATAAAATTTAAAATACAAGATCATGAAAAATATTCATCTATTAATCGCAATACCATTGATTCTAGCTGTATTTCAGTCTTGCAGACCCACAAACAAAGTCGAGGAAATGGGCGATACCACAACAGGTGTAGATCATACTTTGGCAACTGGCAAAAAGATGGCCGATACAGCGACAATTATTAATGAGAAACAGGTAGCGAGCTTTATGGAGCAGACCGCAATGGATGGAATGCTGGTAATGGCACTCGGAAAATTAGCCAGTGAAAAGGCAGGTAATCCTGAAATAAAACTTTTCGGAAAACTCTTGGAAGAGGATCATCGCTTTATCAATGATTCCTTAACGATCCTTGCAACAACAAAAAACATGAAGTTACCCACCTTTTTATCGGAGAAAGACCTGGAAGAAATCCATAAAATCGAAAAGATGGAAAACGATCAGTTTGAAAGCAGCTATATGAAAATGATGGAGGAAATCCAAGGCAAATTGATCACCTTATTCAGGGGTGCCAGTAACAGTCCTGATGTGTCCATTGGAAATTTTACACGCAAATTTTTGCCTGTATTGGAAGATCACTACCAAAAGACCCTAACATTGCGTAAAAAACTCAAACAGGAAGCCGATAAGTCATTGCTGCGTTCTATACCATGAGACAGATTTAGAACTTTATTTGTGATAAAAACTATCCCGCCTGGACGATTACTTCTGCAAAATTAAGTTTAAACAGCCAGTTCCAGCCGTAAATCACAATTGTGCACCGATGGCCAGGCCAGACTTGTTTATTAAAACAATTCCAAAATTCAATCGTTAAACAACTGAAGTCTAATGCGCTCCTTAATAGCTATTCACTTAAATTTAAAACTATGAAAAACAGACAAGATGCAAAGCATACCGGTTCAGAACAGGGAAAGCCCACTTCAGATCGCATACACCATAGTGCTAAAGATGATAAAAAACAGCGTGGAATTTCCAATGGCGGAGGTCAGAGGTCAGATCAGACTTCAAATAGAGATAATCAACGTAAACGTGAAAACCATTAACAGCCTTTGTGTTGGAAGAAAATAATCCTATTAACTCTAAACAGGTGTTCTACAAGGGCACCTTTTTTGCTTTCCAGACCTTAATTGAGTCTTGCGTTAAATGACAGCAAAATACAAAGGAAACAACCTGCAATCTTATCTAATAGTCAACACTACCAGCTCCATTTCCTGAAAAGTTAGAAGCAATTTCTGTCTAGCTAAGCTGTTGCTTTTTCTTCAACTTTTCGCACAGGGATTCCTATACCATTTACCCTAATGTTTTACCGAAATTAAAAAAGTAAAAACATTCTTAAATAGCCGTTGTAATTACTGTATAAATAACTATTGTTAAACATTAAAAAGAATAACATGGGACTATTAAGCAATCGAACCATTGCCGTTTTATCGGAAAACGGTTTTGAAGAAACAGAATTGACAAGCCCGGTTCAACGGCTAAAACAGGAAGATGCAACTGTTCACATCATTTCTTCCAAATCAGGCAAGATTCAAGCCATGAAAGGTGATCATGAGTGGACAATTGAAGTTGAGGTAGACAGAACCATCAGCGAAGTGAACCCTCACGATTATGATGGGTTATTAATTCCTGGAGGTGTATTAAATCCGGATGCACTGAGAAAGAACCAAGAGGCAATCACCTTTGTGAAAACCTTTTTTATTTCGGGTAAACCTGTAGCAGCCATCTGTCATGGCCCACAAGTATTAATCACAGCAGAAGTTGTAGCAGGCAGAAAAATGACATCCACTAAAACCATAAAAATTGACCTGATCAATGCGGGTGCTGAGTGGTATGACCAGGAAGTCGTTGTTGACGAAGGTTTAGTCACCAGCCGAAGCCCAAGAGATCTTCCTGCATTCAATGACAAGATGGTTGAGGAATTCGCTGAGGGCGTCCATGAAACACAAGACTCCTAAAAAGTTTCAGGTAATAATTTTCGCAAAACCAAAAACGACAAGGACTGAGAAGAAATCCGTTATGCAGAAAACAAACCGAAAGAAAACAGCAATCGTTTTAGTTCTTTTTATGGTATCGGTAACTATCGTAGGAGTGGCACTGGCTACTATTGCAAATACAATCAGCATCTGGTTGATCAGCATCGGATTTCTCTTCATGTTGACCTCATTGTTTATCTTCATGACTGGCTTTAAAGAGTAAAACAGGTAATAAGGTTAAACGTTTTTGATTTTATATTGTTCTATTCAAACCCGATTAAAAATATAGTACCATGAATATCATCACCAAAATTATAAAGGTTAAACTGCCCCAGGAACGAGCCTTTGACCATTTCCTAAACGACCTGAATTACTGGTGGCCGAAAACTTACACCTGGTCAAATCAGGTGCTCAAAGACATAAAGATTGAATCATTTATTGGCGGACTGTGCACTGAAACCGGTCCGTACGGTTTTCGATGTGACTGGGGAAGGGTAATTGACCTGGTTGCACCAGAGCGGATACACCTGAAATGGCAAATCAGTCCCGAAAGGATACCCGAGCCGGATCCGGAAAAGGCGAGCGATTTGGAAATTTCATTCCGGCAAACCACTGAAGAAGAGACAACTATCGAGCTCCAGCATTTTAATTTCGAAAACCATCAAAAACTTGCAGCACAATACTATGAAAGCATGAACTCCCCACAAGGCTGGGAATTCATACTGCATGAATTTACCACCTGGCTGGCATGTAAAGCGCCAGGAACCGAACAATAGCACACAACATTCTACCTTATTTTCGTTAAACAAAGTGTTAAATCAACACAAATTAGTGCTTGCGCTTTAAAGCATTCCGGTACATTTTCAAGGTTCTTTTCCAATTACACGTTCTTATTTCATGAGCCCCGAAATGCCTTAACATCAGCCTCTGTCTGTTTCAGACTTAGTGGCGGAATAAGCCAGGGAACCCGCAAGGTTTAATCCTAGTTATCCAAAAAAAGGAGGACGAAACTGAACAGCACGATCACCTACCCCTATTCTTCTTTTGGTGGGCCGTCAGCAACCATTTTTCCATTTTGAATACTCTTAGACAGAAACTGTGCTCCTTCCACATTTCTTCTCCATACCAGTAGGAATTTGGTGGCTAATCCGGCAACTGTGGTGTCTTTGGACATTACCCCCTTCTCCAGCATGGCAATGGTCTGACCATGGCTTTCCAGGCTGGCCTCCAGGTATTTTTTATCAAAACCCTTGTTTTTTGATTTGCTCAGGGTAGTGAGTGCCTCATCCGGTTCAACCGTGCTGGAATCCGCCAGGGTCATACCCTTGGCTGCAGCAAGTGGTTTAAGATCCGCATTGGCAAGGATGCAGGCATCCATTACTTTGATGGCATACTCCCTTACCTTTGAGTTTTTAGTGCGCACTTTTGCTAGCTTCGACAGGTTTATTTCCTTGCTACTACCCACAGACATCTGCTGGATAAACTGTTCGGTACTGATTGTGTCCGATTGCTGATGATTGCTGATCACAATAGCGGGATGTTCAGCAGTCGTACTGACAGCGGCACCACACATGGCTATGGCACAAATCGCGATTGAAGCCACAGCATAGTTTTTGAAATTTTCCATTTTGATTAGATTAACATAACAATACATCAAAATATATTGGCGCTAAACCAGATGACTGCATAACAATTGCAGAAACAAGTGGTTTTTGAAAATTTTAAAAAACACTCTGGCTTTTCCACTTGTTCTAATGTATATCATCGCCCTGTTTATCCAGGGGCTCCCCGAATTAATCCCGCTCCAGATTACGTTTTCAGAATTCTTATGCCATGCACGGCCGCATACCGGTATCCTTTGGTCAGGATCGGCTGTACTGGAAAGGAATACCATGTATAACAAAAATGATCAACCTATGGAAAACAAAGAGAAAACACAAGAAAAAGCCAGA
>Ga0065714_10002843_pt1 | contig 15799 bp, 11 predicted proteins | sample MisRhiReplicate2_FD_59101 | JGI IMG/M metagenome (GOLD analysis project Ga0065714, IMG submission 59101) | Miscanthus rhizosphere microbial communities from Kellogg Biological Station, MSU, sample Rhizosphere Soil Replicate 2: eDNA_1 v2... | ecosystem: Host-associated > Plants > Roots >...
TTGGGGTGACATATGCTGCTCAGAAGGCTGAATCTCGCGCCTCGCTCGGTTCTATGCTTCGGGTTTTTCTGTCTGTTGATTATTGGCATGGGGCTGTTCGCATTGAGGCAAGCGTCGGCTTTGAATGACGCAGAAGACTTCGTAGAAACGACGGTCGTTCCCACGATCCAGGTGCTGGGAGACCTCGACAAAAGCTTCGTCCTTGTGCGCAATGACAACGCCAACTTGCGTAACCCGCTCGAAACCGAAGAGGTCAATGCGAGCGGTCTGGCAGAGATAACGGCGCTACGTGCCGGCACTCAGGACAAAATGAAACGTCTGTCAGGGCTGATGGTTTCGTTCAAGGACCGGGCGCTGCTCGATGAGCTTCAAATCGACATCCAGGCGTTTAACGCCATCGAAGATCAGTACCTGGATTTGATCAAGGCGAACGACTTGATCGGGGCCAACAGATTTACCGTAACAGATGTACGACCGGGGATCGACAAGGTGTCCTCCGGCATCCAGACGCTGGTCGAGCTGGGTGAGATCAAAGCCAGAGAGGCCGGTAAAGCAGCCGATGCTGTCTATCTGCAGACGCAAGTCATGGTCAGCGTATTGATCGTCACGTCATTGCTTGCGACGGTGCTGCTGGCCTGGCTGTACACCCGTAGCGTCACGGTGCCTCTCGGCCAATCCCTGGCGATTGCCAGGCGCATTGCCAACAACGATTTCAGCCAGTCTATTGTGCTCAACGGTTGCGATGAACTGGCCAGGTTGCTGGCGGCGTTGGCCACCATGCAGACTAACCTTCGCGAGACGATCGCCCAGATTGGTGGGTCGTCGACGCAATTAGCCACGACCGCTGAGCAAATGTATGCGGTGACGGAGGATGCCGCCCGGGGGATGGTCCGTCAGAACAATGAAATCGAGATGGCCGCCACGGCTGTTACCGAGATGAGTGCGGCTGTCGATGAGGTCGCCAGCAACGCGGCACTGGCCTCTGACGCGGCGACCCAGTCGAGCGCGACGGCGTCGAGCGGTCGTAGCCGCGTCGATGAAACCCTCGGTGCTCTCGGCCTGATGGTCACCAGCGTGCGGTCCACCTCCAGCGAGGTCAAACGACTGTCTGTCATGGCCGTGGACATCAGCAAGGTGCTGGATGTGATCCGGGCCATCGCCGAGCAAACCAACCTGCTGGCCCTGAACGCCGCGATCGAAGCCGCACGTGCCGGAGAGGCTGGGCGGGGGTTTGCGGTGGTGGCGGACGAGGTGCGGGCGCTGGCCCATCGCACTCAGGTCTCAACCCAGGAAATCGAACAGATGATCGGCGACATCCAGGCCGGGACCGGCAACGCCGTGGCGTCCATGGACCAGACCACCGTGCAGGCTGAAAAAACCTTGCGCCTGGCGGATGCGGCGGGTCAGGCCTTGGCCGAGATCACCGAGTCAATCACGCAGATCAACGACCGCAACCTGCTGATCTCGACGGCGGCCGAGGAGCAGGCGCAAGTCGCCCGAGAGGTCGATCGGAGTCTGATCAGCATCCGCGATCTGTCGACACAAACGGCTGCTGGGTCACACCAGACGTCCATTGTCAGCGCAGAACTGTCGAAGTTGGCCGTTGGTCTCCATGGATTGGTCGAGCGTTTCAGGCTGTAACGGCGGGCCGGGAAATCGATCGGCAATAGTCTGCGCAGGTCGATATCACGGTCAACGTCACGCCCTGACAGTTATTCTCCCTGGTAACGACCCTCTCGGTGGTTTATGGAAAGAATGAGATTGAGCGTGATGGCGCTCAGTACGGACCACATCACACGGCTGGGCTCGATAAATAAAAGCGCGCAAAGCACGATTGAGCTGTCTGCCAACATCTGGATGTTTCCGGCGCGCCAGCCGAATTTGTTTTGCAGGTAGAGAACGGCGATGCCAATGCCACCAAGACTGGTCCGGTGGCGAAACAGTACCAATGTACCGATCCCCAAAAGAATCCCGCCGTTGATACTGGCGTGCGCCGGGTGTACCCAGCCGATAGTGACCGTCATGGGGATCAGAGTTGTCATGAGTGAAAGCAGGGTGACCGCGCTGAATGTTTTCAGCGTAAACGCAATGCCCATGCGCTTTATCGCCAGGAGGTAGAAAGGGATATTCAGCAGGAAAAAGGAAAGTCCCAGCGGGACCTTCAATGCATAGTGAAGGATGAAGGCCACTCCGGCGAGGCCACCACTCAGTAACCCGGCATCCTTGTACAGGTTCAAGCCCATGGCTATGAGCGTGGTGCCGATGACCATCGCAATGATGTCTTCCAGATGGGTGTGACTAATCGTTTGTTCCTGGGGGTGGTTGGCGTTGGTCATGGGGATATCGCATCGATTGAGAGTGTGGCGACGGTGCTGGCCGCAAGTGTGGGCATCATTGCTATTGAAAAATCAGGAGTCTTGTCGTTCGAGTCTTGCCACTTGGGCACGTGCCATCAGGTATCGAAGGCACACGTAAGTGAGGCTCGACACCAGCAGTGAATCAAGTGGAGGAATGGACGTGACCACAAAGTGGATGTGATTGGCCGTATAGGCGAATCCACTACCGGCGATCCAGGCCAGGAAAGCTTCTGTCCGCCATTGCGCGACTTCACCGGTTAACGTGAGTCTGGCGCCCAGATAGTAGTTGGTCAGGTAGACACCGGCGATGGGTGGAATAGAAATGCTCAGCAGGATCAGATAAGGGACGAACCCCTCACTGATGCCCATGAGTCCGGCAGTCGTGCCGACTCCTGCGGCAGCGAGCGCTAATTGCCATTTCGGGCGAAGAGGCGTGAGGGTCGAGAGGATCAGAGTGGACGCGTACAGGTTGTAGGCGTTGGTGGTCAGGGCAATCAGGAGCACCGCAATCATTGCCGGAATGCCCAACCCGAGGGAAAGCATGATGGTCACGATGTCCATCTGGCCGGTCGCAACACTGGGTATGCCAGACAAGATCAGCACGAGAGGAAAGCCGACGCCATAGGCGAGTGCGCAGGCAAAGGCTGCTTGTTTCGGGGTTCGTGCGAAACGTGAGATGTCGGGCGCGAGCATGGCCCCGGTCATGATGCCGCCCACCACCATTGAGATGCCGGTGGTCATGGAAAAATCGTGTGTCGGGACCGTGTCCAGTACCGTTGACCATTTGACGCTCGCCAACGCCGCGACAAGTGTCCAGAGCAATACAACGATCTTGAAGGGGGATGCCAACACGCTGAGAAGGTCGAGTGCGCGAAAGCCGAAAATGGTCAGTAGTGTCATCAGTGTGCAGCCGAAAAACGCCAGCCAATTCACCGGGATCGTTGCCAGCGTTGTCGGCAGCGTCGGTTGGAATGCCCGACCGAACATCATGGCGATGACGCCGAACCAGCCCAGTATGGCGATTACGACGACGACATTGACGAGCAATCCTCCTCGTTCACCAAAGGCCTGTTGAATCAGTTGATAGCTGTTTTTTCGACTTTGTGCGCCGGCGATCGCGGCCGGCAGTGCGACCAGGGCCAGAACGAGCCCACCGATCAGGCTGGCCTGAATCCCCCCCATTACACCCAGCGCTCGACTGATGCTTGCCCCCATCATGAACGCTGGCAGGGCGATCATTACGCCGAGCAGGACCAAAGCAATTCTGATACCGCCGATGAGGTGTGTTTCTGCGGCGTTCCTCTGATGATATTTCATCGAATCCTGAGGGTTTGCGGTCTTGTTTAAACGACTCATGTACATATACCTGCTGAAGAAAAATGAGGTGTTGTTATCAACGTTGGTTGGGGTGTTTATTGTTTTGCCTCGTCTGGGTGTTACTAGGTTTCTTTTATAAGGTTGTGACTTCTTGTCAGATGTTAGTGTGCGATATTTCTAAGATTGCATTAATTAGGTGTAGCGCTACGAATACCGTGCAGCTGATCGTATGGTGATATAGATAGTGCATGCACAACTAATGTGGGGGAGGGAATACGCCAATGTGGGGGAGGGCACGAGGTGATGGTTCTGGAGTTTGATCCCTGGTCACTCGTCCCGTTATCGGCAGATTGGGTAGGGGTGTACCTGGAATCGTGCTAATCGCTAAGGTGATGCCATGTTGATGACCGAACTAGAGCCTTATCCCCCAAAATGCATATGAGGCTACCCCATCAGGCACCTTCCCATTTTACGAAGTCTGTCCATAGAATCCGGAAGAGTTCAGTCGATACGCGAACTTTACTAATGGCTTGTGGTAGATAGGTTCCTGTATGCGGTTTATATAACAAGCCCTGCCTTTAGGAACTGTCTGTGTTGTGCTGTGGTTGAGTCTGATTCCTGGTAGCTTGTATCTATGTCAGGTTTCGATTTTTCGGAGTTTTAATGCTCCAGCGCCTCATTTATATAAAAAGAGGATTATATGTATCGTGTAGGAATTGACGTGGGCGGTACTAATACCGATGCCGTAATGATGCGAGGTCGTGAAGTTATCTGCGGCACTAAAACGGCAACGACTCATGACGTGACGGGTGGTGTTCTCGATGCCCTTTCTCGGGTGTTGCGTGAGTCCGGGGTGACGCCCGCCGATCTTGGCGCCGTCATGATCGGCACGACACATTTCACCAATGCCGTCGTCGAGCGGCGTGAACTGTCCAGGGTCGGAGTACTTCGCCTGGCGCTTCCTGCGAGTTCCGATATACCTCCGTTGTCGGGCTGGCCGGTGGACCTTGTAGAGGCCATCAACCCTCTGGTGCGGTTGAGCGCTGGAGGGTATGAGTTCGATGGGCGGGAAATTTCTGGCATCGACACCTCGTCCGTTGTCCGGTTTGCCGAGGAGTGTGCGAAGGCCGGCATTCGTTACATCGCCATATCTGGCGTCTTTTCTCCACTGGTGCCCGACCAGGAACTTGAGGCGGCCGACATCATTCGCAAGGTCTTGCCGGATGCCCACATCACGCTTTCGTCTTCTCTCGGGAATCTAGGTCTGCTCGAGCGTGAGAATGCCAGCATTCTCAACGCCGCACTGGTTGACCTGGGCAAGCGCATCAGTCGTTCCTTTGCCGAAGCGATGCGAACCACTGGGGTCGTCGCGCCCTTTTTTCTTACGCAGAACGACGGCACCTTGATTGCGGCAGAACGGGTCGCGGACTTTCCGATCCTGACGGTCGCCTCCGGTCCTACGAACTCCATGCGTGGCGCGGCTTTCCTGTCTGGCACCCAGGATGCGATCGTCGTGGATATCGGCGGCACCACCTCCGATGTGGGGTTGTTGCAGAAGGGCTTCCCGAGGATGTCGGGGGTGGCGGTCGAGGTCGGCGGTGTGCGCACTAACTTCCGGATGCCCGATGTGCATTGCATCGGTTTGGGTGGCGGCTCGCACGTCGACCTCAATGCCTGCACGTTCGGCCCGCGCAGTGTTGGCTATCGGCTCTACGAGAAAGCACTGGTCTTTGGGGGCGATGTCCTGACCGCCAGTGATATCGCAGTGGCCGCCGGTATCGCCGGGTTCGGTGAGGCAGCGCTCGTTGCCCATCTGGATGCTTCGGCGGTTCGCCGGGCAATTTCTCGCATGCAAGACATGGTGGCGACCGCTGTCGATCGCATGCGCGTATCCGATGCGCCGATACCGGTGCTGGTGGTGGGTGGCGGGAGCGTCCTGCTCTCTGGCGACATTGATCGCTTGCCCACTGTTCGTCCGCCTTCGTTTGAGGTGGCCAATGCGGTCGGTGCGGCTATCGCTCAGATTGGCGCAGAGATCGACCACGTCTATCGCNTTTCGGACATCAGTCGCGATGAGGCCATNGCCGATGCCANTGCGCGTTGTCGGCAGAAAGTCATCGATGAAGGCGGCGTGGCCGATACGGTCGAAACCATCGACATCGAAGACACCCCCTTGGCTTATTTGCCGGGAAAGGCCACGCGCATCCGCGTAAAGATGGTTGGAGACCTCCAGCTATGAACAGCTCACCTTGCACAACCTCCGGAGAACATGACATGTCGTACATCGATGCCGAGCAAATGGAAGCGATTGCCTTGGGTAGCGCCATCTATGGCACCGGTGGTGGTGGCGATCCCTATCTTGGCAAGCTGCTGGCCCAACGCATCTTGCGAGAATCCGGCCCGGTCAATCTGATCGACGTATTGTCGCTATCCGACGATGCCCTTGTCATTCCTGTTGCCGGCGCGGGAGCGCCCGTGGTTCTCACGGAAAAGTTGCCGAGTGTAGAGCCCCTCATCGTCGCGTTGCAGGCGCTGGAAAAACACCTCGGTAGAAAGGCTGACGCCACCCTATGTCTGGAGGCCGGAGGATACAACTCGACCATCCCGTTCTCGATCGCCAGCCGTCTCGGCATTCCGCTGATTGACGGGGACACCATGGGGCGTGCATTTCCGGAGTTGCAGATGACCACCTGTACCCTCAACAACATCACGGCGACGCCGATGGCGGTGGTTGATGATCGTCTCAACGTGCTGATGATTCAGTCGGGAGGCAACAGCTTCGCCGAACGAATCACCCGCAGTACGCTGATGGAAATGGGCGGCTCGTGTGCCTGTGCCTTGTACCCGATGACTGGTGCACAAGCGAAAAAAGCCGTGATTCGCGGATCGATTCGCGCCTTGCAACGTGCTGGCCAGGTGGTGCTCGATGCCCGCCGCAGCGGCGCTGACGCAGTCCAAAGTCTGCTCGAAGCGCTGGGTGGTTTCAGGTTGTTCCAAGGCAAGGTCGTCGGTGTCGACCGGCGTCTGGAAGGTGGATGGCAGCGGGGTGTCGTCACTCTCCAGGGCCTCGAGGAATTTGCCGACAGCACAGCAAGGCTCGATCTGCAGAACGAATTTCTCTACGCGAGTGTCGACGACCAAGTGATCGCGATGACCCCCGACCTTATCTGTTGCCTGGACACCCAGTCCGGCGAGCCGATCACCAGTGAGGCCATGCGATACGGGCTGCGTGTCACCCTCATGGGCCTGCCCAGCCACACAGCCTGGCGTACACCGGCAGGCCTGGAACTCGCCGGGCCGCGCCGCTTTGGTTTTGACAGCAATTACATATCGCTCGAAGAACTGGCTGCTGCACATACAAAGACTCGATCGACCGTAACGGTCTGATTGGCCGGCGTCGGTTCCCCACGGCAATCCAAAACAAGAACGAACTTTTCGCCCCTTCGAAAGAAGGGGTTCTCCAGGCTTTTGCTCAATTTCTGCCCCTACAAGCTACCCACAATAATTAATGGGACATTGATATGAAAAATTCACGTTTGGCCATCGCTCGCCCTGGAGTGTTTATCCAGTCTGTGGCTTGCTCGTTTGCCGTCTTTGTCATCGCATTGCTCTGGGCGACGACGTCCAGCGCGGGCAACTTTATCGGCCTCGCTCAACCGGGTGTACCTGGCACCTTCGGTGTCTTGCTGATGCCTTCGGTTTCCCATTCACAACCTGATACCAACACTGGGAAAATGTTTTCGGAACTGGCCTACTACAGCGAGACGGGGTTCACCGGCACCACCCGTGACCAATTCGAGGCATGGCTGGGATTTTATGGTGGGTATCAGGACACACCCGAAGGCTCCAGGGATTCGAGTTGGGGTGTCACGATGCCGGAACTGGGGTTTGAGTATTACTATCAGGTCGTCCAGCCAGGCAGCGCAGCGTTTGGCAGCGATGAGTACAGGAGCTGGTGGGTCAGTCCCGAGCTGATGTTCAATGGTCCGAATGGTAGTGACAAGACCACGGGGTTTGGCGCGGGTGGTAACCAATGGTCGATTGCTACCACGGTCAATAACTACGTTGCTTATGGCCGCTGGCACGCGACCTTTGCGCCGGTGTCGCTGGTGTATCTGTTTAAAAACCGTAACTCGACCGATCTGGGGGATGGGCAAAGCGTGAAAATGCGTGGCGCGTTGAGTGTCAGCCTGGCGGATGTCGCCGCGGGTTATCAGGTCAAGGACGACCTGATTGTCGGGCTGCACCATGCTTACAATATCTACAACATTGGCGATTCGGATTATGCTCGCGCCTCGGAGGGGATGATTGGACCGACCTTCACTTATCTAGGATTTGCCAAGGATAATTTCTACTTGGCAGGAACGCTTGATTTCGATTACCACCATCAAGGCGTGCCGCGTACCACTTCTTTGAATTTCTTGTTGGTAAAGTCCTTCTAAGGCCGCCGAGGCGTAAAAATCGGGCAGGCCTGAGCGTGTCAATCGGGGCTGGCTTTGCCGCCATGGAAGGTGGCGTCAAACCCCTCTGATTGGAGAGTGTGCGTGGAACCCAATGTCCGATCCAAAGCCGTTTCCCGCTTCATGCCGGACGTGCGAATCGATGCCGCGTTAGTGCGTGAGCGACTGTTACTGCAACTGGATGGAACCTCTGTTGCCAGCGCGTCAATGACCATCCTTCGAGCGCCTGCTGGCTTTGGAAAAACCACGCTCTACGCACAGCATTCGCGGCAATTAAAGGCGTCGGGCATTACAACGATATGGATGAATGCTCAATCTCAGGACCGGATGTCATCCCTGTCTGATGTGTTGTCTGAGGCGCTGCATCATTCGGGGCTTTGCGGATTCCGACCCTGCGTGCGAATCACCGAGCTGCTTGCCCAGGTCAGTGAGCGTGTCGGGCGCTTTGCATTATTCATTGATAACGATGAATGGCTGGATACGGAAGCAGATGCCCAACTGATCGAATTGGCCAGAGAACTGCCGGATGGCGTGAGTTGCTACCTGGCCGGCCGGCGCCGACAAGAGGCGAGGTTAAGTCAGTATCTACTGGGAGGCTACGTCCGTCTGATCGGTCCGGAGCATCTTGCCTTTACGTTCGAAGAGGCCGCGAGCCTGTTCACCGACGGTGTGCCGACCGAGGCATTGACGCAGGCCTGGACTCGCAGTGAAGGCTGGCCCGCGGCGATGCAGTTGATGGCGCATCATCATGCCTTCAGATCACCTGGGGACAGGGAGGCATCATTCGTCAATTTCAATCCGATGGCCGCCGCACTGGTGGAGTCCCATGATTACGTTGCTTCGCAGATCCTGGCGCCATTGCCCGACGAGGAGCGCCGCTTCCTGCTGGACACATCGATACTGGATGAGGTGACAGTCGACATTGCCAATGCAGTGCTTGAACGCTCTGACAGTGCAAATCATATCGCCTGGTTCGCGGGGCTGGCTCCGTTGATCAAACATCGAACTGATGCGACGTCGGTTCATGTGAACCCCTGGCTGCGCGAATCCCTGATCTGGCACGCTCGCCTCAGCGGGGATGACGTGATTGCGCGTCGGCACTTGCGAGCGGCGAACGCCTACGCGGCCCATCAGGATTTGATCCGGGCGGTGGACCAGGCCATACAGGCCGGGGAGCCGGAAACAGCGGCCCGAATTGTCGAGCACAACGGTGCCGTACGGTTGATAGCCGATGCCGGTATCGGCAGAACCCACGTCCTGCTTTCACGCCTGCCATCGGCGGTCAGGCAGGCCCATCCCAGGCTGCGCCTGTTGTACATCGCGCATCTGCTGACTGAAAACAACGCCCGCGAAGCGTGTTGGGACATGGAGCGATTGCAGCGCGAACTGCAGCAGGCGGAGCCTGGCAGCCCATTCGCACGGCTGGTTGCCGATGAAAATTTTCAGCTCGAAGTCTCGTTGGTCGATTGCCTGGCCCTGCTGAATCGGGCCGAGCACGAACTCATCATTTCACCTTGGGCACAACTCGATCGGGTCACGCGCCTGGCGATGGTCCAGTTCTGCGATGACTGGCGAATACTCGGTCTGTTGCTGCCCCTGCAAATACTCTTTTTGCACCGCTATGGCCCCTTGTCGGGGGCGGCTCGCTACATCGCCCGGATCGAATTGATGTACCGCTCCGAAAACAGCGATTACAACATCCAGTGGGTGCGTTTTAATCGGGCGCGCGAATGTGTGGGGTCCGGGCACCTGGATCAGGCCGAAGACATTCTGCTCAAGGCGATCGATTCAAGTCATGCGGTCATCCGCTTCGAGCAAACGTCGTTCCGCAACATGGTGGCCGCCTTGCGCGCGCGCGTTGCCAACCTGAGCGGCGAACTGGAAAAAGCCCTGGCCATTCTTGAGGGAATCGAAGCGCACTCTGCCGGACTTCTGTTCGAGGTGACCGCGGCGGTCTACATCGAGCGCGCGCGTTGTTTGTACGCCCTTGGCGATACGGTGGCCGCGATGGCTCAACTGGACGCTGCACAACGGCTCGCCGACGTCGAAACGTTGCCGCATCTTGGCGTGTTGGCCGCCTGCACCAGGCTTGTCTGGCTGGCCGACGAGGGGCGCAACGACGAAATGGAAGTGTTGGCGATGCAGATCAATCTCAAAGGTCTGTGGAAGGACGCTCGCGGTATCCGCAAGTTGCCGTGGGCCGACGTAGAAGCCGTCGGGCGTGCTGCCATCCGGTTTGCGTTGGCGCGCGGTGATTTGAAGTACGCCAGCCTTTATGCCGATCGACTCCAGATACTGGCAGAGCAGATGGAGGAGCGTCCTGCGGTGATCGCTGCCAGGTTGTTGTACATGCGTGTTCTGATCGCCATCGGTGATGAGTGCGGGGCACGGGGGATGTGGCAATCGGCACTTGCCATCGCCGCTGAGGGATGCATCTCTCAACCGTTCGTGGATGAGTTGGTGGACATCGCCTGGCTCGAAGCCCGAGGGGACGACGAGCCGACGGCGATCATCGGATTGAAGCACCGGATTCGTGATGGCCGACTGGCCGCGATACGTCGAAGGATCGAGCGCAATGTGCAACTGACCGTCCGTGAACGCGATGTCATGTACTGGCTGGTGCAGGGGCTGGCGACCAAAAGGATCAGCCGTGAACTGGGCGTTTCACCGGAAACGGTCAAGCAGCATCTGAAGACGATTTTCACAAAGCTGGGCGTCAACAGCCGAGGTGCCGCGACGGCCGCAGTCATCGGCAATGTCATCCCGGTGAGTGACAGGTAAATCCCACGGGCTGTCCGTCAAGTTGACCGGGTATTCACACAAGGTCTCTGGAGGTGAGCATGTGAATGCCATCTGCCCTGGACAGCACGGCATCGATCATCACCCTGGCAATATTGGCTGGGGGATTGATCCACAGGCCTCGCGGCAATATCGGTCGAAGCAGGGCGGCCAAGGGAAGTATCAAGCGCTCGGCAGGACGAAACTCCTCACGACTGCCACCGATCATGCCTGGTCGGATAATCGTCATCGAGGGGAACCCGATGCTCTGAATATCCCGCTCGAGCTCGCCTTTGATCCGGCAATAGTAAAGCGGTATGGACAAAGAGGCCCCGGGCGAAGAGATCACTGCGCAAGCCTTGGCTCCCAGCGACAAAGCCAGTTCTGCAAACTTGATCGGCAACACGTAATCGACCTGTCGAAACGCCTGCTTTGAACCCGCCTTCGCGATCGTTGTTCCCATCGTGCAGATCATGGCATCGATTGACAGCTTGGCGACATCCGGAAGGACATGCCGTAGATCCTCTGACACCGGATTACTGAGTTTGGGGTGCGCGGGGAGGGCACGGCGGGTGGGCGCGATAATCTGTCCTATACGCTCATCTTTCAGCGCTTGCTGAAGTACGTTGCGCCCTACCTGTCCCGTCGCGCCGAGAATCAATACCTTCATTGTCGTTGTCTCTTCCTTCAATGGCCCGAAGGCCCCAATGGCTGGGAGTTGCTGTGGAACATCGAGCCGTAATAAAGGCGGCCATCATCCAGGTGGTGGCCAAACGCAAAGCCTTTCTCCAGCATGGTGTTCATGTCGGCCTCGGTAATGCGCATCACATAGCTGTGTTCGGTCGTGATCAGCGCGCAGTTCGCACCTTGGGCTTCGCGAATGTTGAACCACTTGCCCGGGGCTGCGTGTCTGCTGGGAAAGGTGCTGCCGTCGTAGTGAACCCGCCATCCGCCGTCGAGCAAGATCCAGTAATCCGTCGCCGATGCACCGGTCTGATCGACCTTGGCGATGACCGAACCCGCCTCGGTTTCCCATTCCCGGGAATGTTCGATGACCCAGCGCAATTGCTCTGTCGACAGCGATGTGAAAAACGGTGTGTGCTGCAGCAAATGCAAATACGTGATCGACGGTTTCATGGTCATTTCCTGCTTGGCATCGGGCGTACGCTGAGCACCACACGCCACAAGCCCCATCGTTGTGAATAGCGCCAGTGTTGCAATCTGCAGACACCTGCGTAGCGGTGCCGCGCAGTTACTCAAATTGAAGTTCATTACAGTCCTGCAAGAGGGCGGTCGGACATGCCTCGCGCCTGGGTGTGGGGCAGAGAACGAGGAATGATGGACTGTTTTTCGGCGAAGATAATGACGCAAAAATTGACTATACAATTCCATTTACCTCAACAATCGCGTGCGATGTCCAGCAATGTTTCGGCGCAAGTGAAAGCACGGAAACAGCAATCGCTACGCTGTCGTGGCTCGACGACTGAGTGCGTTTGAAGCAACCACTTCTTTCAGGGTGCGTCCTTGATCCTGCAACACGGCTTGTGCCGTATTACGTCCCGGCAGACCGCTGATTGATCCGCCCGGTGCCGTGCAGGCGCCCGTTTGATAGAGGCCGGGAATGCCCATGCGGCAGGGGGCGAAGTTGCCGCCGCGATTGTCGAAGTGGTGCGCGCTGCCTCGCCACATTGAAGGGTTCATCCGTTCAATATCCAGAGGGCTTAACAGGTAGCTGGCGAGTAGCTTGTCTTTGGTCAGGTTGGTCGTGTAACTCATGTAACGCGTCAAAACCGAATCGGCGACCTGAGTCTTGATGGCATCCCAGTGTTGCGGCCCGCCCTTGAGGTTGTAGGGCATGCACCCTTCGATTTTCAGCAGGCCCTGGCCTGCCGGCACGCGGGACTTGTCGAACACCGACGGGTGACAGACCTGAAGCGGGTAGTCCGCAATGTTCAGCTCGCCGCGCACGTCGTCCGGGGCCAGCGTGAAAATACTCGCGGGGTCTTCCATCAGCGAGGCTTCGCAGCTGGCAAGGGTTCCGCCTGAGGCCAACGGGTACTCGGGCTCTTGCGTAAATGCAAAATGGAACTGGAACATGGCCAGTTCCGGTTGCATGAGGCTGACCCCATCGAGAACGGCATCACCAAACAGCTCGCGAGGTGCCATGTCGATCAGGTGCTTGACGTGGATGCTTGATATCACGCCCTTGTCGGCCCGGTATTGCGTGCCATCGGCGCACTCGACACCTTTGCACGCGCCACTTTCGATGATCAGTTGGACAATCGGCTTGCGGGTGAGAATCACCCCGTCGTGCGCTTCGATAAAGCGCCCAAGCGCCACACTCAACATCCCGGAACCGCCCTTGGGAATGGGCCGGCCTTTCAGGTGATCGAGCATCGAGAATGCCTGTTTTCCCGTGCCGTAGTCGCTGCCCAGGGGGCCAAAAAACCGCCCGCCGGAAAGGGCGGCCGCGCGCATTTGCGGGCTCTCCCAAACCGCTTGGGCCGCCGTGAAACCCGTCATCTCACCCAGTCGTCGCAGGTAGAGGCCGTCACGGGTGGTGGCCGCTGTCTCGGGCGTCATTGAGGACAGGCTTGCACGGGCTGCGGCCATGCGCCTGAAAGTCTGCGCATCCTTTTTTGATACTTGTTCGATGGTCGCGGCGGTGCGCTCAGCGTCATTGCGAAAGACGGTGAACGACGCGCCATCGAGGAATGGATAGTGCAACACCACGTCTGGATACAGGAGTTCATAGCCGTATTGCGCCAGGTCCAGTTCATGGTCACGTATCAGCGGGTTAGCGAGAATCGCGCCGTGGGCGCTGGAACACAGATCCTCCTTGAAGCCTGGCAGCAGCGGCTCGGTCGTCTTGCAGCCACCGCCGATGATGGAATCACCTTCAAGTACCAGCACCCGGTAACCCGCTTTTGCCAGATAGGCCGCGCAGACCAGGCCGTTGTGGCCAGCACCGGCAATCACATAGTCGAAATGCTCAGACGGCGGTTGAGCACGTTTTACGAATGCCTGCCCGGTATCGGCGGCATCGGCGGAGGACATGCCTGCAAGACCTGACAGTGCGACCGGAATAACGGCCGCTGCTTTGAGAAAATCGCGACGATCCATAGGCGGCATCTTCTGCTCCTGTCTTCACTGATGTGACGGGGGAACTTCGTGAGCATTGGCGTTGAATGGGCGGCGGCTTGTTTGTGCGCCGCCCATTGCCGACCTGCCTTTACCCTTGATGGAAAACCTGAAGAATTTGTTTGTACTCCAGGAAGTCATCCAGGCAGGCCAGGCCACCGAGCCGACCCTGTCCGCTGTTCTTGAAGCCACCTTCTTCGAACTCGACCTGCATGCTGGCCCAGTCATTGATGCAGATGTGACCGGCATCGAGTTGCCGGGCGACGCGGATCGGCCGGTTGACATCGCGACTCCAGATACAGGCGCTCAGCCCGTATTCGCTGTCATTCGCCATGGCGATCGCTTCATCCTCGGTGTCGAACACTTGTAACGTCTGGACCGGGCCAAACACCTCCTCACGCGAAATCCCCAGCCCCGAGGCCGGAACCTCCAGCAGCGCGGGGCGGTAGAACGCGCCACCGGCCAGTGGTCCTTCGCTGATCAGGCCGCCACGGACGATCGCTGTCGCGCCATCGTCGAGCGCTGTTTTCACCATCTGGTCGACACGCTCGGCCGCCTGGCGGTCGATCAGCGGGCCCATTTGGCTGGCGGGGTCTGCCGCAGGCCCAGGTTGCACGGACGACAGTCGTTGTCCGAGCAGCCCCTTCAGTTTTTCCGCGATGCCACGCTGCACCAGAATTCGGCTGCCGGTCACACAGAACTGGCCTGCAAATACTGTTGATGACGCGACGATGGCTGGCACTGCCGCCTCGAGGTCGGCATCGTCAAAGACCAGGTGCGGTGTCTTGCCGCCCAGTTCCAGGCCAATACGCTTGAATTGTGCGGCGCCGGCGACGGCGATCATGCGGCCCGTCGAGGTGCTGCCGGTAAAGCTGATCACCGGTACGTCGGGGGAGTCGACCAGGAACTTAGCGCCGTCGGCGCCGCTCTCGATAAAAATGTTGACCGCACCCTTGGGGAGCTCCGGAACGCTGGCCAGTATCTGCGCGGACAACCGGGCTGCCTGAGCCGCTTGCGCCGGTAGCTTGATAACGGCAGTACACCCGGCGGCAAGCGCTGGCGCCAGCGCGCGAATCAGCAGAAACGCGGGAGAGTTCCACGGCACGATCAGGCCCGCTACGCCGACGGCCTGACGCAGCGCCATGGATTGTGTGCCAGGGCGCGGCTCGGCCACGCGACCGAAGGTGTGCAGCGCCAGTCCGGAGGCAAAACGCAAGGCGCGGACGATTTGCATGACCTCGAAACCGGCCTCTATTTTCAACTTGCCGTTCTCGGTGGTCAGGCAATCGATCACTTCTTGCGAGCGTTGTTCGTAGGCATCCGCGAGGTGGCTGAGTGCGGTCGCCCGACGCATCGCGTCGACTTTCCAGTCGCTGTCGAGAAAGACTTGCCTGGCGGCGGCCACAGCCTTTTTCGCCTCAGCCACGCCCCCGTCATAAAACGAGGCGAAAGCCTCTCCGGTGGCCGGGTTGATGCTGTCGCGCAGTTGCCCGCTGTCCATCCACTCGCCATTGATCCAGTGCTTTGCTAGCTGACCCATGTGAAGACCTTTGAAGTGATAAAGGGGGTAAAGAATGCTGATATCAACGGGTTTATTCAACACAAATCTAACATAGTGGGATTTGTGTATTTATCGGGTTTTGATCACGATCTTGCCGAAATGCTGACCCGATTGCATATATTCGTAAGCGGCGACGGCTTCATCGAACGGGAAGACCTTGTCGATGGTCGGCACAATCCGGTTGA
>Ga0065714_10064905_pt1 | contig 15786 bp, 17 predicted proteins | sample MisRhiReplicate2_FD_59101 | JGI IMG/M metagenome (GOLD analysis project Ga0065714, IMG submission 59101) | Miscanthus rhizosphere microbial communities from Kellogg Biological Station, MSU, sample Rhizosphere Soil Replicate 2: eDNA_1 v2... | ecosystem: Host-associated > Plants > Roots >...
CTACCTTGTTTGGCTGGTCCTTACCACAAGAAAGCGTGTTGCCACAATGACTATTGAATCCGGTTCCAACGAAATCGTTCTTGCTTCTTCCAACACTTCTCTGATGGCTTCTCTTGATGCCATGCGTTCCGGTGGTTCCATGGTGGTTTCCACCTTTGAAGATGCCACGTGGGAAGCAAAGACCGCTGTTTTCGACGCAATGACCAACGCCAAGCCGGTTTCAGAGAATTTCGGAACCGTTATCAATCTCCGCAACTGGGTTATCCAGCCTGTGGACATGCCTGTGGATGACAAGGACGATAGCAAGGGAACCGCTCTTGCCCCGCGTGTCATTCTCATTGATGAAGACGGCACATCGTATGCGGCCATTTCCAGTGGCATCCTGAAGTCTCTGGAAAATCTGGTGGGTGTCTTTGGCAAGCCGTCAGAATGGCCCGGCAGCATTCCGGTTGCTGTCACGGAGCAGAAATCCCGTAAGGGTTTCCGTTTCATGACTCTTTCGATTGCACCCGCCGCACCCGCCAAAAAGTAAATACAAGGGGGTAATCAATGGCGCGGCCTTTACTGGGAAGGCCGCGCCATTGGTGTGTTAAATGGCATCACGTGATGAAATTAATGCTAAACGGCTTCAGGCAAGTAAGCGCCACCGTGCAGCATCACAAAAGGTCTCTAGGCTTAAAAGTAAGGATGTGTTAATCAGTGGTACTAAGTATGATCCACGGGTGGCACCTGAAAAAATCAAGCGGTATACCAGTAAGCAACTTGACGCTTACATAGCTAAAGTTGATTCTTTTGTTTCACGTGAAACACAGTTTGTGGCGGGCGCAAAGGGTAAGCCTTTGCCCGCCACAGGCGGACGCTACACATGGGGTAATTATGCCCGGATGCAAAAGCAGTTGAATAAGGACAAGGCTAAAGGTCTTGCTGACATTTCCGATATTTACATTCCGTCACAGGGTATGACCGTTGGGGAACGTGTGGAAATGTCCACGCCCAAACACCCGGTAATGAGTCCACCAGCTTCATATGCTCCGCACATACCCTATTCAAAGTCGAGTAGGGGAATACCTAATGAAAAACAGTTGAAAGAACTTGTTAGGGATATGGAGCGTAAGCAGGGCGGGGCATATTTCGAGAAAAAGCATAAGAGCCAACTCACAGCGGCTAAGAAAATGATTAAAGGCATTTCCAATAAGGAGCTTGCCAAGGAATTTAAATCCCTAACCCCATGGGAATTTAATTTGCTGTGGAACTATACAAACTTTGCTGAAGTCACAGCCACAGACTATGTTATCCGACAGTCTATGATGCACGATAAAAAAGAACTTGCATGGTATGACCACGCGCTAAACACCCAACTAAGCCAAGCCAAAGAACGTATCAAGGAAATTAAAGCAATTAGCCTTGTCCGTAAATCTGCCAACCTTGGAATCTAAGTTGCCACACTTGGAAGCGGGAAAACGAATTGCCACGAGTCAAACGCACCAATTGGGTAGCGGACTTTGAAACCACCACAGACGCAAATGATTGCCGTGTGTGGGCATGGGGCTTGGCAAACGTAGAGACCGCTACCACAGCATGGGATGTGGAAATGGGCAATGACATGGCAGGGTTTATTGCCCGTATCCGGAAGATGCCCGCCATTGTTTATTTCCACAACTTGAAGTTTGATGGTTACTTTTTGTTGGATTATTTTTACCGGGTGTTGAAGCTTACCCGTGTGGACCGTTGGCCCGGAGCTAATGAGTTTTCCACAGTAATTGACCACATGGGCAAGTTTTACATGATTACCGTTAATTGGGGTAACAACAAAAAGACGGAATTCCGGGACTCATACAAGAAACTACCCTTCAAGGTTTCCCGGGTGGCTGAAGCTTTCAAGCTACCTGAAGCAAAGGGCAAGCTTGACTATGACACATACCGGCCCATCGGGCACAAGTTGACACAGGCCGAAAAAGCCTACCTTGTGGCAGACGTTTTGATTATTGCCCGTGCCCTGAAACTGGAATTCGATACGGGCATGACAAAGCTAACCGTTGGCAGTGACTCACTGGACGACTTTAAAACGGGCATGGGCAAAGAAATTTTTGCCAAGTTGTTTCCAGTACTGCCTGTGAATATGGATGATGAAATACGCAAGGCGTACCGTGGCGGGTGGACGTATGCGGACCCACGTTTTCAGGGCAAGATAACATGCTCCGGATGTACCTTTGATGTGAATTCCCTTTATCCGTCTGTCATGTATGACCGGATGTTGCCTTATGGTACGCCTATTTGGCGTGAAGGATTACCGGAACCGGAAACGGATTATCCGCTGGTGATTCTTTCCATTACCTTTACCGCCAAGCTGAAGAAAAACCATGTTCCATGCATCCAAATCAAAGGTTCTGGGCAATTCCTTGCAACTGAATACCAGACACAAATTAATGAACCCGTAACCATTTCCTGTACAAACGTGGATTTGGCGTTATGGGAAGACCATTACGAAATGAACATCATTTCATACAATGGTGGATGGCTGTTCAAAGGCATTCAAGGCGTTTTCTGTGAATACATTGATAAGTGGATGGCTGTCAAAGCCAACAGTGAAGGCGGAATGCGTGAACTTGCCAAGCTTCACTTGAATTCCCTTTACGGAAAGTTTGCCACTAACCCGGACGTGACCGGGAAACTACCCTATTTTGACTGGGAAACCGACACGGTAAAGCTTGAAGAAGGGCCACAGGAAACCCGAGACCCTATCTATACGGCCATGGGGGTCTTTATCACGGCGTATGCCCGGGATGTGACCATACGTGCAGCACAGGACAACTACGCCACGTTTGCTTACGCTGACACTGATTCACTCCACTTGCTTACTGATGAAGTGCCTGAAGGCTTGTGGGTAGACCCGCAAGCACTCGGAGCATGGAAGTTTGAATACGCCTTTTCCCGTGCGTTGTTCGTCAATGCAAAGCGGTACATCGAACACAAGGCACCTGCCCACCATCACACGGCGGACAAGTGCAAGCTTGAAGAACACGGACCGTGGTGCGACTACCACACGGCTATTGCCGGTATGCCTACCGATGTGGGCGAAAAATTGACCATTGAAGACTTTGTTCCCGGGCGCACGTTTAAAGGGAAGCTGAACCCCCGCCGCGTTCCGGGTGGAATTGTTTTGGAGGATGTTGGATACACCTTGCCTTTGTGGTAGGGTTTTATTTATCAAGTGGGAAACGCCCACGGATGGAAACATGAAAGAGAGCGCCACAATGACCCGCAACGCCGAAACCCCCGCTGCTGTTGAGTCCGATGAAGCACCCGCCACCGAAACCGTAGACACCCCCGCGCCCGTTGCGGCGAAGTCCCGTCAGGTCTCCGCCACCGTTTCCGGTGCATACTTCGAAAAGCTGGATGACCACCAGTGGACCGCACGGAAGAAAATTCCGGCCATCGTCAAGGAAGCACTTGACGATTACTTCACCAAGCATGGCATCGAAAACCCGGATGTCGCCAAGGCGTGATTCCTAAACTCACTGACGTTGCCCCGTGTGGAACAACTGCCCTTGAATGGGACCATGCCGGGAAACATCCGTAGTTGGTCACAACGTTAGTGTGTAGGAATCCGAAAATGCAGTACCCAAGAAAACCCCCGCCCAATTAGGCGGGGGTTTTCGCTTGCTATGATATAAAGGTCTTATTAGGTCTCACAAAGAAAGCAGGAAAGCACAGTGGATTTTGAAAGCCTTTTGGCATCACTTATTAACCCGGGTGAAGATGGCCCATCCCCCACGATTTATGATGATTTGTCCGCAAGCTACACGGATGCTACGTCTACCCGTGATGCAAAGATTACTACTGTCACGGGTGAGCTTGAAGCTTTGCAGCTTGAATTGTTGGCGGCTAAGGCTGCTAACTGGGATTTGATGCAGCTTATCCCGGGCACCAGTGAAGTTGCGGATGCCGGACAAAGCACGGATGATGATGATAAACCCGATAACGATGACATCGGAGACGATGAAGATTTCTTCGAGAAAAAGGATGATAACTAATGGCTGTTGAAGTCCAGTCCCTTAAGCCCACTTCCAACGAAATCACGTTGGACCGTATTCGTAACCGTGCAAGCCCGGATTACCGGGCACGTATTCCCGCCGCCACACAGGCTGGTGTACAGGCAACCATGAAAGCACTCATGGAATACCGGCCATCACGAAACGAATTCATTGATGCACTTGTAAACCGTATCGGTCTTGTCATTGCACAGAACATGTCGTGGTCTAACCCGCTGGCAGAATTCAAGCGTGGCATCCTTCCCTTTGGTGACACCATCGAGGAATACCACATGGGGCTTATCAAGGCACGCACGTATGATGCCGACCGTGATTCCCTTGAAAAGTCTCTCTTCGGCACAAAGCGCGTGGAAGTACAGTCCAACTTCCACAAGATTAACCGCATGGATAAGTACGAACTCACCATTGATAACCCGATGCTGAACCGTGCTTTCCTTGAAACCAACGGTCTTACCAACTTCATTTCACAGACGATGGAAACATTTACCACGTCTGATAACTGGGATGAATTCCTGCTTACCTGCCAGCTTTTCAGTGAGTACGAATTTAATAACGGTTTCTTCAAGGTTCAGGTGCCTGATGTTTCCGCGCCCAATTCCACGGAAGCTGATGCAAAGTCAGCGCTCCGGAAAATCCGCGCAATGGCGGATAACCTTACGTTTATCAGCACCAAGTACAATCCCGCTGGTATGCCGATGCACGCACAGCGTTCGGATTTGCTGCTTTTCGTTAGCCCTGAATTCAATGCGGCCATTGATGTTGAAGCGCTTGCGGGTGCATTCAATATTTCAAAGGCACAGATGAATGGGCGCATTATCCCGATTCCGGCGGACCGTTTCGCCATTGATGGTGTACAGGCCATTATGACGACAAAGGAATTCTTTGTTATCGCGGATACTCTTTTCGAGACTACGCAGATGTGGAATCCGGATTCCCTTCAGAACAATCAGTGGCTTCACCACCACCAGATTGTTTCTGCTTCACGCTTTGTTCCGGCTGTCCTGTTCACGTCTGAAGTTGTGGAAGAAATCACCGTGACTCAGAACCCTGTTGTTGCTGTTACCTCCATTTCTGTTACTGACAAGGATGGTGCAGACGTGACCAACGTTAACCGTGGCGAGCTTTACCAGTTCACGGCTGTTGTGGACACTGTGCTTGACGATGGCACCAACGAAACCGTTAGGTGGGATGTGGCCGGAAACACGTCACTGCTTACCTACATCACGCAGAACGGTGTGCTACACGTGGCCGGTACGGAAGACGCAGGAACTCTGGACATTACCGCCATCACGGTGTGGATTGATCCGGAAGGCGCTGAGACCGTTTCTAAGACCCTTGTGGAAACTGTGACAGTGGTAGGTGAGAAACTTGTTCTGTGGCCCGTAGAATCCCCCACGGCCACCGTTCCGACCATTGCCAGCGTGACCGGCACGCCTAACCCTGCTGGTGAAGGCGAAATGGTCACCATTACGGGTACGGGCTTTGGCACGGCAACGGTTGTGAAGTTCGGAGCTACCAACGCTACTGACTTCACGATTGTGTCCGGTGCTGTGATTGAAGCAGTTGTTCCGGCTGGTGCCGCTGGTGTTGTGGCTGTCACGGTCACCAATGCCACGGGTGTTTCTGCCGGATTCAACTACACCCGCGACGTATAACCATTCATGGTGTAGCATTTGCATTAGTGCTTGTGGCGCACTAGGGAAAGCCCCCGGCAACATGCCGGGGGCTTTCTTCATTCACATAATAATTTGGGAGTTTAAATCATGACAACGTATATTCATCCTTTGTTTGATGGTGCCCCTGTGACACAGGGTTTCGGAGCTAACCCGAACAACGGAAACAATGGCCCGGGGGGTCACAATGGTGATGACTACGGCGTTCCGGAAGGTACGCCTGTTGTGGCTGTGGCTGATGGTGTCGTGGAAGTGGAAGGATGGGCATCCGGTGATTATCGTAATGACCCGCATTGGTTGGTTCCGGGCGCTGGCATCCGTATTGTTTTGGACCATGGCGATAATGCCCCCGATTCTGTTTACGGGCATTTGCGGGAAACGGTCATTGATAATGGGCAGACTGTGAAACAGGGGCAGCTTATTGGTTATACCGGAGAAACGGGAAACACCATGGGGGCACATTTGCACTTCAGCATGTATCCTCCGGGCTATGACTTGAATTCACCAACCTACGGTGCTGTGAATCCCGCCATTTACCTTAATCAGCAAATGGCTTTCCGTGTGGTTACGGAACCTGTGGCATGGGTTCGCACTGAACCGCGTAGGGGAGATAACCTTGCCCCGGGATACGCGGAAGGAATTGCACAGGGTGCTACCATTTCCGTTGTTGGGCATGTTGCGGGTGAAGACCCTTACAACGATGGTAATAATGCATGGTATAAAACCAAGTCCGGGTATTACATTTGGGCTAATGCCGCTGGTGATGATATTTCAGGTATCCCGGACCTGAACTAAGCGTGCTAGTGTTGTGGCATGATTAAACTATTTATCACGCTGCTAACGGCTTTGTCCGTTGGCAGCGTGATTTTTATTTGCTATGCCGCATGGATTATTAATCAAGCTTTCGTAAAAGTTATGGAACTGGGGTTCATTAAATGAGTAACGCTATTCACGATTTGCCAACAGACAAAAATTTTGGTCTCGAATTCAACTATGCACTGTGGACCGCTGGCACTGTGGTAACGCTGTGCAATGTTCCGTGGAACTCGGACTATCGGGACATTGTGCGGTTTGACAACCAAGCCGCCTTAGACGCATATATTGATGATTCACCAAGTCCGAAAATCAATATTGACAAAATGAGTTACGCAAAAGTGGGAAGGCCCATCCGGGTAAACATCCCGTTCAATGCTGCATACAAATACAACTATGTACGGGCACATAACCCGATACAGCCCATCTTGGGTGATGAAGCACGATCATTTTATTATTTCATCACGGATGTTAATTATGTGAATCCATCCACAACGGAACTGTATGTTCAGTTGGATGTGTGGCAGACGTTTGGTTACGGAATTTCCTTTGGCAATTGCTACATTGAACAAGGGCACATTGGTATTGCCAACGCTGCACAGTTCAGTAACTACGGTAAAGACTATTTGACCGTGCCTGAAGGTCTGGACGTTGGTTCGGAATACGCCATTGAAAAACAATACAAGCTTTCCATTGGCAGTGCCCGGACCCATTCACTCGGAATGCCGGATTACTCCATCATGGTCACATCATCCACATCACTTGACAGCGACCCGGGCACCGTAGATGCACCGATTCTTACCAGCGCCACAGGTTCCCGCATGGAGTACCTGCCCAACGGGGCAGAGATTTACCTTTTCAACAGTCTTGACCACTTCAAGCTGTACATGGAAACCATGAAAGATAAGCCATGGGTTACGCAAGGCATCATGTCTATTCAGGCAGTGCCACGGATGGCCCGTTATGGTGTGGCGCTTACGTCCAAGGTCATTAACGGAGTGCCAATTGACCAAATTGAACAAGGAAAACTCACCACGGTTTCAACTGCGTTGGGTAACAATTGGCGGGATTCAATTGTTTTTCATAGCCGATATGTGAACCTGAAAAAGTTTTTCACGTTCCCTTACATGGTCATTGAAATGACGTCCTACACAGGAACCCCGCTGGTCCTGAAGCCGGAATGCTGGCAGGACGATAACGCAACAGTGGTGGAACTCCCACACTTTGCCCCGCCCAACGCCCGGGTAAGTTTCTACCCGTACCGTTACAACGCCACAAGCCGTAGCCCTGAAGTAACAGACGGCACGGGCGTTTTGAATGATGGTGGAGAATTCTTGGATATGGCAACACTTATTGCCAACTTCCCAACTTTCTCTGTTGTCAATAACGGTTACATGCAGTTCATGGCGTCCAATGCCAACAGTGTTGCATTCCAGCATTCAAGCGCGGAATGGTCACAGCAAAAGGTTTTGCAGGGTAACGCCACGAGCTATGACCAAGCTTCAGCGGGAATTGGTACGGCGGCTGACCTTACCAATATTGGTATTGATGCCGCCAAGTCATCCACAAACCTTGCCAACCAAATGTCCGGGGCACGGGCCATGGTAAACGGTATCAATGCTGTTGGGCGCGTTGGGGACTCACCATTGGGCATTGTTGGTGCGGCTAGTTCCATGGTCAATACGGGGCTTACCTATGCCATGGATGTACACCAAGCCAACGAGAGCCTTGGAATTCAGACGGGGCAGATGGCAGGTTCCACCAACCGGAGCAATGAACAGGCGGCATACATTAGGGACTCAAACCGTAGCCTTGCTGACTGGTCCGCAAATGGTGATTATCAGAACTCCATTGCCGGTATCAATGCCCGCGTGCAGGATGCCAAGCTGACACAGCCAACGAGTAGTGGGCAGGTGGGCGGGGACGCTGCACTCTTGGCAACCTATAAATGGGGTGTGGATATAAAAATCAAGTTGCCACAGTCCGGAGTGATTGCGCGCATTGGGGAGTATTGGCTTAGGTATGGGTATGCCATTAACATGTTTTCCCACATGCCAGCATCCTTTATGGTGATGGAAAAATTCACCTATTGGAAGCTGAAGGAAACGTACATTACTGGGGCAGCGTGTCCGGAGCAGTTCAAGCAAGCCATTAGGGGAATCTTTGAAAAGGGTGTTACCGTATGGAAAAACCCTAGCGATATTGGCAACATTGATATTGCGGACAATGACCCACTTCCCGGGATAGGAATGTAACATGTTTGAATATTACGGTGGGCTGTTCTCCCACTACCTAGGCTGTAAAGTTGTGCGGAATAAGGAGGACATCTAATGTCCCGTAAACGTGATTTGGTGTGGGATAACTATTATGCCCCGCATGCCACAGGTTTCAGGGCAAACCCTACCAACGATTATAAATCGTTGCGGGAACGCATGTATGTGCGGGTACTCACGGAATTGTGTGTGAACCGTTACAAGTGGAGTGGGCTACCCAATTCCATTGACGAACGTTTCCTTGAAAACACGTTGTTCCGTAATGCTTTGTCTGTGTTCTTTTTCAGTAAAAAGTTTGACCGGCATTTAGCGTTGCGTGGTGTGGGTATCGGTGCCCCCAACATGTATGACAACCCTACACAGTTCCGTGTGGTGGGTAATCAGCAAATCAATGCAACCCTGTTGGGTAATGAGTGTGTGCCGATTTGGGGTAATTCACAGCGTATGCCGGATTTGGATATTGTGCGGCTGTATGCTGATTCCTTGGCTGAACTGGATATGACGTTCAAAATCAATTCAAAGAACCTCCGGAAAACCCGTGTGATTGTGGCTGATGAAAACCAGCGTCTTTCATGGCAAAACCTTGATAGACAGTTTGAAGAAGGCGTGGAAGTGATTTACGGTACTTCAGCGCTCGATGTGACACAGGTACAAGCGCTTGATTTCAATACGGACCCGCAAGGCGTTTTGAACCTTCAGATTGTCAAATCCAAAATGTGGAATGAATGCATGACGCTACTTGGCATCAATAACGCTAACCAAGACAAAAAAGAACGCCTTGTATCCGATGAAGTATCCGCCAATGATGAACAGGTTGAATCCACCCGGAACATTGGATTGAAAGCCCGCAAGCTGGCATGCATCCAAATAAACAAAATGTTCAAATACAAAGACGGAACACCGCTTCAAGTATCCGTAGATTTTGCTGTACAGGACCAAGTACCCACCACCAACTTTGCCGAAGGACTCTGATGGGCAACTTTACTTTAACTTTGAAAGCCGTTATTGAAATGGAAGGCGGTAATATCGGGCTTGATACCTACCCCATTTTTGATGAAGCATACCGGGAACCCCTGAACAAGAAAATCATTGACCATTTTTGGAATCAAGAAATTGGGCAGGAAACCATTGAAATGTGGCGCTTTGCAATGCGCCGTAAAATGAATGAGATAATGCCCCTGTACAATCAGCATTATGTGTTGGGTTTGTTGGAAGCGGACCCGCTTTCCACAGTCTCCATTAAGGACTTGTCAGACTCCACAGCCACGGGCACCAGTACAGGCACCAGTAACAACAATTCCACCAGTGCGGCAAAGTCCCGGGCTGTGGCATCCGATACGCCACAGACACAGTTGATGCCGGATGCTGACTATGCAACGAGCATGCAGGACAACATTTCCGATGGTGCGGCCACGTCGGAAGCGACGGATGTTCAGGACTCCGGGCAAACATCCCACAATGAACACAACCAAACGGGTTACACAGGCCACGCACCGATGCTTATTCTTCAGGCACGCCAAGCACTCGTTAATGTGGATATGATGGTAATTGCAGAACTTCAAGAATTATTCATGTTGCTTTGGGCCACCAATGATTCCTACTCCGGAAGGCAGTTCCCTTATTATGGTCTTTACTAATGCACAACCGTTCCCCTTCACGGTTACGCCTATTTCGGGTGTAACCCCCTTCACCTATCCTGACGGAATCACGTTTCTGGAAAAGCTCGAAAAAATGCGTTTGTGGCTTAATGCGTCACTTGTGCCTGAATTCAATGCGGGCATTGACAACGCCATTGCAGAGTTTCAGGCTGGCATTGCCAACGCTGAACTTGAAGTGACCAACGCCAAAAACGGGTGGCAAGCGGAGTTTGACGCATTCACAGCCACTAACACAGCAAATGATCTGGCATTCACCACTGCACAGAACGCAGCCTACGCAGCCTATACAGCCGCCACCACAGCGGCTTACACAGCCTTTGAAGCCACGATTAACGGAATCGTTGCGGACGCCATTACAGACATTGCTACTGAAAAGGGGGAATGGCAAGCATCCTTTGATGCTTTCATGGCAAATGTTCAGGCGAGCCTTGCCCCGCTCAATGACGCAGCAATTGTCACGTTACTTGGAAACAATGCCAGCCCTGCCAAGTTGGCAATTGATGCAAAGATTTTCAGTGCCACAGGCTACGTGAATATCAAGAATTACGGTGCTATTGGTGATGGTGTAACCGATGACAGTGCAGCAATCAACACAGCACTAGCGAACAACCGAGACGTATTCTTTCCACGTGGAACATATATGGTTTCCGGGCTTACCGTTTCACTTGCCAACGCACGGCTGAAGGGTGATAACGGTGCCATCCTGAAAAAGAGGGCAAATGGTGAACTGGTGGAAATTGCCACCACTGCAACCAACACCATTATTGACGGGATAATCCTTGACGGTAACTCACCCTTCACAGGCGTTTGCATCCGAAACCGTGCAACGGGTGTAACCGTCCAATTCTGCTATGCAAAGAACGCAGTATCCGGAGACGCCACAATCCACGGATCACAAGGTCAATCCGCGAACATGACAATTCGCTACTGCACCATTGAAGGAAGCGCACGTGCCGAAAACGCAGACAACTTCACAGTAGACAATTGCCGCATTCTTCCATCCCAGGTGGCGGGGCAAGGCGCGGGGCTTGGTGTGTGGTCCGTGACAAGCGCCGGAAGCCACGCGGATAATGCACGATTCACCAATAACCGCATTGATGTTGCCCTAAACGGTTTCGCCATTGTCCCCCTTTCACGGAATGGTGCCATCAAGCCGCGTAACGTTGTGGTGTCCGGTAACACTATTGTTGCCAATCAAAACTGTTACGGAGGAATCAGCATGGATTCCTGCGGTTCCGGAATTGTTTCCAATAACACATTCTTTGTTGCGGGTGGCATTCCCACAACGGGTGCACTTGAAGTTGTTAACAGTGACAACATTGTTGTTACCGGAAACCATTTTGATTCCGGCAGCGTTATGCCAACTGGAATTGTGCTAAACAATAGCCGTGGATGCAATGTAAGTGGTAACAAACTTACGGGTGTCACCAAGTTTGGTATTTGGGTTAATGCACCGCTTGCCGGGAATAACCCAAGCAATAATCTCATTGCAAACAACAATATCGAATTCCCTACACCTTTTGAAACGTCCACAGGCATTGTTATCAGCGTGAACAACGTAACCGCCACGGCAATAAACAACGTCATTAGCGACAACCGTATTAATGGTAACAATGCAGGACGTGGAATTACGCTTGACAACGCAGCGGCCGCTGATAACGCCATCTCCGGTACGGTCATTGATAACAACAAAATTTACAACACGCTCGTTGGTGTACAGGGGTATAAGGACTTTGACAGTGTCATCAGTCGAAACCGTACCTTGAATGTCACCAACAAATACCCCATTGTCCCGGCAAACACAGGCCTTATCAATGCTGTTGTCATTGGTAACTCGTGGCAGACGGCCACAGCAGCGGACCAAACTACAACGGGATGGCATGTGCTGAATGAAAACTTGGAAAATTCTGCACCAGCCGTAGGGCAACCCATGGGTTGGGTTTGCACCAGTGCAGGACTCGGAATCGGTAACCCGCGTTCCGTGTGGATTGCCAAGCCTAATTACGTGTAAGCAAGCACTAATGCCCCGTCCGAAATGGGCGGGGCATTTCTGTTACCCTTTATCCTATGGCCATTGACTATAATACAATCCGTTACCTAGAGACCGTGGGCGGTTCCGTAAGTGTTCACTATAAAGACGGTCAAAAGGTGTCCGCGTTCCCGGATGGGCGTGGGCGCTTTATGCCTGCCAAGGGACCATTACCCCCGCCACCACCGGACCCGGAAGAACCACCACCGCCACCGCCCATAGGGCTTTGGACGCACCCGCTACCGGGTGCAGTGATTACCAGCCCGTACGGGCCGCGTAGCTTTGATTTCCATTACGGTGTGGACTTGTCTTCCACATCCGGAGACGTAGGAAACCCTGTGCTAGCTGTCACAGCCCTACGGGTCACTGTTGCTAGGGATATGAACGGTAACCAGTCCGCAGGGGTTTACGTCAAGGGGCACACCTTTGATGGTGCCTATACCTTCACCTATGCCCACGGAACCCCCGGAACCCTGAACGTGTTCGATGGGCAGGAAATCCCGGTAGGTCACCAACTGTTTATAGAAGGTCATTCCGGTAACGCTTTCGGTACTCACTGCCACTTTGAATGCTATGACGGAGTGCAGTTTGATCCATGGGCACCGCCATGGGGAAACCCCCGTGACCCCGTACCCGTGCTAGCTGCAAACGGGGTTTACCTGTAATGGGCAACATAACTTTTGAAAAATCCGCGTACTATAACTTCGACAAAATATACTCAATGAATGGTGTATATAATTTCGTTGTGGGCTTGCGTGGCGTGGGAAAAACCTACGGAAAAAAGGTAAAGTGCGTTAAAGCTGCCATTGAAAAAGGACACGAGTTCATTTACTTGCGCCGATACAAGGAAGAACTTAAGGCCGCTAAAGGTTCATTCTTTAATGATTTTCTTGGGGAGTTCCCGGACTATGATTTTCAGGTATCCGGAAACGTGGCGCAATACTCACACAAAAGATTGCGTGATGAAAAGAAACGCCCGTGGTTCACACTTGGTTACTTCATGTGTCTGTCACAGGGGCAGACTTTTAAATCCGTGCCGTTCCCGCTTGTGCGCCACATCATCTATGACGAATTCATCCTTGAAAAAGGAATGACACACTACTTGCCCGATGAAGCAAGCGTATTCACCAACTTTTTTAACACTGTGGACCGGTCAAAAGACAAAACCCGGGCATGGTTTCTAGCCAACGCGGTATCAATTGATAACCCGTACTTTCTGAAATATGAAATTGAGCCAAAAGTTGGTGAAGAATGGATTAGGCGTTTTGCCGGGAAAAACTCCCCTCACTTTGTTGTTGCCCACTTCCCGGACCCTGAACAATTCAAAGCACAGGTAAACCGCACACGATTTGGAGAATTCATTAATGAATCGGACCCAACATATGCTGCCTACGCCATTGGCAACGAATTCAAAGACAACAACAATAACCTGTTGGAAATCAAACCATCGTCCGCTGAATACGTGTTTACCCTTGAAACCAAAAAGGGTACATTCAGTGTGTGGCGGGACTGGGGCAGTAAATCATGGTACATTCAAGAGAAACGCCCAAAGACCGAAATTGTGTTCACCATCGTTCCGGAAAACATGGGCAACGGAAAGAAGCTACTATTCAACAATGACAGACAAATAAGCGTACTACGTGCAGCATTCAAATCACACCTTGTATACTTCGACAAAGCCCAAACACGGGTAGCACTACTGGAAATCTTTAAACGATAACTGACTGGGGAGTTAGAAAATGGAAATAGATAAAAGGCAGATTGGCCCGGTAACCACAGCCGCTACCGGGGGTGTAGCGGCCGCTGGTGTGCTGTCATGGGTTATTGAGACCGTTGCACACGTGGATGTGCCCGGAGACGTGCAGACGTACATGGGTATCCTATTTGTCATTCTGGCAGGATGGGCCATCAAGCCCAACGGAAAGCGTGTAGCACTGTGAACCCGCCTATCAATGCACAGGAAGAATCGGTGGAAGTTCCCGTGAGTAACACCACACGCTTAGCCCTAATAGACCAAAAATTGGATATGGTCATACGTGACCATGACAAACGGCTCACCAGTCTAGAAGTATGGCGCGACAACCGGGGCAAATCCATAGGGGCACAAGTAGGCACATGGGTAGCCGTAGCATCACTAATCGTACTTATTGCCACACTGATTGCATGGAAATAGATTTTCACAAAACAGGGCACATGCTGTTGCATGTGCCCTGTTTTCGTGTAAACTGGTGTTACCAGTAAGCGCCACAACGCACAACCGGAGGAAAAACCATGATAGCCGTAATCCTATTCTGCATACCCCTATCACTCATAGTCACCAGCGGACTCTACGTGTTCTTCTCAAATTCAAAGCCCGTAGGCAAACACAGGGTGTGGGCATGATGGATTTCTCAATCGGAGACATGGTCACATGGTCCCAACACAACGGAGACTGGATAATCGTAGCAATCCACGAATACAACCTAACAATCATGTGTTCAGGCGAAAAACACATAGCACTCAAAAGCCAATGCAAGAAAGTAAACACCAATGGTAAATGAACACGGATTCACGGAAGCAGTAGAAGGACCACCCTACGTATGGAAAGTCACAGGACCCGACGGAGAAACCCACTACAACACCTGTAACTTTCCAGCCTGTAAAGGCTTATTGCCATGCAACTGCCTATCCACACGCGCCGAATTCTCGGACTGGTGGAACAAATGGCTCGACTGGTCACTAGCACGTGTCACCAGCGAAACACCCTGGACCGGTAGGCCGTTGGAACCGTGGCCGCTTGTTGCCGATATAGGGATACTTACGGGGCATGGACCGGAGACACCGTGAGCGACTACGCACGATTCAAAAATATAGAACCCATGTACAAAGCCAAAATCAAAGCACTTCAGGAAGAAAACAGGCTACTACGTTCCAAGATAGCGGCCATGGAACTAGGCGCACCAGTACAGGCTAGCCTTAATGAAGCAATTGATGGGCACACGAAAATCTATGAAGCGGAGATAATTTATGAGTGAATGGATTGACGTTCCAAATCTCAAACAAGATGACAAGGTAATTATTGGTTATCGCAAAGTGGTAATAGGTGAGTGCTGCAAATTGCCTACGGGTGATTATGACGTGTGGTGGACATATACCCGTAGTGATGGAAACACGGAATATGGTGGAGCAACAATCTTAGCTGTAACGTCATTGCAAGTTTGGTAAGTTCATAAAACAAAATAAAGAAATACCCGCCAAGCCTCTTGACTTGGCGGGTTTTCTGTGTGCAAGAAAGGCCAGCGTAATGTG
>Ga0065714_10064906_pt1 | contig 15783 bp, 15 predicted proteins | sample MisRhiReplicate2_FD_59101 | JGI IMG/M metagenome (GOLD analysis project Ga0065714, IMG submission 59101) | Miscanthus rhizosphere microbial communities from Kellogg Biological Station, MSU, sample Rhizosphere Soil Replicate 2: eDNA_1 v2... | ecosystem: Host-associated > Plants > Roots >...
CATGCTTGAACAAATGTCCCAATGTCTGGCCACCGGTGATCGCATCGAGATCCGTGGGTTTGGCAGCTTCTCCTTGCACTACCGCGCGCCGCGCGTAGGTCGCAATCCAAAAACCGGTCAGTCCGTCAGTCTCGACGGCAAGTTCGTGCCGCATTTCAAGCCGGGGAAGGAGCTGAGGGATCGGGTGAATGAAGATGAGGAAGAGAATTGAGTACTCGATATGGAGAGATGACATGGTTATATTTAAGCGTGTAGGGCTAAGTGTCTTGGTATTATGCGTGGCTATAACATCAATAGTATTTGTGTTGGAGAATCAACAGCCATCAACATTGCTTTTTTTGGGCTGGTCAACGCCTTCTCTTCCAATATCACTGTACGTCGTAGTGTCACTTCTGCTAGGCATGGTGGTCGGCCCCCTGATGGCATTCGTTGTCCGAAGCGTAGCCGGGCAAAAAAAGCGGTTTCGATGAGATTGTACCCATAGAAAAGCATTCTGCCTGCTCCGAGATTGCTTCGACCGCTGCTACAATACGCCAGCGATGAAGAGCAGGTCTTGAAGAAGTTCGTATTTATTCAAGAAATTGAAAGTATTTGAGAAAAACGAGCGCATCACTGCAGTGAGGTGCCGTACAAGAAAAGGGCGAGTGGGGTATGCAGAGTAGTTCATCCGAATCATTTGGGAATTCTGAAATCGATCTTCGGGCATTGGTGACGTCGATCTGGCGTAGAAAGTGGCTAATATTGTGTGTTGCACTTCTGTCAACGTTATTAGCTGCTTCGTATGCGTTTACGGCTAAGCCTGTTTACGAAGCAAAACTTTTCCTTATACCGCCTACGCAAAATGACATAGCTAATTTTAATTACGGGCGTACTCGTGAGTCCGATCTTGTGCCTCTAACAATCAAGGATATTTACGCCATCTTCCTTCGCGTACTTAACTCCGAGTCCCTCCATAGAGAGTTTTTTAACACAGTGTATTTGCCGAGTCTGTCAGAGGCAGAGCAAAAAAGTTCAAAAGACGCTTTATATGCTCGATTTTCAAAGGTATTGACGGTTACTCTTCCGGTTAAAGATGCAGGGGATCAATCGGCTGTATCTGTACAAGCGAATGATCCGGACTTGGCTTCTACTTGGGTTCAATTATACACCGACCGGGCGGGAGTATTGGCAAAGGAGGAAATGATAAAAAACGTCTCCACCGAAAGCCAGGTTAGAGCGCGCAATCTTCTTCAGCAGATCACATTCATGCGGGAAAGCGGCATTCAGCTTCGGCAAGATTCTATTACGAAATTGCGAGAAGCGCTTCGTGTGGCAGAGGCAATAGGTCTAGAAAACCCCCCGATTATCACAGGTAACCCAGCAGTTGAGTTAGCGGGCAGCATGGATGGCCAAATTATCTACATGCGTGGTTCAAAGGCGTTGAAGGCGGAAATTCAAAACTTGGAACAACGCAAGTCAGATGATCCATTTGTAACGCATTTACGTGATCTTCAGTCAAAGTACGAGTTTTATAAGAGCCTCGATGTCAATCCATCTAATGTTTGGGTTTACAGGGAAGATGGCGAAGTTGATCGTCCTGACGCTCCAATAAAACCAAGAAAATCATTAATCTTAGCATTAGGGTTAATATTGGGTTTGTTGGCAGGAATTATGCTCGCGCTAATACTATATCTTTCCGATAGGAATCATATGAGGTCACAAGCCTGATTGATTTCAATTTAATTTGAATTCCGGCTTGGACTATATACCATAAACGGAATATGCAACGGTACTGCCTAATATGTTAGAACTCTCAAGTATCAATTGAATAGTCGGATTTTATTGGTATGAGTGAGGTATTAGGTTTTGTGACTTTTGGGAAGTATTATATAACTTTGCATAGCTGTATTTGTAAAGAAACATGATATTGGTATCAATGAGTGGTCAGGAAGTGGCTAATATGATTAGCGAAAGAAAAATGCCATTCTATATTGTTCTATTTGCGTGCTTACTGGTAGTTCTTGGGGATCTGCGAAATGTTATTTCTCCTTTAGGCTATTGGATTCTGTGGGGGATGGTTTTTATTGTTGGAGTTTTTTCTGGTTGTATAAAAAAAACGTATTTTGACGCCGCTTTTTTTGGTGTTACCTGTGGTTTTTTGGTGTTGGTTTTCGCGCTGTTAATTGTAGGTCTAGTTAATGCTGATATTTATACAGCTTATCAAGGGCTAAAATATTTAATGATTTATGCTTTGCTGGTGGTAGTTTATTCAAATTCGCAATTTCTTCAAGTTAATCAATTTTATTATATCGCCGCAATCTCAACTTTAGTTGGTTTTTCTGTTTTTCTGCTATGTAAGTACGTATTCGTCGGTTATTACATTTTACTCGGGGATGGCCGCCAAGGAAGTATGATTGCGTACCCAGGTGTGTTGTGGAAAACCAATGCGTTCTTTGCAGCTTTTATAGTGGCAAGAATTCTCAGTAGTTCTTTTCAGAAAATGATTCCAGCGATTTGTATTTTGTTGGCATCAGTGTATTTACTTTTAGCGGATTCAAGTCGTACGGGTTTTTTGTGGTTTTCGGTAATCGTGGCTGTATTTGCTATGCTGGTATTTTTAATCAATACAACTAAATTTTTATCCGTTTTGGCGATCGTATTAATGGTGGTTGGTGTATTTGCAGTTTTTAATTTGGATTTAATATATGGATTTCTTGATGGTAAATCAATTTTAGTACTCAATAGATTGTTTGAAGGAGACCCTATTAGGTCGCAAATGATTAGTGATGGTATCGTCAACGCGGAAGCATGTTTACCACTAGGTTGTGGATTTCAAAGTTCGACTTCATTGGTGACCGGAACTCCGATGGTGATACATAACGTATATTTGGCAATCCTAGGTGATTTTGGTTTATTAGGTGAAATTGGACTGCTGATAATAGTTATGAGTCCAATGGTTGTGTTTGCAATGCGGGAGTGGATTGGTGGACCTAATCAAGGACCTCTTATACATTACAAGTTGGCTGCTTGTCTTGGTGCGTCGTGCTATTGCTTTATCTTACTCTTTCATCCTTTGAGTTCGGAAATGTCAGAGTGGGGGTACTGGGCCATTATGTTGTCTTGGCTGTCTCGCCTGTCGAATATACATTCAAGTGTGAGAAGGGATTCTAGCGCTGATACAGAGTTGAGAGTCTGATTTTGAAATATCTAATTAAGAATATGGGTTTTCTATTTTTTGCACAACTTTGTGCTTATCTAATTCCAATACTTGAAATTCCTGTGTTGGCCCGAGCTTTGGGCGTTCAAGAATATGGAAAGGTAGTACTTATTCAATCTGTAGCACTCATGTCATCGTTAATTGTAGAGTACGGTTTTTCTTTAAGTGGGTCGCGCCAGGTTGCAATCGCTCGCGATGACAAGGGAGAACTATCCAGAATCTATGGAGAGGTGTTTTCTGCCAAATTGATCATCGTGTTAATTGTTCTTCTGTGTAGCGCGGTGCTATATATCTTAAATGGCTCTTTATTTTTTGATGGTCCGCTAGTATTTTTCGGAATTCTATATTTTTTAGCTTTCGGTTTTAGCCCGTTCTGGTTTTTCCAGGGATTAGAAAAAATTAGTGTGGTGGTGATATTGGAGGTGATTTTACGTTTCGCGAGTTTGATTTTTTTATATTGGTTTGTTAAAGATGAGGGTGGTGCGAAATTAGCGCTTGGAATAATGGCCGGATTTGGGCTGTTGAATACATTTGTCGGTAATGTTATGTGTATCAAAAGGGTTGGTAGAATACGCCTGTGTTTACTTGGGGGGATACAGCAGTTAAGAGTCGGCTTTCATGTTTTTATTTATAAAAGCTCAAACAATATATTGCTTAGTGCTGGCCCATCATTAGTGGGGGTAACATCTGGGCATGTGGCTGTTGCCTCTTACGTCCCGGCTGAAAAAATAATTCGTGGTTTTGTAGGGTTCGTAAATCCAATTCTTATAGGTTTTTTTCCATATTTGAATCGTCAATATCTATCATCTAGAGATAATACGATTAGGCTGTCATTGATGATTGTGGCTGGTATGTTTGCCGCGGGTATCCTCGCCGCTGGTTCAATATTTTTCGTAGGCGATTTTTTAATTCAAACAATTTTAGGTTCGGGTTTTATAATAGCAAGCAGCATACTAAAAATATTTGTATGGATTATTCCTTTTAGGTTAGCCAATCAAGCGATCGGGCTATGCATGTTAATACCGATGGGCCGGGATAAAATAACCAGTGGCCTTATGATGTTTTTTTCCATAATGTCCATGTTGTTTGCAGCATTACTATCAATTTGGTATGGAGTTAACGGAGTAGTGATGGGGTTTGTTATCACTGAAGCATGTTTGTTGCTTGCGTTAATATTCGTGGTTGTAAATGTAACGATTAAATCGTCGAACGAGGGACGGTCGTGATTACAGTGCTCACTGCAACTTATAACAGAGCATCAACGCTACCTCGGCTCTTTGAGAGCCTATGTGCTCAGACCTGTAAGGAGTTTGAATGGTTGGTCGTTGATGACGGTAGCCTAGACGACACACAAAAAATTTTGGCGGGCTACTCCAGTTCAGCTAGTTTCAAAATTCGTGTTATTCAACAATCAAATAGTGGTAAGCATGTTGCTTTAAATAGTGGCGCCATCCACACTAACACTTCATGGTTGTTTATAGTCGATAGTGATGATGCTCTAGTCCCGACAGCTATTGAAAAAATCTTAGATTCGATAGATAAATATAATAGTCAAAGTGTGGTCGGTTTATGTTATCGAAAAGCCCATTTTGATATGCAATTGGTAGGCGTCAACTTAAGTGGTAGCGATATTCCAATGGTTTTGACGCCAACTGCCGCAGGGCATATTTTTAAAGGTGATCTGGCTTATGTCTTTAAAACTGAAGTGTTAATGAGGCATAAATTCCCTGTTTTTCCAAGAGAGAAGTTTGTCCCAGAACTTTATGTTTGGAATAAAATAGGTGATGAAGGGGTTATACATTTTTTTGCAAATGAAATCGTATATCTTTGTGACTATCTTGATGACGGCTATTCTAAGAATTTTTCTTCTAATTTACGTAAAAATCCTATGGGGTTCTTTATTTTTTACTGGTCACAAATAGGTAGGGAAAAGAGTATTTTCTTTAAATCAAAATATTTGATTCGTGCCGGACAGTGCTACTTATACACTTTGCTTAACAGGTTTTCATGAATATATTATTTTTTATCACTAGTTTAGATGTAGGTGGGGCTGAGCGCCAGGTATTGGATTTGGCTCGACGGCTTATTTCTCGTAATCATAAGGTGTTGATTGTCTATCTAACTGGTTCTGGGCGATTGATATCGTCCGATAAGTCTATTAGAACCATAGGGTTGGGGAGTACGAAATCAATCTACGGGGCGATTCGAAGCTTTTTATCGCTAAGAGCTTTAATCAAATCCTTCAAGCCAGATGTTGTGCATTCTCATATGGTTCATGCAAATTTGTTAGCGCGTCTGGTCAGATTAGTGACTCATATTCCGCGACTTATATGCACAGCTCACAATACGAATGAAGGCGGTAGGCTCAGGATGTATGCCTATAGAATGACAAATTTTCTAGCAGATGTGACGACAAATGTAAGTCGCGGCGCGGTTGAAGCATTTGAGTCTAAAGGCGCGGTGAAGCATGGCCAAATGCTTTTCGTACCGAACGGAATTGATACGGATAAATTCACTTTCGATGAATCGTCTCGTTCCAATATTAGAAATACTGAAGGAATCTCAGCGAATGAGAAAGTGATTCTTGCGGTTGGAAGATTAGTTGCGGCAAAAGATTATCCCGGCTTGTTACATGCATTTGAAATTTTATGCAGGGTTGACAAGGCCATTACGCTCTGGATTATTGGTGATGGAGAGTTAAAGGGCAAACTTATTGCTCTATGCAGAGAATTAGAAATTTTTAATCGCGTCAAATTTTTCGGGATACGGGAAGACGTTGCAGAATTCTATAGTGCCGCTGATGTCTATGTCCTGTCATCTGCATGGGAAGGGTTTGGTCTTGTGGTAGCTGAAGCGATGGCAACTGAAAGAGTTGTTGTCGCCACGGACTGTGGCGGTGTAAAGGAGGTTGTTGGCGAGGAAGGTTTTATGGTTCGACCGGGCAACGTTGAAGAATTAACAACTGCTATCAGATTGGCGCTCGATATGGATACATCAGCGGCCCGAGCACTCGGTCGACGCGCAAGGCAGAGAGTAATTGATAACTATTCGCTAGATAGCGTTGTGACCACCTGGGTGAATCTGTATACGCGTTGAAGCAGGCTAAAAAGCCAAAAAATAGCCATTATCTCACCCCTTTCTTAATTCGTGGTATCTTGTATCGAAGATAATTCGGTGTATAAGGGTAGAATATTAGGCCTCAGTGTAAAGCGGTAGCCGTGCTCAGCATACTACGATGAGCTCTGATCGCCTGCTATGACTTTATGGACGTTTTTTTAAATGAAGATAGTGTTACTGGGGACTACAGCGGCCTGTGTCCTAGGATTTAGAGCTGACTTGATTAAAACCCTTGTAGGAAAAGGGAATCAAGTGTTTGCATTTGCGCTTGATTTTGACGACGGAACTCGAGCGAAAGTGAGGGCTTTAGGAGCCTCACCTGTTGATTATGTATTTAGTCGTACAGGATTGAACCCTCTAGGCGACATCATTAATACTTACAAGTTAGCTAAGTTGTTAAAGGTTATCTCACCTGATATAGTATTTAGTTATTTTTCGAAGCCTGTAATCTTTGGAACTTTAGCCGCTGTGATGGCTGGAGTTAAGCGACGGATAGGTATGCTTGAGGGGCTCGGATACGTCTTTACAGAGCGACCCGAGGGAGTGGCACTCAAAGGAAGGTTGTTGAAGTTCATTCAAGTCTTTCTTTATCGAGTTTCCTTTCCTTTTTTGGAACGGCTGATTTTCTTGAACAAAGATGATCCTGTTGACTTGGTAGAAAAGTATAAAATCAAGGTGTCTAAAGTCAGCGTGCTTGGTGGTATAGGTTTGAATCTGTCAAATTATCCTTATACTGTTCCCCCAGTAGAGCCTATAAGTTTCATATTTGTTGGCCGCTTACTTGCGGAAAAAGGTGTTAATGAATTCATTCAAGCGGCAAGATTAGTAAAACGTAAGTCTCCGAGTACTAGGTTTGTAATGTTAGGTGGTCTTGATGAGTCTAACCCTGGAGGTTTGACTTCTAACGGTGTCAGTGCACTTATCAGTGAAGGGTTGGTGGATCATCGCGGTCATGTCGATGATGTTGCTGGTTGGCTCGCCAGTTCCAGTGTATTTGTCCTTCCTTCATATAGGGAGGGAGTTCCAAGAAGCACGCAGGAAGCAATGGCAATTGGTCGTCCGGTAATTACGACCGATGTACCAGGTTGTAGAGAGACAGTTATTGATGGGCTCAACGGCTTTATAGTCCCGCCATGGTCTGCGGAGGCACTTGCGGAAAAAATGATGCATTTTATAAACAATCCCACGCAAATTGAGGCAATGGGATTACAGGGTTTTAAAATTGCCCAGAAAAATTTTGATGTTCGATTGGTCAATGAACGATTGATGAGCTATTTTCAATGAATAGTTCTTTAGTATGCTGGTTTCGGTGAACAAATGGATTCTTATCGGGAAAAAGTACTATTGACGGGCGCTTCGGGGTTTGTGGGTGATGCAGTTTTGCATGACCTCTCTCGTCGTGGACTATTCGATCTACGTGTGGCGACTCGCAATCAAAATACCTTCTCTGGTATGGCGTTTGAGTCCGTATTATTTAACGGATTGAATGCGGAACAGAATTGGACTCAAGCGCTGGAAGGGGTGGATCTAGTTGTTCACTGTGCAGCTCGAGTGCATATTATGAAGGATCTAGCTGCTGATTCTATGACTGAGTTTCGTAGAGTGAACGTCGATGGCACATTGAATCTCGCATTACAAGCCGCAGCAGCAGGCGTAAAAAGATTCATTTTCATAAGTTCGGTTAAAGTAAATGGTGAAGGTACACCCCTTGGTATTCCTTATACTGCAGATTCAGCCGCCTCACCAGTGGATGAGTATGGTATTTCGAAACTTGAAGCAGAAACGGGCTTATTGGAAATCGCAGCCAAAACCTCTATGCAAGTTGTAATCATTAGACCGGTGCTAGTTTACGGTCCGGGCGTTAAAGCGAATTTTTTAAGTATGATGCGAGTTGTGGAAAAAGGTATACCGCTACCTTTTGGACGAATTAACAATAAGCGAAGCTTGTTGTCGCTGGATAATCTCGTCGATTTCATATTTCATTGTATGATCCACCCTGCAGCAGCGAATCAAGTGTTTTTAGTCAGTGACGGAGAAGACCTTTCCACAACTGAGCTGTTAAGAAAAATTGCCAGTGCAATGGGTAAGAAATCCAGGCTTTTGCCAGTGCCAGTCGGGTTACTCAGGTTGATTGCACGGATTTTTGGTCAGCAGAAATTGGCTGATCGCCTTTGTGGTTCCCTTCAGGTCGATATTAAAAAAAATAAAGAGTTATTGGGCTGGGTGCCGCCACTTAGCATTGACGACGCATTAATAAAAACAGCAAAATATTTCCAAGGAAGCCGTAACCAATGAACGCCTGGTATTTGCTGCCCGTTATTTTTATTTGTTCGCTTTTTCTAACTAGATTGCTTCGCGTTTATGCGTTGTCACACAGCCTTATCGATGTTCCTAATGTTCGCAGTTCGCACTCGAATCCTACGCCGCGGGGTGGTGGGGTAGCGATTGTTCTAAGTTTTCTTTTATTTCTTCCTCTCCTTTCTATCGAAGGCTATCTCTCCTGGGCACAAGCCTTCGGATTAATCGGAGCCGGTGGAGTGGTTGCGCTACTGGGATTTCTCGATGACCATGGGCATGTGGCTGCGCGTTGGCGATTGCTTGGACATTTCATAGCCGCTTGCTGGGCGTTATATTGGGTGGCTAGTTTGCCGCCATTAATTATATTTGGAGTCGATGTCAACATCGGCCCTTTCGCTTATATAATTGCAGCAATATATCTGGTTTGGATGTTGAATCTTTATAACTTCATGGATGGTATCGACGGAATTGCTAGCATCGAAGCGGTGACTGTCTGCTTAAGCGCTGTTTTGCTGTACTTTGTAAGTGGCTTTCCGCAGTTAATATGGGGGCCTTTGTTATTAGCTTTTGCTGTATCAGGTTTTTTATATTGGAATTTTCCACCTGCACGAATATTCATGGGCGACGCAGGGAGCGGCTTCTTGGGTATAACGCTCGCAATTTTCTCTTTACAGGCAGCCAACGTTTTTTCAAATTTTTTTTGGTGCTGGCTGATATTACTCGGTGTCTTTATCGTTGATGCGACTTTCACGTTGATTCGTCGTTTGCTAAGAGGAGATAAAGTTTATGAAGCACACCGTAGCCATGCTTACCAATTCGCTTCGCGCCGTTTTGGCAATCATTTTCCGGTGACTTTGGCCGTTGGACTGATCAATATTTTTTGGCTGCTCCCTTTGGCGTACCTTGTGGTAATCGATTTTTTTGATGGAGTGGTTACGTTAATGTTTGCCTACGTGCCATTAATTTTCATTGCTGTGAAATATAATGCAGGTGGGGTAGAAGCCCGCTAACCTAAGGATGTTCAGGTTATTTTCAACAGCTCTCTTGGCATTTAAATATTAGCAATCATGTAGGCTGGCAGAGGTAATAAGGTGTTCGGAGGATATATGGATAGATTGAGAGAGTTCCTTCTAGGCTTGCCGCGACGCCAGAAGCGACTAATTCAAGTTTTGACCGATACGCTGTTGGTCTGGCTAGCCCTATGGATGGCATTCGTTGTAAGGCTGGGGTTAGATGAGTTTATCAACCCGCTGATATATCATATATGGCTTTTTATTTGCGCGCCTATTATCGCTATTCCTCTATTTATTCGATTCGGAATGTATCGGGCTGTAATGCGATATTTTGGAAACGATGCCTTAATTGCGATTATCAAGGCTGTTTCTTTATCGTCGCTAACTCTCGGTATAGTAGTTTATTGGTATAGCAACCACGAAAACGTTGTCCCGCGCTCTATCATTTTTAACTACTGGTGGTTAAGTCTGATGATGGTAGGCGGTTTGCGTTTAGCGATGCGTCAATATTTTCTGGGGGATTGGTTTTCCGCAGCTCAACATGTCCCATTTACTAGTCGGGACAATGGTTTAACCAGGGTTGCGGTGTATGGCGCTGGGGCAGCGGGAAATCAACTTGTAGCTGCTCTGCGTATGGGGCGGGTTATGAGACCAGTAGCCTTTATAGACGATGACAGTACTATCGCAGATAGAGTTATCTCAGGCCTTCACGTTTATAAGCCAAAACATATCCAACAAATGATTGATGTTACGGGGGCGCAGGAAATATTATTGGCTATCCCATCATCTAACAGGGTGCGACGTCGCGAGATTTTAGGGTTTTTGGAAGGTTTTCCGTTACACGTTCGTAGTGTTCCCGGCTTTATGGATTTAGCCAGCGGTCGAGTAAAAGTAGATGATATTCAAGAAGTTGATGTTGCCGATTTGTTGGGGCGTGACTCAGTGCCCGCGCAGAGCGGGTTACTCGAACAATGTATTAAAAATCAAACGGTTCTTGTCACAGGTGCCGGTGGTTCTATAGGCTCAGAGCTTTGCCGTCAAATAGTAGCATTAAGACCAACCACTCTATTATTGTTCGAACATAGTGAGTTTAATCTATATAGTATTTTGTCTGAGCTAGAGCAACGGATTGCTCGTGAGTCATTACCCATAAAATTGCTGCCTATCTTGGGTTCTGTTCGAAGTCAGGAAAAGCTCTTGGATGTGATGAAAAGCTGGCGTGTCGATACGGTATACCATACCGCAGCTTATAAACACGTTCCAATGGTGGAGCATAATATCGCAGAGGGAGTTTTAAATAATGTTATCGGGACTCTCTATACTGCTCAAGCGGCTGTCCAGGCTGGAGTTGCCAATTTTGTGCTCATCTCCACGGATAAAGCTGTGCGCCCTACAAATGTCATGGGTAGTACAAAGCGTCTTGCGGAGTTGGTTCTTCAGGCGCTAAGCCAAGAAGTGGCGCCAGTAATGTTTGGTGATGTCGCTAACGTTTCTCAAGTGAATAAAACAAGGTTTACCATGGTCCGATTTGGCAATGTATTAGGATCCTCTGGTTCAGTAATACCGCTTTTTCATAAACAGATTAAATCCGGAGGGCCGCTAACGGTAACTCATCCAAAAATCACTCGCTATTTTATGACTATTCCTGAAGCCGCTCAGTTAGTCATCCAGGCTGGATCTATGGGTCAAGGTGGTGACGTATTTGTTTTGGATATGGGGGAGCCAGTAAGGATTGTCGAACTTGCTGAAAAGATGATTCATTTATCTGGTTTTAGTGTGCGCTCGGAGAAAAATCATCAAGGTGATATTTCAATCGAGTTTACGGGTTTGCGTCCTGGTGAAAAGCTTTACGAAGAGCTCCTCATTGGTGATAACGTCGTCGCGACACAACACCCTATGATAATGAGTGCAAACGAAGACTATATCCCTTGGGAAGCGCTTAAGACGAAACTCACTGAACTTCTTAATGCGGTTCGAGATGACGACTATTCGCGGGTTCGCCAAATCTTACGAGAGACCGTCAGTGGTTATACACCCGACGGCGATATTGTTGATTTTATTCATCAACAGCGTCGTATCGATCCTTAACTTCATTAAAAAATTTAAAAAGCCATGTCTCGATTGAGCATGGCTTTTTTTTCGATTACGTTTCGATCACTTATCCGACGAGTCTGGACAGAGGAGCCAAGGCCGGATCGCGCACTCCGACGACTTCGCATCAGAGAACCGGCCATGTTCCCCGGTTCGATTCTTTTCCTTAGTTCTCACCGATATATTGAGCTGTTATGCGGATCTTTACTTGTGTGCATATCTGAACTCGAATTATTTGGTGAATACACGTATGAAGTATTAATACAACCTACCGAAAAACATCAAGTATCACTAGCATCAATGAGCAGCGCATAGAATTATATTTTCTGTAAGGTATTGATATTTCGAATCGAGTCCTTTGTTTTTTGCATGAATCGCTTTTCTATATTTACAAATGTAATGGTTGAAATTGCAACAATAGCTAGTATCGCCATAAGATTGATCGACCAAAAAGTATATTTGCTAATGGTAGATAAGTCTAAAAACAATGATGACGTTTTAAAGATGATAAAGAGTACTGGTAGGTGGAGAAGGTATATGCTGTAACTAATACCACTTAAACGGTTTAAAAATTGATAATGCAATATTTTTGGGTTGGATATGGTAACGCAAAAGAAAAAAACAGAGGTGAGTGTGAATCGTAGATAACCATATCCGGGAATTTCTAAAAGTCCACACGTCAGAATAAAAATAACTGCCGCTGTAACTGCCCCAATGAATTTAAAGCCTTTACTCATACTCTCTAATCTGAAAATGACTGCTGCTACAATTCCTGATAAAAAATACGTCCAGCACACCAAAGCGGAATTGCCTAAATCTATAGCTGCAATGATAATTGCCGCGAGCAACACCGCAACTCTATATTTAGAGTTGTAAGATATCGCAACTAGCGGGAGGACCGCATAAAATCGCCATTCGTGGACAAGTGTCCATGTTACAGAGCTAAGTGAGATTAAAGAGGTGTCTCCAATTTTCATCGGGTTATCGATAAAGTTAAAAGATATTAGCCCTGCAATCGTGACTATTGTTTCTTTGGTTAGAATTGGCTGGCTTGAAAACAATATGGCGACTATTAAGTCTATGAGCATTGAGAAGTAGTATAGAGGAGCTACACGTTTTAAACGGGATATAAAAAAAACATTCCAATCCATGTTCTTGGATTTAATTATCTTGTCAAAAAACAGGAAGCCAGTGATGCAGAAGAAAATTTGAACTCCGAATGATCCTAGGTTGGGATAAATCTGACCCCAGGAAGAAAAGGCGGAATTATTAATGCCTAGGTTAGTAAGAGCGAATGGGGCATGATTAATAAAAACGAAAACTGCTGCAAGTCCACGTAGTCCGTTTATAAATTTGTATTCGTGAGCGACTTCAGCACTTTCTATTTTGGTTCTGAACAAAGATGAAAACGTCACAAAAAATAATATTATCGCTGTGGAGATAAACACTGTCTCGATGTTGTATTCAGTGTTCATTGTAGAGTGCTCATAAAATGCGTCTATTTCGTTAAGTATAATTCGCGTAAGTTCTGGGTCAGCAGGTTTTGCATGTGGATGCACCGTTCCCCTATCAGCTTAATGAACTTTCATTGGGTCGTTGGTGTGTTGTAAATATGTACGAGGCTATTGTTATTATCCGCCCCTGCGTTCCTTTGTTTTTATGGCTTCTGGTTTTTTGTTATTAAGGTTTGATGAGCATGCTGTTGATTTTATAGTTAAACGTATCAATAGAATTTTGGCACCTCTATCTTTTTGGACGTTAGCCTATGTGCTCTGGAAAATTTATTATGGTGGACAACGATATGTAGATTTTGGCGATGTTGTTCCAATGTTGTTTTTTTTCTGTGAGTTACCATTTTTTGTATTTGTACGCAGTTATTGGTTGCTACTGCTTTTTGCCAATGCTTCGAAAATTTGTAGTAAGGGGCGAAACTAAATTATTGGCCTATTATTTTGGTATTTGGTATTTGGTATTTGGTATTTGGTATTTGGTATTTGGTATTTGGTTTTTTGCATCAGCATTATTGCCTCTGTTACAAAAATATTTTATGTTGAAACATCAAATTTATTTTTCGTTCGCTACTGGATATATAGGTTACTTCGTACTGGGGTATTTGCTGGCGCGCGCGATTACTCCAAGATGCATGTGGTTGCGTCTGTTGCTGTTATTTTTCTAGCGGCTACTTACTATGCTGCCGAAGTGTTAATCGTGAGAGATAATAGTGTGTTATTGGGAGATTTACCGCTGTGATGTCACCTTGCGTTATTTTCGCTTCAGTTGCTTGGTTTGTTTTAATTAAATATTTATCCTGTTCTGCGGGTTTTAAGTCTGCCAGGTCAAAGGATTTTTTTATCTCTGTCAGTATGGCCGGCTTTGGTATTTATTTGACTCGCGTAATGTTTTTGGATTTGGCTGTTTCTTTTTACTATAAATATTTCCTTGATGAGTTTAGTGATTTGATTTTTGTTATACTAATACTGTCATTCGTGGTTTTCATTGTTTCATACGAAGTTGTTTTATTGGCCGGGCGCGTAAGGGGTTTGGGACAAATCGTGGGAAGATGATTATGGTTGGGCGTCGAATTACGGAATGATTTGGAGCTATTCAACATGTATTGACTGATAAAAATGCATGGTATTGCTTGATGTAGAAGTTAGGCGAGAATTTGAGTTTGTTCCTAACTATTACCATGCATCGGGAAATGGAGAGTTCAGAAGCCGGGGGCAGTTATATAAACCACCATTATTGAAGACTTGCCAGCAATTTTGCTAAGCCGATGTTCATTGGGGTCTGATGAAATTGGTACTGCTCGAGCAGTCTTTGGTTGTTAGCCCGGGAGTGACGAATGTCGCCAAGGCGCGGCGGCGCATAAATAACAGTAGGAGTTACTCCTGCCACCTGACCTAAGTTGTCGATCATTTGATTTAACGTGATAGACTCATTAGTACCAATATTGATAGCGCCGATTTCGGTGTGGGGTGCTTCTAATGCCTGAACTAATACATTTACAAGGTCTTCGACATAAACAAAATCACGAGTCTGTTCACCATCACCGAATATCGTTATCGGTAGATTTTTTTGCGCCCTCTCACTGAAAATACTAATCACACCAGAGTACGGCGATGCTGGGTCCTGACGTGGGCCAAAGATATTGAAAAAGCGAAAAATTACAGGCTCTAAAGCATGTTGACGCCGATAGAAATCAAAATAGTACTCACTCGTTAGTTTGTCAGAAGCATACGGAGTTAACGGTGCTTTTGGCGTTTGTTCGCAGATAGCTTTACCCTCTCCATTACTGCCGTATACTGCGGCGCTCGATGCAAATACCACGCGTTTAATTTTGGCTTGGTACATTGCTTCGCAAATGTTCAAAGAACCAATAAAGTTGCTTTGGTGCGTACGAACAGGATCTTCAACAGAGGCCTGAACTGAAGCTACGGCCGCTAAATGAGCAACCGCCTTACACCCGCGCATTGCTTGTGTTAATGCCGCGGAGTCGGCGACATCACCTTCGATCAGTTCGACATGAGGATTGTCCAGGGGGAGGTTAATGCGCTTTCCGGTGGACAAGTTGTCGAATACTCGTACGCTGTATCCTTTTGCTAGCAATGCGTCTGTGAGATGCGAGCCAATAAATCCGGCGCCGCCAGTAATTAGAATAGGGTCGTTAGCCATTGTGAAAACCTACGAAGTGATATTGAGCGTCATGATTGTATTTCCAAGTCCATTTGCTTGGGGTCTTGGAGTGTTCGCGGTGCAGAGTGTTATTGGCGTAATTCAATGGACGAATTGTCCCACATCATAGTGACCTAATCGAGTCAAAGCAGCGAAAGAGACCTGATCTACGACGAAAAATGGGAATTGCAGAAAGGTATCCTCAAGACGATCGGTCACGGCTCTATTTCACATCGATTGCTTCACATTCTGCAACAAACGCCTTTTTGACAGGCTCCAGACATCGCCTAAGTTTGGAAGGCAGCTTCGGAAAAGCTGCTTTCTCAATCGATGTCATGGAGCTTCATTTATGCGTACTGGCTATTTCTACTCTCTGGTTTTTGCCCTGCTCAC